>Ga0208624_1001468_pt1 | contig 11219 bp, 8 predicted proteins | sample Knorr_S23_td_DCM_FD_185607 | JGI IMG/M metagenome (GOLD analysis project Ga0208624, IMG submission 185607) | Marine microbial communities from Southern Atlantic Ocean transect - Knorr_S23_td_DCM_ad_71m_LV_A (SPAdes) (version 2) | ecosystem: Environmental > Aquatic > Marine > Oceanic | place...
GATTTGGGTTACCCTGTCCGTTGGTGGGGACCTCGAAGATCCATCCATGCGTCTTGGAAAATTGTGGATCGGAAGTGCTTTCCGGACCGTTGAGAGTTTCTTCGCAGGTAAGCCAGCTGCCCCAGGGAGTGACACCTCCAGCACAGTTTCTGATCGTACCTGATAGTGAGGCGCTGCTGCCGATGAATTTACCGGAACCGCTGTCAAACGTGACGTGTGTAGTGCCTCCGGGAGCTTGAGGGTTATATGTATTTTTATCGTCAGCGAATGTCTTCTTTAACCCGCCAAGTTCATGATTTCGGCAAAGGGTGAGGATGCCATTTTCATCATTGATAACGCCGGTCCCGTCGTGCCCGCCTGGCGTCTTTTTGCCGTCCGACATTGTTTGGCCGGTCCAGCCATACGTTTGATAGCTAAATCCCTCGGGTAGCTTTAATAGTGGTAATCCAGTTGTTAGGTCCCGAGTTGGTTTGATCTCGCCATAGGGAGAGGCTTTGTCCGATTTAGAGACCTGTCCAGCTTGCACATGGTTGAATTTGCCCAGTGTGGCTATGATCGATGTACTGCTTATACCTGCGGCAGCCGAGGTTAGGAAATTTCGTCGACTAGATTTCATGATGGCCTCTGAATAAAGATTCGAGTTTTGTGGCTTACTACCGAATTATATGGCGCAAGACATGATAATGTCATTGGGTTCGCATTAAGCTTTGGTTAATTATGATCCAAAACGTTCGTGCTAAATGGCTCGTGGTAAACACGACAGGGTAGCTGCTTTTTATTTAGTAGCCCGTGCCGACTGAGGGAAGCTGATCAACAAACTTAGCATCAACACGATGTAGCTCATCTATAGTCGCCTGTCGCAGTTCCAGCACCTTGGATTTAAACCGGCTGTTGTGAGCTAGATTCACTAATTCTTCTGGATCTCGCTGAAGGTCGTAGAGCTCTTCGGTCTCGCCTTGCACGAGTGTACGAATATACTTGAATTTTCCGTCTCTTAACGAGACCCACCACGGTACATTGTTGATATACAGATCATCACGCTCTGTGGGGATAGTATGCGTATCGGCTCCATACTTCTTGCCCGTCATGACAGTTAATGCGGTCTTGTTTGTTTTGCCTTGAGGCTTCTCCAGTAACGGGAGTAGGTTTCTGCCGTGCATAGCCCATGGTAAGTCCAATTCAGCAAATTCAAAAAATGTAGGTACTAGGTCGACGCCTGATACTGGAGTTCGACAAACCTTGTTCTCCGGTAAACGTGAGGGCATACTAACAATCAGCGGAGACCGGATGGTGGCATCATAAGGAGCTAGTTTTACACGGAATCCGTGCTGTCCCCAGCCAATTCCCTGATCAGCCGTAAATACCACAAGCGTGTTTTCCAGTTGGCCGGATTGACGTAAGGCTTCCATGATACGCCCGACGCCCTCGTCAATTGCCATGACTCCCTGGTGATATTGCCGTACCCAGTCATTGAGCGTATTTCCATGGATACCTTTGGTGTCCACGGTTTGGGCGGTGAAACCATTGCCTTTCATAACCGGAGTTCCATTTTCGTCGGGGATCCAATGCTCGATCTTTTGCATCCAGTCAGGCTTGCCAGAGCGCGGAGGGAAAATGTCTTTAGGTACCGGAATGTTGACCTCGGGAAGGTCCTGCAGGTGGCGATCGGCGGGGGTAAACGGTCCGTGGACAGCGCCATAGCAAAGCCATAGGTACCAGGGCTTATCAGGCGAGCGGTTATTGCCGTTGATGTAGTCGATCGCCCAGTTCGTGTAATTGTCCGTCGAATACCCTTCAGTCAGAACACCTTTGGCTCCGTTCTTTTCAATCAGTTGATTTTCATAATAGGCTCCGGCATTTTCGGGATATCGTGGCCGGTTCCAAACCAATTGGTAATCCCAGTCTCGCCCATATCCATTGTCCGTTCCCGTGTGCCACTTGCCTATCTGTGCTGTTTGATAACCATTGGCTCGAAATACGCTCGGCCAAAACGGACATTGCTCCGGATCATATTCGCTGCCTGGGTACTTCCCTTCCATCCGCATGGAATAAATGCCATGTTGCAGATGGCCTGTCAGTAGAGAGGCGCGAGAAGGCATGCACCAAGTGCCTATATAGGCTGAGTCGAAACGAATCCCTCGTCTAGCCAACGCGTCGATGTTCGGTGTACTTACGAAATCATAGCTCCCCGGGTAACAACTGACCGTCCGATAGGATTGATCGTCAGTGTAGATAAAGAGTATGTTTGGGCGTTCATTGTCTCCGACTGCATTAGATGAAAAGGCAGTGCCAGCCAAAAGTATCAGATAGAACATCCACGTTCGCATTGTTGATTATCTCCAAAAAGTAATAGCTACGCTAATATGTCGGTTGCCACCGTTCCGTGAACATCGGTTAAACGGAAGTCTCGTCCACCATACTGATACGTTAGCTGTTCGTGGTTGAGGCCCAGTAGGTGTAATAAAGTGGCATGTAAATCATGGATCGTCATGCGACCGTCAATCGCGTAATAACCGAATTCGTCGGTTGCACCATAACGAAAGCCTCCCTTAACTCCTCCACCTGCCATAAACATAGTGAAACCATCAGGATGATGATCGCGACCTATCGTCTCAGGGCTCCCAACCTGTGCGGTCGGGGTTCGACCAAATTCCCCTCCCCACAACACCAGTGTGTCATCAAGTAACCCACGCTGTTTTAAATCCTTCAGAAATCCCGTTATTGGTTTATCTATCTGGGCAACATTGATTTCATGCCCTTTTTTGATGTATGAATGTTGATCCCATTGTTCATTGTTAAACGGTAACGATCCGGCGTGACTTACCTGAATGAATCGCACACCACGTTCAGAGAATCGACGAGCCAAAAGTAACTGGTGTGCGAAATTCTGTGTCGTTGGGTCGTCGTACCCATACAACTTAAGCGTACTTTCTGATTCGTCCGCAAGGTCCATTGCTTGTGGCGCTTCGAGTTGCATGCGAAACGCCATTTCAAATGACTGGATCCGTGCTTCCAATTGGGAATTTTTACCTACTTGTTGCTGGTAGGTGGAATTTAATTGCTTTAGCCGATCAAGTAATATCCGTTGTTGGCGGCGACTACGTGACTCACTTTGCAGGAACTCAAACCGCGCATCTTTAGCAGGTGTGTTTGGGTAACCCGGAGTTCCCAGCGGTACACCCTGATGAATGTTTGGCAAAAACGCGCTGCCAAAATTGTCTACTCCCCCATGCAGGCTAGTTGGACATATCGTAATAAAGCTGGGTAGATTCTGGTTTTCGGTTCCTAGTCCGTAACTGACCCAGGATCCGATGCTGGGCCGAATGAGTGACTCAGAACCCGTGAATAATTTCATACATGCTCCACCGTGAGCCACATTGGTATCACACAGTCCGTGAAGCATGCATAAGTCATCCGCAACTTCGGGAAGGTTTTGCCAAAGTGAACTCATAGGTATTCCGGATTTTCCAGTTGGACGGAACTGCCACGGCGACTTGAGAAGGTTACCTCGTTTCCCAAACTTTACCCGCGTGCGCTCAAATGGAGGCTCCTTCCCGTCAAATTTCGTCAACGCAGGTTTAGGATCAAATAAATCCACATGGCTCGGGCCTCCATGCATAAACAGAAAGATAATTCGTTTAGCACGCGGTTCGAAATGTCCTCTTTGCGGCGCTAGCGGATTCTCTTTCGGATTTGCAAAAGAGGGTTGGGCCAGCATGGAATTAAGGGCCAGCCCACCAAATCCCAAACACCATTGGTTGAGAAGGCTCCGTCGGCTGAACGTCGTAGACTGAGTTGGTGTGGACATGAGATCAGTTTATATATGTGAATTCGTTGGACAGGAATAAAAGTTGACAAAATGCGCTCCAGGCATCAGCCTTTGCCTCTTCACTTTCCTTACCGTATTGATTGATAAAGCCAATGGCATCCATGACCTCTGATTCGGTCGCTATCCTGCAATAACACAGTTTGTATGCTAAGTTGACGCGTTCGATCGAATCCCCTGTTGATTTAGCAAGACGGTTGGCCATAGCCGTTCCCAATTTAGTGACCCAGGGACTGTTCATTAAAAACATGGCTTGTGTAGGCAACGTGGTTGTTTGGCGATTGCCCGTCGGGAATGCAGGATTTGGGAAATCAAAGAGTGTGAGCAATTTATATACGTTGGTTCGCACGATAGGTAAATAAACAGACCGTCGTTTGGAGTTTTCGTACGTTCGTCGATTTGCCATCAGAGCCTGTGGCGACGGGCTTAGGGTGGCAATGCCCTCAAACTCGGCTCCGCCAATGGTACGATCTAACTCCCCGCTGACGCTTAACAAGGTATCCCGAATCGCTTCGACTTCAAGTCTCCTGGGGGTATGCCGCCAATACTAGCGATTGTCTGGGTCTATGGCTGCCGATGATTCATTAAAAACATGCCCCATACGATAGGTGGAAGATTCCGTGATGTGCTGATGAAGTGCCTTGAGGCTCCAGTCATGCTCGATTAGATAGTGTGCAAGATAGTCCAGTAATTCCGGATGGCTTGGCTCTTTCCCCGAAGTGCCAAAGTTTTCAGTGGATCTTACCAGTGGTTTGCCGAAGTGCCATCGCCAGATTCGGTTGCTGATGACGCGTGCCGCTAACGGCGTGTCGCTACTAGTGATTGCCTGTGCCAATTCCAAACGCCCGCTTTGCTGAGTCTCCAGTCCTGCTACTTCACTGCGAGTAAGAATTCTCGGAGCACGGCGAGCAACGACATTCCCCTTCTGTAAGTGACTGCCTCGAATGTGAATCTGCATATCGCTGACATCACCTTCGGCTGCTGCCATGGCAACAAGGGATTTTAGTTTTTCAAGTTGCTGGCGATTGCGACTGATCTCCGCATCAATTTCCACAATCCTCTTGTCGTCAGATTCGCTGAGTTCTCGTCGTAAAGCCGGCGCGAATAATAGTTTTGTAACGGCTGTGGCTTCAGGGTTAGTCAGCAATTGCGGTGCTGCTTCCCCTTTGCTTAACCATGCGTCAACAGCAGGAATCGTGGCGGAGATCTGTTTAGCGACAGTTACCCAGCGGTTGAGGACTCCATGGTCAAGTTGGTGTTTTGTAGCAATTTCCATCAGAGATGGAAGCATGCTTTCAGCAACATGTGGGATTAGTCGCAATTTGTCCAGGTGGACGGACACATTCGACGCTTCCAATCTTAAGACATGATGTGGGTGAGATAACTTAAGTTCTCCGACCGTTATCCATTTTTGGTTCCCCGGATTCCATCCCCCGGTCACTTCTTGGAATGCCTGATCGTCAATGAGCTTGTCGTCTAAGATCAATTTCATGGGGCGGACAGCGTCCGAGGCGTAGCGAAACTGCAAGACGTGTTTCCCGGGAGCGATGTCTTTAAGGTCATATTCGATGAAAGTCAATTCGTTGTTTTTCGATGTAGCAGCAATCCCAATTCCTTCGCCGTAGCCCTGATTGACCCGAGAGAAATCTCCGCGATCAAAATCCTCGGCTTCGCGGACGTGACCAAAGTCCTCTAAGACAGGTGAGATTGCGATTTGGTCAATGTGTGACATCACATTTTGCACTTCAAAACGAAGTACATTGTTGCCGGCTTTGAAATTATATCGCCCGGAGACATGCCACTTTTGATTTTCCGGATTCCATCCGCCTGTCACTTCTCCAATGGCAGCGGATTTGACTAAAACGCCGTTGAGAAACAGCTTGCCTGGTCTTGCTGCTGCCGCCGCATAACGTATATCAAGTTGATACATTCCAGCAGAGGGAACGGAGATGTCATGCTCAAAAGTTTGGAGTCCGGAACCATTTTTGTCAGAGATGATTCCGATTCCCTCACCGTAACCATCGGTGACAATACCGAAGTTTCCTCTGGCAAATGTTTCCGCCTGAATGCGTTGGATTTGGCCTCCGTCATTTAAATCCATGAGTTGTCCAACGGGTGACCATGGTTGATCAGCCGATTTGGATAGCCTGATCCGTAATTCGGAATCCAGTTGAGTGTTTTGCCACCGAAGTACTTCCGGAACAAAAGGGAGATACTTTTGGGCATTGAGTTGAGCCAGCGTGCCAAGTTGTTGGCCACGATTCATCAGTAATTCCTGCCGATTTGAGTGAAGCAATTTGTTTCGTGCTATCAACTTCGGCTCTTGATCGGACTTTAAGCCAACGGTCGTCAATTGTGTGCTGCGAAGGATGCCTGCCATCGCGTAGTAGTCTTCCGTCGTGAACGGATCAAATTTGTGGTCGTGACAGCGGGCACATCCTACTGTTACGCCCATGAAAGCTCTGCCGATAGTGTCGATTTGCTCATCCACAATGTCGCTTCGCTTCTTAACCGGATCCTGTTCGGCATCGATTTTAACGCCCAGTGCTAAGAATGTAGTCGCAATAATGTGATCGTTTGCTTGTTTCACGCTTGTGGCATCTAAAAGATCGCCGGCGACCTGTTGATGGATAAAGGTGTTGTACGGTGTGTCGCGATTAAACTGGTCGATGACATAGTTCCGGTACCTCCAGGCCTGTGGATATGGTTTATTCTCGTCTGCGCCGTTGGAATCAGAGTATCTGGCTACATCGAGCCAGTGTCTCCCCCACCTCTCGCCATAGTGCTCAGAGTTGAGCAGTTCCATGACCATGCTCTGAAACCCGTTAGGAGTTTGTAGTTGCAACTCGAATCTTGCTAGTTCCGCTGGAGTCGGTGGTAATCCGATGAGATCATAGAATGTCCGACGGATTAAGGTGGTTGGAGACGCCATCAAAGGCGTTGGGAGTCCATGCTGTTCGAGACGATGTAGGATGAACCGGTCAATGTCATTGGTTAACCAACTGGTGTCATTGACACGAGGAGCCGCGGCAGTTTGAAGAGGTTGGTAAGCCCAGTGACGCAAAGCCGAATCCCAATCAATTTCAGAACCGGCCACCAGTCCGTTTGTTTTGAAAGATTCAGGTGTTTGAGCTCCTCCTGAGACCCAGTGGCGAAAATCAGCAATCACTTTGTCTTGCAGTTTGCCCTTGGGTGGCATTTTAAAACTGTCGTGCTTTAATGCTGAAATTAACAGGCTTTCCTCAGGATTTCCAGGAACGATCGCCGGGCCACTATCTCCGCCCTGAATCAGACCGTCGTATGAATCAACGAAGAGGCCACCCTGAACCACTTTGGCGCGTTGGCTGTGGCAATTGTAGCAGTGTTGAGACAATACAGGTCGTATTCGGTTTTCGAAAAAGACGAGTTGCTCGTCATCCGCAGATGCCACCTGCAGAATGTTTATTAGGCAGGTCACCAGCATTGTTAAGCGAAACTGGCTTGTCAGCTCGAACACCTTTTAGATTTCCCAGCCTTTTCGATAGTCTTTGCGAAGCAGGCTGTTAGCATCGTCTATGTTGATGACCCTTCCTACTTCCGGATCGTATTCGATCGTCTCGCCGACTCGGAATGCAACATTTCCTAGTAGTACTAATTCGGTGAACGGGCCGGCATATTCGAAGTTGGAACCGGTTCGACTACCTGTCTTGCAGGCCTGAATCCACTGAGCATGGTGGCCTGGAGAGTCTGGTAGATACGGCTTGGGGGCTTCTCCTGTGCCTTCGATGATGCTGGGGTTACCGCCATGGGCACAGGCGATTCTTCCCGTATCTCCTATGAACAGCGAGCCGTTCATAGGTAGTTGCTCAGCTACTTTTCCGTCCTGCGGTTTGGCTGTCCCTTCATACCAATACACATCAACCGGTGCGAAGTCCCCACGCTTCCCGAATTCGAATTTAGTTATCATCCAGGTGGGGGCCGAGTCACTATTGAGTGCCGGACCTTCGGAAGTGACTTTGACCTTTCCGCCTAATTTGAGGCCCCAGAAACTGGGGTCCATCAAATGGATTGCCATGTCTCCGATGGCCCCACAGCCGAAGTCCCAGAATCCACGCCATTTAAATGGAGCATAGGCGGGATTGTAGGGCCTGACTTTTGCTGGCCCCAGCCACAGATCCCAGTCGAGATGCGCAGGAATATCATGTTTGCCGGTCGGTGCGTTAATGCCCTGAGGCCACCATTGCCCCGGACGATCGGTAATGATGTGTGCCTCGCGGACTTGCCCGACCGCTTTTGTTTCCAGCATTTCCACCAGTCGTAAATAGCCCGGCGCTTCATGATTTTGCGTTCCCATTTGGGTGGCGAGCTTTTGCTTCTTCGCTTCAGCGGCTACCACGCGGGCTTCTTCGACTGTGTGCGTCAGAGGCTTTTCACAGTAAACGTGTTTCCCACTACGTAACGCTCGCAATGTGGCAGGAGCATGATTGTGATCGGGGACGGTGACAACCACAGCGTCAATGTCTGTGCGTTCGATGAGTTTGCGGTAATCCGTGTATTCAACAGCATTAGGGTGTCTGTTTTTTGCCCCAGCAAGGCGATTCTTATCTACATCACATACAGCAACGATGTTTTCACTTCCGACTGAGGCCAAATTGGATGCGCCTTTCCCACCTACTCCAATGACCCCTAAATTGAGTCGTTCATTGGCCCCTCTAGCGGACGTCGGGAGAATAAAAGGAGCCGAGAAAATCGCGGACTTCCTGGCAAACGATCGACGTGAGATTTTATGACTCATCAGATTCTCCTTGGTCATTTGTTGGGTTTAGCATTTTACTGACGCTTGGGGAAACAGTCGATTCGTAAGCGTTTTCTTCAAGTACTTTATGAACTAACTTGCCTTCCATGTCATAGATCAACACAGCAGGAATCGCATAGATTCCTAATTTTTCGTAGATGGCTTCGTCAGTAACGGTAGAGACTAAGTGCTCCACACTGTCTCCATGTTTCTTCAGAAACGGCTCAATGAATTCGATATCGGATTCTGGAGTTTGATCCGGGAGTCCGGCATAGTTGATGTTGAAGGAGACGCATTTGATTGCATCGCCATGTTTCTCTTGTAATTCAATCAGTCGAGGGAATTCCTGCATGCATGGAGCACAGTAGGTTGACCAAATGTCGATCACGACCACTTTACCTGAGTTGGCTTTGACTAATTGTTCGACAACGCTCCAGTCCCCCATGCGAAACAAGGTGGCGTCATTTGGTGCGACGTCGACACTTATATTGTCTTCAAGGAATTGTTCGTCTTCAGTACATCCTGTTACCCCGAAAACCAGCAAGGCGATTAGAATGTGGAAAGTGTGCCGTTTATGCATATATGAATCTCATAGGTACGTAATGATTGATTTTCCTTAATCGATTATATTAAAACGCACAGACGAAATACTAAAACCGAATGGTTTATTTAGAAATGGAGAGTACACAAGTGTCTAAGTTAACGGTAATGGCTGGCACGATGGTTATCGCTTGTTTAACCACCATCGCTCTGGCTGAAGTCAAGTCCGGTCTACAGGTCGGTGATTACGTCGATGCATTTGATGTTAAGGATTGTTCTTCAGGGATAGCCAGAGGCAAAACGCTTTGCTATCGCTGAGTTTACGGCGGTCGTCCAGTGGTTGCGATTTTCACTCGCAAACTGGACGATAATCTGGTCAGTTTGACCAAGAAAATGCAGGCGAAATTGTACGAAAACTCGTCCAAACAATTACGGTGTTTTGTCGTCTATCTCACCGATGAACCCGCTAAACATGAAGAGACACTAGCGGCGTTGGCGCTGAAAAATCGTTTGCGAACTCTACCTTTGACGGTGTTTGACGGCAAGTCCGGTCCTAAAGAAATCAAGCTGTCGCCAAAAGCGGAAAATACCGTGCTGTTCTGGAAGGACTTGGAGGTGAAAAAGAATTTCACTTTTGAAGAAGGTAAGATGGATGCGAACGCTGTTGAGAATGTCGTACTTGGACTTAATAGCATTTTAGAATAAGACGCTTTACTAGGAATGGATATGTCTGAATTACCTCTGGCAGGCAAGGTGGCCTGGATTACCGGCTCCTCGCGGGGGCTTGGGCGAGTAATGGCCGAAGAACTCTGTGGAATGGGTGCTTGCGTCGCAGTGCATGGGACACGGGAAAATAGCCCTGAAACATTTGGTGAAGGCCAGACCATGTCTCAGTTGGCTGAGGACATTGCTTCTCAGTATGAAGGCGAATGTATAGGGGTCTGGGGGGATGTCACTCAGGAAGAAGACATTCAGCGAGTGGCCGCAGAGATCCGAGGGCACTGGGGGCAGATTGATATTTTGGTGACTTGTGCCGGTGGTGACATCGGAGCTCAAGGGACCGGCTATGGTAGTCGTGGTGGAGCTCCTGATGCGGATGACTGTCTGAATATATCGTTAGATGACTTTCAAAGTGTGATGGATCGAAACCTGCTGGGGACTGTGCTAGCATGCCGAGAAGTTGTACCAGAGATGATCGAACGTAAGGACGGAGTCGTGCTGACCGTAGGTAGCATTGGTGCAATGTATGGACGCACCGACGGGGCTACTTATTCGATCGCCAAAGCAGCCGTACATCAATACACTCGTTGTCTCGCAGCTCAACTGCGAAGTGATAATATTAGAGTGAATTGCATCGCTCCGGGCCCGACGGTGACCGAACGCTTCGTGCGTATTCACCAGGTAGCTGAGAATGAACCTCGTCTGGTCGAAGAAGGTACACTGGAGCGATTTGGCCGTCCCGATGAAGTTGCCTCCGTGGTGGGGTTTCTCTGTGGCCCGGCAGGACGTTTTGTAAGTGGCCAAGTGTTGCGGGTCGACGGCGCCCTGCAAACGTGGGCAGGTTAAGAAGGGGTAGCTAGGTGGGGACGACGCTGATTGGCGGAGCGATTATCGCCTTTTTGATTTTTCTGCTTATGCTGTTACAACATTTCATGTTACAACACCGCCGACGCCAACTCCGCGAACGAAAGCAAAGAATGCACGACATTCGCTTCAAGGACTATGATTCCCCGAGTAAATGACCGTTGCCTTATATTCCCCTCTGCTCTGCGTATACTGACTCTTTGGACAAACACAGCCCTCCTCCCTTTTGATCTGGATTGTAATTAGGTAATGGACAACTCGTCACCGCGGTCTTATCGTGCCGCTTGCTTGAAATTAACACTGACGTTACTTGGTGTGTGGGCGTTCGTCAGTCTCGGTTGTAGTGTGTTGTTACGAGCCTGGATGGATTCGAATATGCCGGCAGTAGGCCATGCTCCATTTGGTTTCTGGATGGCTCAGCAAGGCTCCATCATCTGCTTCGTGGCTTTACTGATTGTTTATGCCGTCGTCATGAAAAGGCTGGATACTAAATAT
>Ga0208624_1001471_pt1 | contig 11201 bp, 10 predicted proteins | sample Knorr_S23_td_DCM_FD_185607 | JGI IMG/M metagenome (GOLD analysis project Ga0208624, IMG submission 185607) | Marine microbial communities from Southern Atlantic Ocean transect - Knorr_S23_td_DCM_ad_71m_LV_A (SPAdes) (version 2) | ecosystem: Environmental > Aquatic > Marine > Oceanic | place...
CTAAGAGCAAAAGTAAAAGCTGGAATCATGAAAGCTAAAAGATCTAAATAAGTAATTTTTTTATAAAATTTTTTATATCTTGCATCTCTTTATCTATAACCTCATGACGCATATTATATTCATTCAAGCTGGTGACAAATCCTCTCTTTGAGATAATTTCAAAAGATTTTTTAGACATATTAATGTCAATTATTTCATCATTAATTCCATGACCAACAAATATTGGGATTTTTAAGAATTTTTCATCAATTTTTATTTTATCGTCAATACTTAAATTCAATCCACTCAAACAAACGACTCCAGAAACCGGCTTGGAAAAATTTAACATAATATCTAAACACATCATCGCTCCTTGTGAAAAACCCAACAATACTATTTTTTCATAACAATTAAGTATATATTTTAACTTTGGTAAAACAATATCTCTACTTTGAGCAATTTCTTTGTTTAAATCTGATGTAAAAGGAATTGAAAACCAAGCTTTAGATAATTCATCGTTGACAAAAGGTGAAATAGTTCCTGAAGGAAAAAAACAATCTGCTTTTTTTATATCTAAGGCTTTTAATAATTCAAGCATATTATAAGGATTTGAACCATAACCATGAAATCCAATAATTGCTAATTCATTATTATTACCATTTGATTTTAATTCAATCATAGACTTTATATTGCAATTGATATATTTTTTTTTGTTTATGCGCCAAGATTTTTTTAACAAATTGTATTTTTCTATTAAAATGGACATTCTCAAATATTGGTTTGGTTTTTAAACCAAAAAAAAGGGGGTGAGGGGTTAAATATAAATGAGTAATATATTTTAAAAACAGAGAATATGTCTTTGTTCCACCAACAATAAAGCATTTAGGTGTTGAAATTTTAGCTAAAACATGTTCTAAGTTCATATTTCTATCTAAAACGACAACTTGTCTATCTAACAGCGGTTTTCTTAAAGTGGCTAATGTTTTTGAACCTATAATGATGGTGTGATTTAAAGTTTGTTTTTTAAACAAAGAAAGATCTAAAGACCAATCAACATATTCATTTGTCGCTTTACTAATTTTTCCATCAAGTGTTGTTGCTGCAATTAAAATAATTTTCAAATCTTTATTTCACGGTTCCCGATGATATAATAACACATTTTTCTTTTGAATAATATTTTTCTATAGAATTATTGACATCTTTAAGTTGTATGTCATTTATTAATTGAGGATATTCCTCAATAAAACTTAATGGTTTGTTTCTATGAAGAGTATCAAGTATTCGAGCAACAACACCTAGTGTTCTGTCAAATGAAACTTTATACATTCCGCATATAGTATTTTTTTTCTGTTCTAATTCTTTTTGTGATATTCCCTTTTGACTCCATATTTCAAGTTGCTTGAAAATTAATTTTTTTGCTTTATTAATATCTTTAGGTGAAAAAGTACCCCATATATTCCAATATCCATCATTTCCGTTGTCAACTCCACTTACAGATGATTGAATTCCGTAAGTAAGACCTTCTTTTTCTCTGATTGTAGACATCAACCTTGATGAAAAATTACCCCCGAGTATGAAGTGTCCTATCATTATATTAAAATAGTCTTTATGATTATTGTCAATTCCTATTCCATGACCAATAATTAAATCTGCACTACTCTTGTCTGGAATATAAATAATATCAGACTTTCCTGTTCTTTTTTTAGATTTTAAGCTATTAGAAATGTTTTTTAAGCTTAGAGAGGAGGTTTTCCAGTTATTAAAAGACTCAAACAAATTTTTATGTACTTTAGAATGGTCAACATCCCCAACAACGCAGATTTCCATATTACCTAAGCCATAACATTCTTTGTGAAAAAGAATAATATCTTCTATACTTAACTTTTCTATTTCAATTATTTCTTTGTCAATTTGATCTGGTCTGTTTGGATGATTTTTAGGATATAAGTTTTGTAAAAAACTTATCATTCCCTGACCTCTTGTATCATTTTTCAAATTAATAAGCTCTGAAATATTTCTCTTTTTTACGGATTTTAAATCTTTTTCATTAAACATAGGTTCAATTAACTGTTCAGCAATTAAACTAATAATCATTGAAATATCTTTAGTTAAGCATTGACCTGAAAAATAAACCCTATAATTTCCATGAGAAAAATTAATTTTAGCTCCAACATTTTCTAAAATATTTGCTACTTTAAATTTATCTCTTTTCTTTGTCCCTTTATCTAGCATTTCAACTAATAATTCTGGAACGAGCTTATTAGATTTGTTAAATAGCTTTCCACCCAAGAAACTACCTTTAAAAGAGACGAAATTATTTACGCCTGTATTTAAAGAATAAAAATTTAGTCCATTAACAGGTTCAGATTGAACGATTTTATTTGAGATCTGCAATTTTATGTTTTTTTTGGAGTAAAAAAGCCAGTTGTACTGTTATCTTGAAATAAATACTTATTAGCTATCTTTTGGATTTCTTCTTTGTTAATTTTATTTATTTTATCTAAGAAAGTAGTATAAAACGTCCAATCACCTATCGCTATAGCTTCATTTAAATTACTTGCAACAGAATATGATCCATCTCTTGAATAATTAGTTTGTGAAAAGATTTGTGACTTTACTCGATTTAATTCTTCCTGTGAAACTCCATTTTTTTTAATTGATTCATATTCATCTAAAATTTCATTTTCAAAAACTTCTAAATTTGAATTCTTAGGAGCAAATAAATAAGTTGTAAACAAACCATTATCCAAAAGAGGGTAATATGATATACTTATATCTACCGCTTTTCCACTATCAATAAACTTCTTGTAGAACCTACTTGATTTTCCATAGCTTAATATTCTATCTAGAACATATAATCCATAAGTATCATTGTCTAAACCATTAGGAGTTTTATGAGCGATGCCTATAATTGGTAGCTCCCCTGATCTTTTAATTTCAAATCTTCTCGGACCTTCCTGTACTGGTTCTTGAGTATACATTATAGGTATTTCATGGGGTGATTTTTTAATTTTACCGAAATATTTATCTATAAGTTTTAATATTTTTTTTGTATCAAAATCACCTATCACTGTAACAGTGGCATTATTTGGCCAATAAAAAGTATCATAAAAACTTTTCAACCTATTTATAGAAACATTTTCTATATCTGTTCTCCAACCAATTGTTGAATGGTGATATGGATGAGCTTGGTAAGCTGTTGACCAAATGTTTTTATCAAGAGATTCCAATGGATCATTTTCTCCTCTTTCAAATTCATTCGTTACAACTGTCATTTCAGAATTTTTATCTTCTTCTTTTATAAAAGCATTTCTCATTCTATCTGCTTCTATTTCAACAGCCTTTTCAAGATGCTCAGATGGTACTAACTCAAAATAATTCGTTCTATCAAACCAAGTAGTGGCATTAAGTAATGCGCCTGCATTCTGAAGAACATCCCAAATTGCATTATTGTTTTTTTTATTAAACTTTTTTGAACCCTTAAACATTAAATGTTCTAACAAATGAGTTGACCCTGTATAACCTATTGCCTCGTTTCTTGAACCAACATGATAGGTAATCATGAAAGTCGCCAATGGAGAGTTATCATTTTCTAACAATAAAATGCTTAAATCATTTTTAGAATGTTTATACTCAACTATTCCTTTTGATTGCTTTACTCTTTTAAAATTTTTATTCATTTTTAAAGTTTATTTAATATTAAGAGTATCTGCAACTTTTTGAGCATGACCACTGGGACTTACTTTTTCAAAAACATGTGTTATTATATCTTTTTCATCGCAAACCAACGTGCTTCTTATGATTCCCTCATATTCTTTCCCATACATTTTTTTTATGCCTATCACACCAATATGTTTTAAAAAATCTTGGCTTTCATCACTCAATAAATCATATGAAATGTTACATTTCTCCGACATTAGTTCGATTTTTTTTGGAGAGTCAGAACACAAACCGTAAATATTATAATTATTTTGATTAAAAACTGAAATTAAGGTTTCAAATTGTTGCGCCTCTAAATTACAACCTGACGTATTAGCTCTGGGGAAACAAAAAATTATTTTTTTCTTATTTTTTGGAAAAATTATAAGATTTCCTTTTTTATCTAGTAAGGAATGAGGTTTGATTTTTTTTCCTATTTCAATCATTTTATATCCATTTTTTTGTTTATAATTCTACTTTTGTTCTAATGCTATTAATTTGTTCTTTAAAATCCGGTTTGTTTTTCATTCTTATTTTTATTGATTTACAAGCGTGAATAACAGTTGAATGGTCTCTGCCTCCAAAATGTAAGCCTATATTTTCTAATGAAGCACCTACAATTTCTCTTGATAAATACATTGCAATTTGTCTTGCAGAAACTACTTCCATTTTCCTACCTCTTCCAATAATTTTCTTTTCAGATATTTCCATCACATCGCTTACACTTTGTATAATATCGTCGATAGTTAACTTTTTAGATTCTGATCTTCCTAATGTTTCATGTAAAGCTTTTTTTGCTAATGGCATATTTATGTCCGAATGAGATAATGAAGAATATGCCAATAATTTTATAAGAGCTCCCTCCATTTCTCTTATATTTCCTCTAACATTAGTAGCGATTAACTCTGTTATTTCAAATGGTATGCTTAGACCATCATCTTCTGCTTTTTTTTGTAAAATTGCCATTCTAGTTTCCAAGCTTGGTGCTTGAATATCTACAATTAAACCCGATTGAAACCTTGATAACAACCTATCTTTTAGACCATTCAGTTCACTTGGATGTCTATCTGTTGTTAAAATTATTTGCTTTCCTCTTTGATATAAATCATTAAATGTATGAAAAAACTGTTCTTGGGTTTGTTCTTTGTTTTGCAAGAATTGAATGTCATCTACAAGGAGAAGATCTGCATTTCTATATTTTTCTGAAAATTTGGAACTATTGTTCTTTTGAATTGCAGATATGAAATCTAATGTAAATTTTTCACTTGTTGTATAATGAACTTTAGTATCTACATTGTCTTTAATTACTTCATTTCCAACAGCTTGAATAAGATGGGTTTTCCCAAGACCCACGCCTCCATAAATTAAAAGTGGATTAAAAGCAGTCTCTCCTAAAGCTTTAGCTACTGATATTGATGCTGCTTTTGCTAATTGATTATTTGCACCCTCAACAAAGTTGTCAAATGTATACCTTTTATTTAATTTACTACCACTATCATAATATTCGTTTACTGGACTTATTAACCCATCGTCTTTAAAAACCGTATCAACTTTATTCGAATTACTTATTGGCTCACCGATAACAACACTATACCTAATTTTTAGATTTTCTCCCGTAATTTCTTTTAATTTTTCTAATAACACATTTCCATAATGACTATCAATCCACTCATAATAAAATTTACTAGGAACTTCTAACGTAAGACTTTCTTTTTCAATAGATACTGGTTTAATCGGTTCAAACCATGTTGCAAATGCTTGCTCACTAACTACTTTCTTCATCTTAGATGTAACGTTATTCCATAGTTCTAACGGCTCTGTTTTTAAGTTATCCACAAGTTTTCCACATGTATTTTGTTACTAGAATTTATTTATTTTAATGATGTTTTTTCAAGCTGAAAAAAAAATTTTTTAAATTATTTTTTTTTAAACGTTTTATTGCTCAATTTTGAATTAATGTTTAATATTAGAACTGCAAAAAAGGTGTATTTATGAAAAGGACTTATCAGCCCAGCAAACGCAAAAGAAAAAACAAACATGGTTTTAGAGAACGCTCTTCATCTCCAGGAGGAAAGCGTGTTTTAAACAGGCGCCGAGCTAAGGGTAGAAAAAAATTAACGGTTTAACTTATTTTTTAAATTTATTTTTTTTAATATGATTATAGATGTTACAAAAAATTTTATAAAACTAATTTTACAGCTAATAAGCAATGTATTGTATTGTTTTGTAAAAACTTATAGGCTTTTTATTTCACCACTTTTTCCAAAATGTTGTAGATTTGAACCTAGTTGTTCACAATTTGCTCTTGATTCTTTGAAAAAACACAATTTGTTTAAAGCTTTATACCTGATATCTAAAAGAATTTTAAAATGTCATCCGTTTGGATCATCAGGTTACGACCCTGTTCCTGATTAATTAATATGGATAAAAAAACATTACAAGCATTTCTTCTTATAGGGTTAATACTCATGGCTATGCCTTATTATTATAGAATGATTGGAATATCTCCTGAAGAAGAGGGTCAGACCATATCTGAAAACGATTCTCTATTTGTAGAACAAAACAACGCACCACAAACAACAAACAACGAAACAATACAAAACACACAGGAAAACACCAATCAACGTTTTTCTAAAACAAATGTTGAGGAAAAAATAAACATAGAGACAAATCTTTTTAATGCCATTATTTCATCAAATTCTGGCGGTTCAATTAAAAGCTTTATTTTAAAAGACTATTCTTTAAACGACTCAACCTTAGTTAACCTTGTTATAAATGGTTTAAACGACAAAAACCTTGTTTTAAGTTACTCCAATTTTGTTGGTGAAAACATATCTTTAGATCACAACTGGAAACTAATAAGCAACAATTACGGTTACAATAATATAAAAATTGAACAAAACCCCTTGGAATTGACGTTTCAAACAAGTGTTAATAATTCTACCGTGGAAAAAAAATTGGTTTTTTATCCAAACAAATATTTTGTTGATATTATGGTTAATTTTAAATCGCTGTCAAACTCTATTTCCCAAAACAGGGTAAATCTTATGTGGAAAGGTGGGGTTCCAATGACTGAACCCAACCCAAAAGATGAGGGTACATTTTATGCATCAAATATTTCTCAAGGAAAAGAAATAAGTAAGCACAACAAGAAAAAAAATCTCTTTTTAACAGGAGCAACAGACTGGGTGTCTACAAGGTCAAAATATTTTACTACAGCAATAATACCTAAATCATCTTCAAACTATGGTGAAATATTATCTTTTAATGACCCTAATACTTATAATCAAATTATTAATTCGAATGTTAATAATTCCAAATTGTTTATAGATGGAAACGTTCCTGTTTATCATACAAAAATTGGTTTTGACTCAAACGATTTTATTGAAGCAACTCTTTATTTAGGTCCACTTCAATATGACAATCTAAAAGAATTTAATGTTGGATTAGAAAACACTATGAGCTTTGGGATTGCACCAATAAGAGGTATTGGAAGGGCTGTGTTATCGCTACTTACTTTTTTATATAAATATATACCTAACTATGGAATGGTTTTAATTGTATTTTCTATATTAGTTAAACTTCTGGTATACCCATTAACCAAAAAAAGTTATCAATCAATGAAAGCAATGACTTCTATTCAACCAGAAGTTCAAAAACTAAGAGATAAATATAAGAATGATCCACAAAGAGTAAGCCAAGAAACTCTTAAACTTTACAAAACCCATGGTGTCAATCCACTAGGTGGTTGTTTACCAATGTTGCTTCAAATGCCCCTTTTGTTTGCTCTTTTTATTGTTTTTAGGTCTACAATCGAATTAAGAGGAGCTCCTTTTTTGTTTTGGATTGATGATTTATCTAGACCAGACGCTTTAATAGACCTTCCCTTTTTTATACCGCTATATGGTGATCAAATAAGCGTTCTTCCGTTAATCATGGGTCTTTCAATGTTTGTTCAGCAAAAAATGTCAACAGTATCTGCAAATCCACAACAAAAAATGATGACTCAATTTATGTCAATTTTTATGATAGTGCTCTTCAATCAATTTCCTTCTGGTTTAAACTTGTACTATACATTGTTTAACATTCTAACCATTTTACAACAAAGATTTATAAACAGAGATTCCACTCCTAGAGCAGGTGCTGTTCCTATTAAAAATTAATTCAACCATCACATCAATATCTTCTCCACCTGGGCGTGGGGGGATTTCTGTAATTAGGATAAGCGGTCCTAAAAGTATTGAAATAACAAAAAAACTTCTAAAAGAAAATAATTTTTCGCCCAAACCTCGCTATGCTTACTTTAAAACCATTTATTCAACCCAAAAAAATGAGATTGATAAAGCAATTATTATTTATTTTAAAGGACCAAAGTCTTATACTGGAGAAGATGTTGTTGAAATTTCATGCCACGGTAGCACAATAATAACACAAAACTTAATAGAAAATCTATTGTTGTTAGGTTGTGAACCAGCAGACCCGGGTGAGTTTACCAAAAGAGCATTTCTTAATGGAAAAATTGATCTTTCACAAGCTGAAGCTGTTTCAAACTTAATTTCTTCTGAAAACATATTAAGCACTAACGCTAATTACAAAATACTTAAAGGTGATTTTTCAAAAAAAATTAATAAACTTAAGGTAGAAATTCTTAATACTATTAGCCTTATTGAATCAGAGCTTGATTTTTCAGAAGAAGAGATAACAAGCACTACATTAGACCAGATTAAAAGCTTGACGATTAAATCAATTAATACAAACAAACTCATTCTCGAAACATATAAAACTGGAAAACTAATTACTGAAGGCGCAACAATAGTTATTACCGGAAAACCCAATGCTGGCAAATCAAGCTTGTTTAACTCGATATTATCGGAAGAAAGAGCACTTGTTTCAAACATACCAGGTACAACTCGAGATGCGATTGAAGTAAAATTTCAAATCCAAGGTCTTCCTGTTAAGTTTATTGACACTGCTGGGGTTAGAAGCAAAGCCACAAAAATCGAAAAGAAAGGTATTGCACATACTAAAAAATTTATTGAAAAAGCAGATATCATTATTAATGTTATTGATTCTTCACAAACAACAGAAAAACCCTTTTCTCAATTGGAAAAAACCTTCAAAGAGAAAAAATTTTTATATGTTTTTAACAAAATTGACCTTCTAGGTGAAAAACAAGGGTTTAAAAAAAAGGGGGGGGTTTTTATATCTGCGCTTAAAGGCATAGGAATTGATAAACTATTAAAAGAAATATATAATTCTTTAAAAAAAGATGTTGGGTCTTTTAACGATGTGCTTCTCATAAACCCTCGCCATAAAAGCTCTTTGGAAAAACTCAATTCATCTTTAAAAAACACTTTGAATTTATGTGAAGATAATAGCCCTACAGATATTATTGCCGCTGAATTAAGACTTGGTTTAAGCAATTTGGATGATATTGTAGGAGTTACAACCCCCGAGGATATTTTAAATAATATTTTTTCACAATTTTGTATTGGAAAGTAATGTTTCACGTGAAACAAATATGAAAATGAATATGAGATTTGATTTAGTTGTGGTGGGTGGCGGTCATGCTGGAATTGAGGCTAGTGTAGCAGCAAACAAAATGGGAATAAAAACCGCCTTAATTACAATGGATGAAAACGCGATTGGAAGAATGTCTTGCAACCCTGCAATTGGTGGGCTCGCAAAAGGCCATCTTGTCAGAGAGATTGACGCTTTGGGTGGTATTATGGGGAGTTTTGCAGATCTTTCGGGGATTCAGTTTAAAATGTTAAACAGATCAAAAGGTAAGGCTGTTTGGTCACCCAGGGCGCAAATAGATAAAAAAGTTTATGAAAAAAATATTAGCGCTTATGTTAGAAGTCAAAAAAATATTCAAATTATTGAGTCAGAAGCTAAAAAAATACTAATTAAAAACAATTCGGTATCCGGTTTAATGTTAAACAATAACAAAAGAATTAATTGTAGTTCAGTAATAATAACTTGTGGAACTTTTTTAAACGGATTAATTCATATAGGAGAAAGACAAATAAAGGCTGGTAGAATGGGTGAGGAATCCTCTGATGGTTTAACAGAGTCTTTAATTGAGCTTGGTTTTGTTTCGGGTCGACTAAAAACTGGAACACCTCCAAGACTTATTAAAAGCACGATTGATTGGTCTAAGTTAATCGAATTTTATGGAGATAAAAAACCTCGACCATTTTCTTTCGAAGCAAAGAGGTTTAATCCACTAAACATACCGTGTCATTTTGCTTCAACAAACGCCAAAACAAAACAAATAATTAATTTAAACCTTAAGCGATCTCCGATGTTTTCAGGGCAAATAAAAGGTGTTGGTCCACGATATTGTCCTTCAATTGAGGATAAAATTTTTAAATTTTCAGAAAAAGAATCTCACCTTCTTTTCTTAGAACCGGAATGGGTTGGTTCAGACCAAATATATACAAACGGTTTTTCAACAAGCCTTCCAGAAGATATTCAAATAAAAGCTTTAAGGTCTGTAAAAGGACTTGAAAATGTTGAGTTTTTTAGACCGGGATATGCAATTGAATATGATTTTTTCTTACCATCCCAACTTAAATCGTCATTAGAAACAAAAAAAGTGCGAGGGCTTTTTTTAGCCGGACAAATTAACGGTACATCTGGATATGAAGAAGCTGCAGCGCAGGGTCTAATCGCTGGAATAAATGCTACACAGTTTATAAAAAATGGAAAACCCTTAGTTCTTTCCCGCAACGAATCTTATGTTGGTGTTTTAATTGATGATCTTGTAACAAAAGATACTTTTGAGCCTTATAGAATGTTTACCTCTCGCGCCGAATACAGGCTTTTAATAAGGCACACCAACGCAGATGTTCGTCTTTCAAAATATGGTTTTCAACTAGGTTTAATAAATAAAAAAAGGTATGATTCTGTATTAACAAAAAAAGCTTTTTTTGATAGTTTTACAGAAAAGAAATCTAAAGAAAACCTTTCGCGTGAAAAATCAAATGCTTTGTTAAAAACGCTTGGTGAATCTGCTTTAAAACAAAAATCTTCACTACAAAACATTTTAAAAAGACCTGCTGTATCTTTAATAAGCTTAATTGAAAAAAAACTTTTTAATATTGATTTAAGTTCTTTTTCAAACAACGAAAGACAAGATGTTCTTGATGAATGTGAAACCTTAATTAAATACAAGGGCTACATAGAACGTCAAAACAAACTTATTGAAAGATTAAAAAACAATGAAAACTTTAAAATTCCCCCTGCTTTTCATTTTGGTGAGTGCAAGTCTCTTTCTCTTGAAGCAAGAGAAAAACTTTCTTTTGTAAAACCTGAAACCCTGGGACAAGCATCAAGAATTTCTGGTGTTTCCCCATCTGACATTGCTGTTCTATCTGTTTTGATTTCTGCCAAATAAATGAGTGTTTCACGTGAAACAATTATGAATTTTTCAGAAACACTAAACCTTATAGATCTTAGGCTAAAAAAAGCGTTTGGGGCTTGGGGTTTGGAGGTAGGTTTTAAAAATGTTTCTGAAG
>Ga0208624_1001472_pt1 | contig 11194 bp, 9 predicted proteins | sample Knorr_S23_td_DCM_FD_185607 | JGI IMG/M metagenome (GOLD analysis project Ga0208624, IMG submission 185607) | Marine microbial communities from Southern Atlantic Ocean transect - Knorr_S23_td_DCM_ad_71m_LV_A (SPAdes) (version 2) | ecosystem: Environmental > Aquatic > Marine > Oceanic | place...
CAGGATCCCCGGTTCGAAGCGCGGGATGAGTGAACCAGCCCAACGCTCCGATTCGATAATTCATTGTCACCACGATGCAGTTCGCATTCATGGCAACTGTATGCATGACATTGGCCATCCCGTCATAGGCAATGTTGCCTCCGCCGTGCACATCAACAAGCACGGGGAGCAGGCGTTCATTTGTCTGTGGTCTCCAGACGTTCAGATACAACCGATCCTCAACACCTCCGCGCTCTCGGCTTCCTCGGGCGGGGGTATCACATATACGAATCCCATCCCACGGTGCTGAATCTTCGGGAGCTTTCCACCGCTGAGGTCCAAATGGCGGACGACCGTAGGGAATCCCCAGCCAGGCCCAGACATGGTTGTCGACCGATGTCCCACGAACGGCACCAGACGTGGTTTGGACTACTAACTCCTTCGTGATGAAGTCAATCGATCGTGCATCCTGACAGAATAAAAGCAGAATGGATAACGCAAGAAAACGAACTGTCTTCAATATTGGAGCCTTGATATATCGGGAGTGTGCAACCATTAAATGCCTGTTTATGTCATACCTAGTGCAGATCTGTAACGAGTCCGAAATCGTCACTTTATGCTTTGTTTCACCGGCTCAAACGAACTTTCCGGACAGTCCCTCATCGACCGCTGCAAGTCTTTTTTAGAAGCGAGCAATATACGCAGCGACTCAAGGTTTTTTTGATTTGATAGTGTGATCGTCCCAAGCGGAACCATCCATCAGGATAAATCTCGCACGTAACTCGGCTGAGTTAAGATCGATTTGAACGACGTGATGATCGCTTCCTGTCTTCCCACCATTCTGAAAATACCAACGGCTCGGATCAGTTTTACGTTGCCCTACGCCAAGGCCCCCTTCGCCAAGATAAACGAGTCCGTTTGGATCCTTCTTGCCGTCGCGAATTGGGACCGTTCTCTTCATACAGTGCCCATCAGACTCCAATGCAAGATCAACGTTATACTTATCAAATAACGGACAGAAAACCGCAGCATGTGGAGCGGGGGTCTTTACCGCTGGGTACATAGGACGATGATACTGAACAATAAGCCATTGCACTTTAGAACGGAGTTGTTTTAACTCGGACTCAAGCCATTCTGCTTGTGGGCCGCCACCAGGCGAGTTTGTATCCAATGTCACGATCGCCACATCGTCACCCAGCATAGTTGTATGCCATCTTTGTTCCTTTTCATCTAAATCGAACACCTCGAAATAGAGTTTGCCGGCATCATGATTTCCTTTGGTCGGAATAACAGGCAGCACCCGCCCGTCCTCCAAGGTCGTAAGTTCGTGCTGACTTAGCCACAACCTCCACTGCTCCCACTTGGTTCCCGACACGATATAGTCGCCACCGTGAGCAAAGGCGATCACGTCGGGATTCGATTTTGCCTGTTCAGCAATACGCAAATTCATTCTGCAACGATCTGCGTGTCCACTACGCGAGTCACCACCGTGGAGCAGGGTGAAGTTCGTACCGGCAGACGGCGCTGTGACGAAGTAGAGTTCTCGTGAACGCACCCCATCACTTTCCAATATGAAATAGTAGCGAGTGTTAGGTTTTAGGTCTTTGATTTTCGCATGGTGGTAGTACGCAGGCGCAATCGACTTGGAGGCTTGCCCTTCCTTCGATGATGAAGGCTGAATGATGGTATATAAACCATTGGAATGGCAAGCCTGATGGAGTTTGTGTTTCCCTCCGCGTCCTACAGGCACTGTTCCATAATGAACGACGTGTGTTTTCCCTGGCCGTGCCGTGCTCCAGGACAACGTTGCTTCCCGGCTTGCGTCGCCCGTCCAAACGACACGCCATTGAGCAGGCGTCATATCTTTAAGCGGGGTCATTCTGGATACAAGGCTATTTACATCGAGGTTCTTAAGGTCAACGTCTTTGGCTGACACTGTGGCGGACATTGTGAGAATGATGATTACAAAATTCGTCACACTGTAACTAAATCTATGCGAGTTCATTGAATGCTCCCTCCAAGTAAAGAGTGTCTATTTATAGCTTAGCGAATGTCTGTGGGTCGCGGACCTCAAGTTTAGAGCCGGTCTTATGATCTGTCTGCCCGCTGAGAAAAATTAGTAGCAAAGGCATAATGGGATTGGGGAGCCGCATCGCGAATTCAGGCCATACATCGAGGCCCAGCGCTATTGGCCGACTAGCCGCCGTGATTAATCCCCAACACGCCATCCAGATGAGTACACGTCGATTGCTGACTGAAACTACAGAAATTGCTAACAGGATATCCATTATTCCGATTATTCGAAGAAGGCCATGGCAGCTCCATTCAGTCAGGTCGATGTTGACGTGTCCGGCAGTAAAATACAGGAGATCCTGAAAGGCTGGGTTTAAATGGAGAGCTTCCCAGCCATGGATGACAAATGTCAAACTACATGAAATGCGTATCAACCAATGGACAAATCGATCGTTTTTCGGATGTTGCCAAAAAAGAATGGCCAGCGCAAAGAGAAGCCCAAAACGCGTCGCGTGTGCGGGTATTGCCAATTCGGCAAATGCCTTACCACCATTTAGGCCGATCGCATGTGCGTTTGCCAGGAGCCAAAACCCTGGGATTAAATACAATAAGCACAACCTCGGCCATTTGTTATAGGTAAAAGCTAAAACCAGAGTAACCAGTAGACAAAACGAGGCAACGCCCCGATCCAGCTGAAGAAGGTTTGTAACGTAAGCATTGCTTGTTGATTGTTCGCTCACGGGTTTGACACTTGTATCGGGCAAACTATCTCCATAGAGTTCGGCCCCCATCGCAGCTTCAAACTCGGCATCGCCAGCCGCCTCGACCTCGTAATTTCTTATAAGAAGTTTTGCTGTCGCACTTGCGTCTCCAAACAGAACAGGCCAGGCAACGCCAAGGACGGCCATTATCGCGACAAGGTTCGAAAGGGCCATTGTGTGTTTAATGATAATTACCATGCTAGGAGTAAAATAAAACGTTGTCGTCCATTCATCTTTCTACAGAGTCTGTCTGCTACGAGTTACCTATCACTACAGACTTCTTTCATACTCCAATTTAATGTTACTCCAAATGATCGCCGACGCCGTTTTTGTTTTCGTCGGCAACGCCGGAGAGGGGGTGCTCCACCACGGCTTTCCAGGCGATTTCACGGAAGATCTTGTCCAAGGCAGCGTTGGGGAGGTTTGAGTCGTTGTTGAACTTGATCGGCGCTGCGATGAGCTCTGGAGATTTGCCGTATAGCGTGGCATAGAAGACGTAGCCCTCCAGGCTTTCGAGGCCGGGGTGAATGTGACCAATTTGGTCCCTCCAGATTGAGGGGTCTTTACCGCCAATCACCTTGTACAGTCCTTTGTAACCGGGAAGCTCACCACGGAGGAAACGCTTGGCCACCTCGGTAAATGCCGCGTGGGTGGGAATAATATAGACTTTCTCGGTGGTTTCACGCAGAGTTTTCACAAGGTCGGAGAAGAGAGTGTCCGCGTGCACACTGATTTTATCATAGACCGTTTCCGTGAAGAACGTTTCAGATTTTGGATTTTCTGTGAGGTTGAAGGCCATCCGGACCTGGCCCGGCGCGGGCCAGGTATCAATGAGGAAAAACTTCATGCCGGGATTGTATCGTTCGCAAAATTCGATCCAACTGGCATAGAATTTCGGGCGATCTCCGTTATAGGGTCCCCAGATCATCGCCTCCCATTCGGCGTTGGAAATTGCCGCCAAGAGTTTGGGCAACGGCTTTCCATCGAATTCGAAGATGCCGTTTTCTTGTTCCCATTTGTAGCTCACGCTGCCGGTGCGACCTCCACCATTGTGCAAGCAAAGAGGCTGCTCGAAGCCGGCAGCGCGGGTGATGGAAGGCAAGGTTCTATAACCAGGGCCTGTGAAACTGTGCCCCGTGCCGACAATGCGCATGATTCCAGTTGCCGGTTTGGGAAACGACATAGCGTCAGTTGCTCCCGCGTATGTTCGTCCCGCCACGCCACGTTTGTAAATGGCCATAATCTCTTCAGGCGTTTTTAGACTGACAGCGTGGGGCGGAAATCCATTTTCCTCCCATCCAGAGTCGAATCCTATCGACGCTTTCGGTGTTTGAGCCGGACGCGAGTTTCCCTGTAAAGACTGGCGGAATTTCTTGCGTGCAGCCTCAAACTCCTTGACTGTCAGCTTACCATCCTTGTTTGTGTCCGCCTGAGGGAAACGCTTGAGGATTTGTTTAAGTCTTGCTTCAGAAGGGGGTTGTACTTGCGCGTTGGAAAGGGAGACCGTACCCAGCAAAGCTAAAATTAAAAACATAAGGATCCGGCGTTGTTTCTTCATTTTTTGGTAATTCCTTTTAATTAAACGTTATCTCAAATACTGCTCAGAACAATTAGATAATGAGTGGCTATGGTTTGGTAAAGAAGAATTGGCAAGTGTTCGTCATCTGAGAGCGCCGATGTTTTAGTTCAGATAATTGATGACCAATAACGCATCAATAGGTGCCAGATGGTTGAGCTATAACTGCTAGTTTTCACTCCACATAGAGATTATCTAATTTGTAGTACTGACCGCTTCGAACCCCGTCCTCCCAACCAATTGCCAAAAGAGTTCTGATTTTTGTCAGATCAACACCAGACCTTGCCACTTCCCCTAAAGAGATCTGGCAACGATGCCACTTGCCGTCAGGCTTGAAACCAAGGGAATCCATCGACGCCTCATATGCCTTGCCGTCCTCGCTCTGGATGATAACACGAAACTTCGACCAGTTAGCTGCATCACTTGATTTGAGTGCGAAACCCATTTTACGAAAAGATGAAAGGTCAGCTATCCCTTCACCATAATCGGGATTCATCTCCAGGACCCATCGACTCCATCCATGATTCAACACAAACCTATAGGATTGCTCACCCTCGACTTTATCCTTGTAGTCCACAATCATTTCGGCTGAGGGCTGCGTACGCCCGGGAGGCTTCCAGGAATAACTGCGGGAATCAGCACCTTTTTCCCAACTACAACGTCGATTCAACGTTTTAGGGAGCTCACTAAAGTGGTGAATGCCGACGCGCTTTCCAGAATAAGCTGGCGAGGGATTACGCATTGCTTCAGGGCTAAAATTGAGATCTTGTTCCCGTTGGTAGACGCGAACATAATCAATTAAATAATCAGCTGGAAGTTTAGCATTCCCTACATCGCCCCCTTTATCTCCTCCCAATGCAAGATTAATGATCAGGTAATGAGGGTAATGAAATGGCTGTCTGGGGCCCCATTTAGAGTTCGGATTATAGGTATCTACAAGCTTGGTTTCGTTTAGCAACTTGTCATCAACGTAAAGGCGGATCGCCTCGGTATCCCAATCCATTCTCCAAACATGGAATTGCTCTAACCATTGCCTGCCTCCCAGGTCCTTAGTTTTTATGGAATTGGAGTGCCATTTAGCATTCCACCTTTTTGTGGTGCCATTCGCAACATTTGCCAGAAGTTTGTCCTGATAGTATTCCATGATGTCAATTTCACCACAGCTGGGCCACTCTCCGTTTTCTCCGACTGCCCAGAACGCTGGCCACATCCCCTCTCCGTGTGGAATCTTTGCACGCATTACAAATCTCCCCATGGTCCAACGGTGATGACCTTTGGTCATTAATGAAGAAGATGTGTATTCAATATTTTTTCTTGCAGCTGAGCCGGTGGAACCACTGACGAAGTTGGGATTCCGCTTGAACTCCTCACGCCCGGTAATTACAAGCATGCCATCTTTACATACGGCATTCTGTTGCTGATACCATTGGTCCTCGTTATTACGAACAAAGCCTTTTTCAAAGGACCAGTTTTTGGGATTCGGAGCTCCATCTTTAGAAAATTCATCGGACCAGACGAGCTTATACCCCTCAGAACCAAATCGTTTGACCTGGCTTTCGACACTATTCTTATCAATAGCGTTGGAGATAACAGGATCCCCTAACGGATAACTGAGTATTAACGTTACTATCAGTCGGTAGACGTTGATTTTGGTTCTTCTCAAAACAAAGTTGTCCTTTATGGAGATACATCCCTTTCCTTTCTGTGCAAGCAAAGGGGGATGAAATCAAAGTCGGTAATAATTGTTCCCTATCGTCTAAAACAAAATAAACCGTCAGAAGTACTCAGGATAGTTGTCTGATGTAATATTCTGTATCGATCTTGAGAAAAAACAGGCAACTGGGCGATGAGGGACTCGAACTTTTGCCTTTTTCTACGGGATCTAGAGCGATTTGTGTTGAGCGCGACGCAGAATCCGACGCATATTTGCACGAGAAGTTTGTCGTTGAGCAGTTCAAACTGCTTCAGCCACTGTTTAGTAGCAATCTAAAGCAGGCACTTATCCCGGAATTAGTGGGGAGCCTGGTGGAAGGGTAGTTCATTGATTACTTTCTATCAAAACAACAAATCACAGCGCCTCATCCTTATCCGATTAGCATCCCTTATTAACAGGAAAGCTAATTTACATATGGAGCCGAAGCCATGCCGCCAACCGAGGTAAAAGAATTGAATCAAAATACTTTGATGAAAGATGAAAAGTCGAGGCCCGCTTTATACAACCCTTCAAAGCTATCGCTATTTGGTCTCTTTTTCACTCCAATAGCCGGAGCTTGGCTACAACATAGAAATTGGTTGATCTTAAAGGAACCCGATAGGGCTAATGAATCCAAAGACTGGCTAAAACTCATGGTTGTCATATATGCAATCGTGACCTTAATGAAATTGACTGGACTTTGGCCAAGTTGGAATTGGGTAACCGAAAGTATTAACACTGCAGATCTGACCTTTTTATTCGTCACCTGGATTTTCTGGTTCGGTACCAACTCGAACTTAACTAACTATATTGACCGCAAACAGATCACATTTAAGAAACGCAGTTGGGTTGAGCCCTGTTTTGCATCAGCGATCGTTATTTTGGCATATAATTTTGCACTTTCATTAATTGCAAGCACACTTAACTAACCAGCATTTGCGTGTCCAATCTCCCAGCAGCTTTCCCACTCAGCACACCACGATAAAGCCTCAAACTTACAATTTTGAGGAAAAACGCGTGCTCATACCGTGGCGGTCTATGGAAGCATACGGTGCTAAAAAATAGGCCCCCCTTCCTAGCTAACTGATGGAAATTAGCGCCCCTTTCATTTTGGTTTTGCATCTTTCATATTGAGTGCTTGATGAGCTCGTGTGATATTCCGTAGGTGAGAAAACACTATGAAACGATTTCCAATACTGATTTTGCTAGTACTTGCTGGCTGTGCTGATAGCCAGCCGACGAGCCAAATAAATAAAAACGGCACTGTCAAGGTAGATCCAGAATCGCTAAAGCAAATTAGTAAACAATGGCAGCAAATGAGCGAAGATGAAAAGCTCGCTAACCAAGCTCTTACTGCTTATATGACTGGAAACTATGACGAAGCTCTAAAGAAATATGAACAAGCGATTTCAATAAACGAGAACTCAGCCATCGCATATTTCGGACGTGGAAATGTATATCTAAAGCAAGGCAATACCGCTAATGCTCTTTCTGATTACGATGCAGCAATACGCTTGAAACCTGACCTGTATAATGCCCATCTCTCAAAAGCACAGATACTTCATGAGTCTGGAGAATCGCAAAAAGCAATCCAACAATTCGACAAGGTAATTGAGACGGACCCAAATTTCATCACCGCATATGAAAGACGCGGAATGGTTTACCTGCAACTCAAACAGCCTCAAAAAGCAATTGAAGACTTCAAAACCGCAATCAATTTGTCTCCCAACTACTTTCCAAGTCGAGTGGGTTTGGGATTAGCTTATGTCGCTATTAATGAAAAACAAATGGCGATTGACAATTTCAATCTAGCGATTGAACAAGTAGAACGCCAGCTCTCGAACTTTGGTGACTTAGATCCCATAAGTCTTAAGAGAATCTTGAAGTCTAACCCAATGTTTGGCGTCCCCTATTATCATAGAGGCCAATTTTTCCTTCAGGAGGGAGAAACAGCAAAAGCCGATTTAGATTTCACTCGTGCAAACGAACTCGGATACGAACACGAGTAGACCAGGGCTACAGCCTTGGCCGAAGCTCTTTCAGAATATGCGTGCTTCCAGAGCAACCGAGCTCGTTAAGGACTTCCCAGAACATGTCGTCACCGCGTGGATGGGACACTCCAAAAGGATTGCTCAGAAACACTACTTGCAGGTCACCGAAGATGACTACAAGCAGGCCAGCTCAAATCCGACGCAAAATCCGACGCAGCAGATTACCGTTTCGCCTCGCAAGGGGGTCGCAACCGATACTGTCAGCTCATGAAAAAACCCTAGTTTTACAGGGGTTAGCGATAATACGCGAAACCTTGCAAACTAGGGAAGTGGGCGATGAGGGACTCGAACTATGGTGCTCAAAAGCCTTTATATATAGAAGCAACGTCAGAGCAGGGCACTTCTCGGGTGGCGCAGGGGGTGGCGCGCATGCAACTTAGTCAGGTCATGGCATTGTTAATTGATCGTTGGGATGAGCTGGATAATCAATCCAGAAAAGAGATACTGTGGAAGCTGGAGTAGGTTGGCTCACTCCCCATCCCTGGCGTCACGCAGGATCAGAGCGGCGGAAGCGGGGAGGGCGTCGAGCCATAAGCAGAGGTATCCCTCGTGCTTACAGAGGCTTTCCGCAGCAGCATCTGATAGCTCTGTTAGGTGACCTGCACCCTGAACCGGCTCCACTCGAATGGTTATATTTCGGGGGGGAAGGTCAGGGATCAGAGGTGCGATCCGGACGGAGAATGGGTCTCTGAAACGTAGGGTTTCCTTATCGAGAGCCCGATCAAATACCCGTCAACCGCTCTGTCGAATCGCCGAAGCGGTCGAGTTCCAGGCCACCCCACTCCATCAGGCTGAGGAACAGGCTACACATACGACGGTTGGGAGCATCAAGGTAGTCGAGTACCCGGCCTCCGCGGAGTTTGCCGCCCGCTCCGCCGAGCAGGACCACCGGCAATTGATTGGAGTCATGATTGCCGTGGATCATGCTTGAGCAGTGCATGATGGCCGTGTTGTCGAGCAGCGTGCGATCGCCTTCCTTAATTTCCGCCATCCGCTCGCACAGGTAGGCGAGTTGCGACGTGAAGAACTGGTTGACCCCGACGAGTTCCTTGGGCTGGGTGTGGGCCATCTGATGATGCTGATCTTTGGCGCCAGCGTGCGCGTGAGTGAGGATCGAGCCGTCGTTGCAGTATTTGAGGGTCGCGATCCGCGTGGAGTCAGTACGGAAGGCGAGCAGCACGATATCGTTCATCAGCTTCCAGTAATCCGGGATCTCAGCGGGAATGCCATCCGCAGGGCGCGGGCGATCGGGAGCGGTCAGACTCGGCTTCCAGCCACCAGCCTCGCGCACCTGGCCGGCCCGCTTGATACGGCCCTCGATCTCGTGAACGCTGCCGAGATACTCCTCGAACCGTTGCCGATCCGAGACGGAGAGTCTCTGCCGCAGCGACCGGGCGTCTTCGAGCACGGCGTCAACAATACGGCGGTCGCCGCGATTGGGTTCGGTGCGGAAGAGCCGGTCGAAGGCCAACGCCGGACGGGTTTCCGTCCAGGTCGGCGACACCGCGGTACTCCATGAAATGTGCGAGCTATAAAGCAATGGGTGCCCGTCCTGGAGCCCTGGAATCGGCCCTTCGCAGCCGAGAACCAGCGATGGGATTCGCGTGCGGTCGCCGATCCGCTGCGCCATCAACTGGTCAAAGCTGACCCCCGTGCGGACCTCGGTCTTCGACATCGATGCGCCACTGAGCATGTTCCCCGTTTGCATACAGTGGATGACCCCGTTATTGGCCTGTTCATTCCACAGACCGCGGAGAAAAACCAACCGCTCTTTCCACGGTTCCAACGGCGTCAGGCATGGGCCAAGTTCCATGCCAGCGCCCTCTCCTTTAGCCCACCAGTGATTCGAGTGAAAGCCCATGCCCGTAAAGGTGACGAGCGTGCGGGTCGGCGGCTGATCAATCGCGCTCGAAGCTGCAACTACTTCCCGCGGCAGCGATTCGAGCCAGGGCAGAGCCATCGAGACGCCGAGGCCGCGCAATAGGGTTCGTCGTGAGACGGTCGAAGCGGATGTGACGGGCATGGGAATGTTCCTGTGGTAAATTGGAGTATTTGATTGTCGGCATTCGCGGAGCGAAAGACGCCTATGGGTTAAGGGGTGCGGTAGTCTCTGCCGTGGTGTTCTTTGGTGCGGTGGCCGTCGGTCGAATGCAGCGAAACTGCTCGCTGCCGACGATGATGAGCAAAACATCCGACCACCGGCCTCCGTCGACCATTGTCTTTGTCAGTTCATCGACCAGCTTCCGGTCGGAAAGCTGCACTGCGCGGCCCAACGCGTAGCCCGTCAGTTTGTGAGCGAAAGCCCGCAACAAGTCCTCACGCCGGGGACCGGCGAGGTAGTCCCGCAGGCCCGCGAATCCATCGATCTCGACACCGTCGCGCGTAATCGCCTTGGCATCACCAGGCTTCATGTCTTTGGCGGGCCGCAGCCGGCCGAGAGCGTCGAATTGTTCAAGCGTCATTCCGAAAGGATCAATGCGGATGTGGCAACCAGCGCATTTGGAATCCTTACGGTGACGCTCAGTAATCTCGCGCACACTCAGTCCGTCGGGCGGAGTCTCGGGCAGAGGTGGCACGCCGGCCGGAACCTTGGGTAACCGCTCGCCAAGCATGTGAACCACCCACGCGCCACGCTTGACGGGGCTCGTTCGGGACGCTGCCGCCGTTTTCGCGAGCACGGCGCCAAAACCAAGCAACCCGCCGCGACTGTACGCAGAAACATTCTCGACACGGCGCCACTCTGCACCGGTTACACCGGGGATGCCGTAGTGTTTGGCGAGAACGTCGTTGACGACCACCGCATCCGCGGCAATTACGTCCGCGACCGGACGATCATTCACCAGCAAGTCTTCGAAGAACCGCACCGGCTCCTCGGCCAGCGCGTCGCGCACGTCTGGCGTGAACTCGGGGAACTGCTTCAGGTTTCGGCCGTGGTTCGCGACGAAGTCCCGCACGCCCAGCCAGCGGGCTCCGAACTCTGCGGCCATGCCTCGCATCCGGCTGTCTTTTAGCATACGTCGCAGTTGTTCCTCCATGACCTCAGACTCGTGGAGCCGCGATGCCTTCGCCCGCAGCTCGTCGTCGGGGATCGAGTCCCACAGCAGGAAGCTCAGCCGCGTCG
>Ga0208624_1001476_pt1 | contig 11181 bp, 9 predicted proteins | sample Knorr_S23_td_DCM_FD_185607 | JGI IMG/M metagenome (GOLD analysis project Ga0208624, IMG submission 185607) | Marine microbial communities from Southern Atlantic Ocean transect - Knorr_S23_td_DCM_ad_71m_LV_A (SPAdes) (version 2) | ecosystem: Environmental > Aquatic > Marine > Oceanic | place...
ATACTGAAAGCTCTGAATATCAAGGCCACGGAACGGCCATAGCATCACTTCTTGTAGGTGACACGGGCATCGGAATAGCGCCATCAGCTGAATTACTTAGTATACAAGTAATGGATTCAGATGGTCTTGGCGATAGCTTCACGCTGGCAGAAGGTATTCTTCAAGCGGTCGACTCAGGCGCAAACATCATAAGCATGAGCCTCGGCAGCTACGGATATACGAGCGTTTTGGAAAATGCGGTCGACTACGCGGTGGCGAACAACGTGATCCTCGTGGCATCCGCTGGCAATGATGGCATAAATGCTACGCCTTATCCCGCTCGCTTCGACGATGTCATTGGAGTCGCTGCGATAGATGCAGAAAATCAGCGGGCTGAATTCTCCAACTACAGTCCTTCCATCGATGTCGCTGCCCCTGGAGTGGAGATCTTGGCTGCCTGGAGCGAAGAAGAGTGGATACGGTTTTCGGGCACATCTGCGGCCGTTCCCTTTGTAGCTGGGGGCATTGCCGCTACGATGTCCCTCGATAAGCAATTGAGCCCGCAAGAGGCAGTAGAGACCATCTTAACCTATTCCGATGACACCGCTGCCCCCGGAAAGGATCTGGAAACCGGAGCCGGATCACTGAATATGGATCGCGTTTTGAACCGCGATGAACGCGGCATTTTCGACGCGGCTGTTGGTGCCCTCTATTTAGACACCCAAAATGCGACGGAAACCACTACCCCGTTGCAGGTGACCGTGCAAAACAGAGGGACCGAGTATCTGCCGAATGTTTCTATTTTATTGTCCCAGAATGACGGGTACCCGCAAAGGGTATACCTTGGACCGTTGCGGGTACACGAAACGACCTCCTACACGCTTTACCTAGACAACACGCAGTTGGCGCTGGAGCCAGGGTACGCTGTCGATGCGGCAACGCAACTAAACGGACGACAGGATTCTCGTCCCGAAAACGATGCGAAATCTGGCACGCTTCGGATCGTTTCGAGCGATCCGTGAACCCAGTCGATTGTCTAGGGTGTTTGGTATTGACGATCCAGAATATCGGCGACCAACGTTTCTTCCAAGTCCTCGGCCACGAGTATGCGGACTTGGTCTATAAATCCGTGGATTTCGAAATTCATCACGATTTGCTGTTGGTCCGAAGAAATTCGAATAAAATCGTTCTCCATGTGCCGGCCCGCTTTGCTTTCATAAATGGTATCCGAACCTCCCAGCAGATCGTCACTGGCGCTCAAGCTTTGCTGGTGGAGAATTAATCCTAGAACGTGACCATTGAACCGCACGCGGCCCTTGGCTCTAAAAGAATCGGTTTGCTTATTGGTCGCATCGAAATGGACGAGATAGCTGGAAACTCGAGTCCCTGCCGGAATCACTGACTGCACCAGTCCGACATCCACCATAGTCTCGCGGGCTCGCTGCTTCTCGTCAGCCACTTTCAAGTATCTTTCTTTAGGGCCAGGCCCCAGGACTCGATAGCTTCCCGGCTCCGACAAATTAACCTCCACCGCTCGGGGCAGCACGAAGTCCTGCTTTTCCGGGAAGAGCATCAAGTAGTCATGCTTGAACCGTCCATAGCGGAGATCCTTCGGCGGATCCTGCAAGCTGCGCAGTTTCCCGTCGGTAGCTTGAATCAGACGATCCCGAAGAGGAGAAGGAGCGAAGCTCTCCGGATCGTAGTTGCAATCCAACCACGATGGACCGTCGACTAGATCATGCATATTATCCTTGGCGATAATCATAGGGACATTCTCCAGACCCTCTCCTATTTTTTTTCGTGCCTCGACCTCTCCTTCCAGCACGTGAAGTCTAGATTCTCCAGATGGATCTACGCGAAGAGCGAATTCAGTTCCCAAGTCGATCACCTCCATATCGGGCGTATCAATTCGGAAGCCAATTGCTCTCGGCGGCACATTCGCGGTTACTTTTCCGGTCATCAGCGTTATGTGGTCCAACCCGAAAATGTCGAATTCAGCCGGGCCTTTTATCGATAGCTTGACACCGTTATCTAGGCGAACCTGCGCGCGACCACCATCCAGCTTGAATGGGCCTCGCTGTAGACCTTTACCCACGAAATGATCTGAAGTCGAAATATCACCCTTTAAACTAGTGACGATCCCAATGTAGGTGGTCTCCTCGTAACTCGGATTCTCTGTGTCGAAAAACGCGTATTTGGAACTCCAGGTAAAGGCTCCAATTGCCGCTATCGTCGCAACGGCTGCCATTGTCCGCCAAAAACCAATATTTCCGATCTCGCCTTTGTCTGACTCGGATTCGAAGTTCACCAGTTCCCCCACTTCTCCCGCTTGGGCCAGCAAAGCCTCATGTTGGAGCGATCCATGCATGTCGACAAAACGGATATATTCACCCATGCGATCTTGGCTGGACCTTAGGATGCCGCTTAATCGGCCGGCCTCCTTATCAGTAAGAATGCCGTCAACGGCTCGATTTAAGAGCGTTTCCCAATGTAACTGATCTATGGTTTCGTTTTTCATGTCACCGACATTCCACTTGCGTGCATCTTTCCTTGGATGCAATGCATCAGAGTTTTCCGTATGCGCTGTAACGCCTTGTAGGTAGCTTCGACCGACTTATTTTGCTTTTCAGCAATGACATCAATGCTCTCCTCTTCAAAATAGTAATCGGTCAGCATCGCCCGTTTGTCGTCCGGCACCTCCGCCAAACACTCCTTTAAATACTCACGTCGTTGATCCAGCTCAGGTATAAGCATCGCTTGCCTCGATGCAATCTCCTTCATTAGATCATCATCCAAGAATCGACGCCAACGAGTCGATTTCTCCCGATGCTTGAGCGTCATATGATAGGCAAAACGGAATGCCCAAGGGGCAAACGGCCGTGAAGGGTCATAGTCGTCCATCTTTTTATAAAGAGCAATCGCGGTTTCCTGCAGAACATCCTGAGCATCCTGCGAATGCGGCATCAAAGAGAGTATGTAGCGGTAGATCTGCTTTTCATGTGACATAAAAAGCTGAACAAAGCGAGATCGCGAATCTTTGCTGTTTTCCAATGGCATAGCCGGGGACAGAAGCACCTTAACTATACATTACGGAATTTCGGCCTTTCTGGACAACCGCAACGAATCGTTGTCCATCTTGTCCAAAAATATCGCAGCTAATGTAAAAAGACTTGCACACGGCACTTCGAATCTGGAATTCGCCGAAGAAATCTCCGCATGAATTTAATTCATGGTGTCAATCGTAAGCGCTTTCTGTCGCAAATTCAGGTAGACGCTTTATGGGGAAGCGCTCCCGGACTCCTAGTTGGGAATGTATTCGTTTAAAGCTCTAAGCAAAAGTCCATCGCCGCCGGTCGGCAAAGCTTGGAGGGAGCTCATTTGGACCGTAATGCCAGCAGCCGAAAAGCAAGGTTCTAGCCAATCAATTCGCGACTAGTTTCAGCATTCGCCCTTTTGGTACACGCTGGCGGAGATCGACCTGGTTCATAATCGCCAGATCGTTAGCGCTTAAGCCATAAGCTTCTTCTCCTGTCAGGTATTTCTCGAAAGTTTTCTGCCCGCCAACTGCCTGAACTTTCAAGCGAGCCGGTCGCAAGCCTCGAATAGCGGGGTCCTGGATCGGCCTGAAGCTTTGAGCGATCCGATCAAACGCCGGACGATAGGCATCTCTATCCGACAGCATTGTATAGCTCAGAAAACTAAATACGTTCCTATTGTAGGCGAAGAAAACGTTTTCGACCACCATCGTCCCGCTCGAAGTCTCTATCCGTCCCTCAACCGTGTACCCTGGTTGAGAGCCCACTTTCAAAGATCCCGCTCGAACGGGCTGCAGGCCGGATCCATCAACGAAACTTCTAGCAGCTTCCTCTGGCGTACTCCCTTGCCCAATACCAAAGATAACGATACCTCGACCTTGAGCATCCGCCAGTGTCACTCGACTGGCCTCGTTTTTCAAACGCCACCCTTGAGGGACATCGAATTGAAAATTCATGTCCGGGTGATAGAACTTGCCGCGAAGAGCCACGCCTTGCCTCGGATTCTCGCCCACCACAAGTCCGTCAATGCGTCTCAAGTACTCGGCTTCCCCAACTTTCAGGTCACCATACCTGGCCCTCATTTCCATCGCCAGTTGCTTAATCCGTACTTCCCGCTCCCCCGGATCCGGGTGGCTTGACTGCCAAGTCGGCAATCGGGAACCTGATTTGCTTGAGATCCGCCCAAGCGAATTGAAAAAGCCCGCCGACTCTCCAACTGCGTAACCCGCTTTGGCAGAGTACTCCACGCCATAGAGATCGGATTCCCTTTCCGCATCTCGACCATACTTGAGGGTGAGCATCTGAAATACACTACTGCCGAGTCCCAAAAATCGATCGGCGAAATTCTCGTTTCCCGTAATACCTGTTCCGATCACCGCTCCAGCCAAGAGTCCAATCTGACCCCACTGCTGCTTCAGCGCCTGCTGGGAAGCATGCCGAGCGGCCACATGCGTAATCTCGTGGCCCAAAACCACTGCCAACTGAGCCTCATTATTTAAGTGGGCTAGCAACCCTCGAGTGACGTACACATATCCTCCAGGCACGGCGAAGGCGTTCACCACGGAGCTATCCATCACTCGGAACTGGAATTGCAGATTTCGATAAATCACGGGTGTGTCCGCCCGGCGGAGATCACTCTGGGCCAAAACGCGTTCTCCAATCTCCGTGACGTAGGCTGAAAGTTCGTCATCCGGATAAAGGCCCATTTCCTGGATCAGTTCGCGATCACTCTTTCGTCCAAGTTCCAATTCTTGCTGCCAAGTATAGCTGTAGCTCCGGTTCTCGCCCGTCAGAGCGCTAGGCTCAGTCACGCAGCTGGTAACGATCCACCCAAAGGGTATAAGGCAAAACCCTATCAATATAATTCGGTTTTTCGTCGCCATCAACGTACTAGAATATCCTGTAACGCTCTGACGATTCCAAGCGGGAAATGTTCCCCTTCGGCTCTAGTTTGATTTAAGCAAAGTCAGCCGAAAGCACGTTTCTCCGGATTCCGAGCCTATTAGCTCCAATTCCCCACCATGGGCGCGAGCAAACTCTCGAGATAGATTGAGCCCTAACCCAAACCCATCTACACCCCGGTTCCTGGCCAAGTCCACACGAGCGAAACGCTCGAATATCCTACATTGGCCCCCCGCAGGAATTCCCTCGCCCCCATTGGATATTTCCATTGTAATTCTAGTGTCACTTCCTCCCGCCCTAATTCGGAACCAGGGATCCTTATCATCGTTATAATTGACCGCATTGCTGAGCAAGTTCTGCAAAATCTGGGTAACGAGCGAGCGATCAAGATTGGCTGCCAATCCATCTCCTAAATCCAATTCGAATCGCGTGTCCTGAGACTGCATTTCAAAGTCTTCGACCAATTCAGAGATTAGGCTCCCAAAGTCAGATGGCTCGCCTATAATCTTGATCTTTCCCGCATCGGCTTTGGCTAACAGCAGCAATCTGCGGGTGATCCCCCGCAGCCGTTGCGTTTCCTCCAGCAGCAAGCCAAAGCGTCTTTGTTGCTCCGAATCATCGGGAGCTTCCTGCAAAGCAGTTTCTAAATGGCCCTGCAAAATCGTCAGGGGCGTTTTTAGCTCATGGGCCGCATCTGCGCTGAATCGAGTCGCATGATTGAAGCTCCTCGAACAGACAGGATGCCTGCGCTGCTCTCACAGCCCTGTAACTTTGCATCTTGAAACGCCAATTGCGATCGGGATTGATCACCGTTTTCTAATCACAAAATAATTGCGCTTGTCTCCTCCCCTGCGGAGGACATTTTCCCTCCGTTTTGAAGCGAAATGTTTCCCAGCTATTGTGAGGCCTGACAAAGAAAAACTGAAGTTCAAGAAGACCCTCTCCTATGCCAACGGGTATCGGGAGCTAGGCATGTTTAAAGAGGCGCTTGAGGAAATCGCGACACTATCTGAAAGATTGGCCTCTCGGCTTGAGGCGCTTCAATTGAAGCTAGCCATATTTTTTGACGCCAAGGACTGGGCCGCAGCCGAGTGCGTCGCCAAGGAACTGACAATCAGAGAACCGGCTGACCCTGGCAATTTGGTTAATCTGGCCTTCGCCGTACGACGATCCCAATCGATAGCCAAAGCCAAAGCGATACTCGCTGACGCAGCCAAACGATTCCCGAATGTAGCCATCATTCATTACAATCTTGCTTGTTATGATTGCCAGGACGGCGAGCTCAAATCCGCGAAAGAGAAACTCGTTCAAGCGATATCGATCGATCCCAAATACTTGGAGACGGCTAAATCAGATGAAGACTTAGCCACCTTAGCAGAATGGCTCGACAATCTGGAAATCGCGTGAGCGGATAGGAACGGGCGACTTTCCACAATTGCGAATTGGCCTGAACTTGATGCCCATTCCACCGTAGGAGCGGATTAATCCCGCGATTTCGATGGCATGTACCTTATACCACATGCAAAAGAGGTTTGATAATATCGTATTAGATTATCGCGGGATAAACCCGCTACTACATTCAAGTTACAGTCAATTGATCACATAACGCTACCGCGACGCTTGATCCCGTGGCGATACGTGTCCTGTTTCTCAATATCGCTTCGAAGATACCTCAAATAGCGGTCGAGCCGCGGGCATCCCAGGGAGGAATAAGCTCCACGCTAATTCAAAGAATTTCCTTTGGGTCGATGCGCTTCACGCGCTGGATGCGGGCCCGGAATAATTCGTCCATCAAGAGCTTGGTTTTCTCGGAAATGAGAGCCTCTGCCTCTTCCAAGCTTGGCAGTGGCGATTGGTCCCGTTCGCTATTTGGCTCTGAAGCAATTTCCTCCTTTTCGAGACTCGATTCTTCAACGACAACCTGGTCGGCTTCTGGGCCTTCTTCCGCGCCGCCCGTTTCAACTTCCGTTGGCTGTTCCTCCAAAATACCGGTCTCTGGATCTTCCTCGACCTCTACCGGCGTCTCTGCCGCTTCTTCTTTGGATTGAGTTTCCTCTTCTACGGACTGCTCACCGCCAGCTTCGAAGCCTTTTTTTTTTTCGGCATAGAGTTTGCAATACCGGAAAGTTCACGAATCAGCCCATCGATGGCTCTGGCCCGGCACTCCTCAGAAGCTTTGAGCAAAGCTACTTCGAAATTCACCTTTTCGTTCAACCCAAACTTAAGTCCACTTTCGCTCTTGCGAAGGCTATCCAACAAACGGGTTATGGCCTCTGTTGTCATGGAAGCGCCTAAACTCACATCTGCCCCACCATTTTTTATGGTCAATAATAAGGTTTCTCTAATGCGGGCCTGCAGATCCACGAGAGCCCTGAAAAAGTCCCGGCCCGAGGCATCGAAATCATCGACCAGCTCCAGGATCTTTGCATGATCACCCGACGCGATGGCTTTCGCCAATTCGGTAGTCTGCTCAACGCTGACTAAACCATAGACCTGAAGCACATCTTCTTCGGAAATGCTATCGCCGCAAAAGGCGATCATCTGATCTAGGATTGACTGAGAGTCGCGCATTCCCCCATCCGCCATACGGGCGATTGCCTGCAGCGCAGTATCTTCTGCCGCGATCCCTTCTTCTTTACATATGTGCGCGAGACGTTCTCGGATCAGCTTTTCCGGGATGGGCTTGAGATCGAATCGCTGGCACCGGGAAACGATCGTTGGAAGAACTTTCTGGGCCTCAGTGGTCGCGAAGATAAATTTAACATGTTCCGGAGGCTCCTCGAGAATCTTTAGCAATGCATTAAAAGCTGCGGTCGAAAGCATGTGCACCTCGTCAATGATGTAGATTTTGTAGCGGCCTTGGCTCGGCGAGTACTGAGCGTCCTCTCGCAGATCGCGCACTTGCTCTACCCCGTTGTTCGACGCCCCATCGATCTCCAAAACATCCATGCAGGAGCCGTTCATAATGGCCTGGCAAATCTCTGAATTCTCAGGTGGATCGATTTTCGGGCCATCTTCGCAGTTCAAGCATTTGGCAAAAAGCCGCGCGGTAGTCGTTTTCCCAGTACCTCTTGGCCCGACGAATAAGTAGGCGTGAGCAATACGATTTTGGGTGATCGCGTTCTTCAAAGTCCGCACAACGTGATCCTGGCCGACCAGATCATCGAACTTCTGGGGTCGCCACTTCCGAGCGATTACTTGATAGCCTGTTGCTGACATTGAAAAGGAAACGGTATGTTAACCACGAATAACACGAATCGACACGAAAAATTCTTCAGAGTCCAACAGGAAAACGATAAATAATTTCAAAAGCCCTCCGCCGTACCAATCGATGTTCGGAAAACAATCATTTCCAAGCAAAACCCAAACTCCAACAACCATATTCCCTCGCCAAAGCTCGCCGAAGGGGGCAAAGAGTGGCCAGGCGACCTACGGCGCATGCGAAACGCGACTACCGTTGCTACCTTCCGGTCCTGGCGGGATTCGCCCGTCCAACATCGCATAGGACCTGACCGACGGGAAACCTGACGCACTTAAAGCAGGTTTCAATAGAAAATTTTGTTCGGGGGCTATTAGTCAAACACTCTATTCAGGAGACAGTATGCTCCATTGCAGTCTGGTAGGGCTGAATTTCCTCAGTCAGCCGGTTGAGACAATCTTGTTGCGGCTGTTTGGGGACCCGCCTCCGCCAAGTCTACGGACGAGACACGCAATTATCACTAACGACAGCCCTGACCGATCTACTCGCTCGATGGCTCTTCAGGCGGCGGATCGAAATAGTAGCGGCGCTGACTCAACTCAACTTGAATCTCGATTGAATCCAATGTCCGTGGGGGCTTCAAAATGGCCAGAGTTCCGACCTCTGGATGGGCCCGGAAACCCGTAGAATAGACAATCTTCCAGGCGTCGGCCACTCTTACGGCGAATTCGAAGGGCACTTCTTCAATGCTTTCGACATCAAAATGCTGGTCACCACCAAAGCCGTATCCGAGTGAAACGGTCTCTGAACCGACCCGAGCCAATAACGGCGGACCCGCCAAATTGAGAAGCCGTAAGTGGCCCGCCTCGAATTTTCCGGGGCTTTCGTCGGCCACGTACACGGTGTAAGGCAAGTCTCGCTTCTTATCTCTACGCGACACGAAAACGAGAAAAGCTCGAGAATCCACCCCTTCCAAATCGGCAATCGCTACCGTCTCTTCCTGCTCCTCACCTCTATCGTCAATTATTACTCGGATGAATGTAGCTTCAGACCGATTCGCAGGCAATCGGTAAACCGCAGTCCTGGCATAGGGGTCGAATGACACGGTTGCTAGCGTATCCTCTGCATCATAGAATTGAATATTCTCAAAATAGTTATCGCCGAAGGCGCGGGCCGTAAATAGAATCGCCTCCTTCTCATCGAACGAATTTTGCCCAAACACGCTTAACGACAAAATCGAGATTAGGAAAATTTCCGGTCGTAGGCTAAATGGCAGGGAGGATCGGCTCGATCCTCCAAAACAAACCTGCGGAGGACCGTGTCGGTCCTCGCTACCACACAACTGAACCAAGTTTCGGAGCATAACGCTTAAATACACCAACTTTGTGACAATTATCCGGATACGCTTCCTCATATCTCGTCCCCCGTCATCCATCTAAAAGCGATGACTCTAAATTGGCGACCGTATTCGCCTGCATTAGCCCCAGCAATCGTCATGGGATCCACTGCAACCGGCTCGCTCGGGTGCTTTTGGTGTAACCGCTGAACTATCGCCTCGCAATACGCCCGAGCTACTGTCTCACTGGCGTCAAAGGGATTCACTGCGTCTCCGTAAGCTCGAACCAAGTAGGTATCGCTCCGAGTCGTCAGATAAGGAGCAATTGCGGTAAGCACATCCTGCTGAGTCAAATAACTGGAGGCGTAGGTCAAGGGGACGCCACTGACCTCGACCCCACTGTTAATAGCGGTATTCGCTAGCGCCAGTTCGATCGCACCTGAATCGATGAAGTCTTGCAGGCTCGTGAAGGGCCCTACTCCACCTCCAAGCCCCGATTGTCGGCGGATGCGAATCTGGTTAACGATCTCCACGGCCAAATTCTCTACCTCGGCATCCGTCAGCGACCGTATGCCTTTGCGAAAGAACTCGCGAGTACGCTCCAAATCATCGGTGGAATTGTACGAGCCCAGCCAGGTCTCTTCGGCCGATTGCGAGAATCTAAAGAACTGATTTTCACCGGTCACGTCGACCTCGCTCTGTCCAGGCGCTGGGGAGGTTCCCAATGGATCGTCGTAAGCCCAAGTTCCCATACGAATCCCCTTTAACAGAGCTCCCCAAGCTTCGATCGAGGTCGAATTCACATTGAACGCTCCATTCAGATACAAGTACTGAGCTGAGCCGGGCGCTTGAAGATCCGCCACGCTGCTCGTACCCACCGGTTGGATACGACTGTTAGGAAGGGGGCTGCCGACCGTCCAAGAGGTCGAAGCTGACTGGGGCACGGTAGACAAGAAAAACCTGTCGAAGACGTCATTGATGGATGCGATTACCGGAACGCTGCTGTTCGATGCTCCCAGATGGCTGCGTCTCCCAGAGGGAAACTCCGCTACTTGCAAAGCAGCTAAAGAGAGGTACTCCTGTCGAGGGAGTTCGAAAATCGGTATATTATTTTCAATCGAAGTCTCGTTATTGTAGCCTAAGAGGTCATTTACTGAACTCTGTATTGATGAATTCGTGAAGGCCCAGGACGATCCAGGGAAACGAAAGTACGGCAGCGACAGAGGAACATAGGGATCGGGCGGGTTTCCCGCTATGAAATTATCCATTATAAGAGCGCTCGTTATCAGTCCCGAGCGCGGGTCATAACCCGCCCAATTCGTATCCGGATTACGGAGCTCCCACTTGTAAGAAAGATGCCGTTCAAGCGGCGGAAGGGCAGTCGTCGGAGAGCTTTTCATTTCGTAAAAGCTGATCCCACTCAGAGTAGCCGTTTGCAACAAGTCGCCTCCACTTGTACGCAAGCTTAGCTCGGGGCTCCAAATAGGCCCATCCAATGCTAGTCGGTCGGAAGTGTAGACCTCATCCGAACTTACGAACGTCGGTAAGGATCCTACTTCATAATCGTAGGTGGGGCCGGCATCTATCGTTGAACCAGCGGAGAGCGAAAGGCCCACTCCCGGCACGTAGGTGCCTGAGAATACACGAATTTCTCCGGGTTCCCACCAAGTACCTGAGGTATCCAGGGTGAATTCCGGCACTCCATTCATTACAGCGTCTAGCCCAGCTAT
>Ga0208624_1001481_pt1 | contig 11155 bp, 9 predicted proteins | sample Knorr_S23_td_DCM_FD_185607 | JGI IMG/M metagenome (GOLD analysis project Ga0208624, IMG submission 185607) | Marine microbial communities from Southern Atlantic Ocean transect - Knorr_S23_td_DCM_ad_71m_LV_A (SPAdes) (version 2) | ecosystem: Environmental > Aquatic > Marine > Oceanic | place...
CGCCTCAAGCTAGATGCGCAGCGATCAGAGGTCGCGACGAGCGTTCGCGAGGCGCTTCGTCAGGTGAAGTATCAAGCCGAGGCCTCCCGCGCTGCGTCCAAGACGCGAGAGGCTGCAGAGCGCCTGATGCAGGCAGAGCGCTCCCGATATGAGCAGGGCCTCTCTACCAACTTCCAAGTCTTGGAGTTCCAGCAGGCACTCGTCGAGGCCCTCTACGCAGAAGAAGCTGCCAAGGCTGGCTACGGTAAGGCTCTCGCCAATCTTTCACGGGCGAGAGGGGACGCAGGGGAGGCCCAGGGGGAGCAGGCCCCGTGACTCTCCACGCGCGGCCGTTTTTGCTCCTCGCTCTTGCGGTCGCTTGTGGGGGTGAGGAGGAGTCTCGCGAAGCGTTTGATTGGCGTGAGGATGATCGCCTGAGGGTGACCCTTCACACGACAGCCCCTCGAGGTCACTTTGACCGCGACACAGGAGACATGCTCCCTGTCATGGTTGAGAAGCTCGCCACGGGGAGGCCAGAGGTGCAGAACCATTACCGTGGAGAGCTCGCAGCTGCAGGAGAGCGCTCAGTCACCTTGATTGAGGATCTCATCCAAAGGTACGCGGCCACTCAGAACGGGACCCTGGTAATCGGGAACTCGCTCGGTGTCTTGGGTCTGAGTGACGCGTCTTCCGCTGTCACGACGGTCCGCCGCATGTTGGGGCACCCTGCAGAGAGCGTCCGCTCGGCGGCGATCAGAGCGATGGGCAAGCTCGCACAGCCTGAGGATTACGAGACCCTCAAGAGCTTGATGCCGCTGGTGAGCGGAGAGCTTCGCCGCGCGCTTGTGCAGGCTATGGGGACAGCGGACCCCGAGCGCTTAGCGGGAGACCTCTCGCTGTGGCTCAAGGATGACGCTGAGGTTGGACTCCTGGTCCTTGCTGCCAGAGCTGTTGCTTCGTCTGGCGCTGGGCACGCGCTCTCTCGAGAGGTCTTGACGATGAAGGCGTCGGACCATCCGAACCTCGAGCCGTTCTTGGTCGCTGCTCTCGCTGCGGCTGGTGACCCTGAGGCTGGCGCGCTCTTGGAGTTGCTCCTCAGGGATGATTCAGAGCTCGTCAGGACCCGCGCCATGGAGGCCGTGACGATGTCAAAGCAGAGCGGCCTCCTCTTTGACATGGCAGCCGAGGACCCCTCGGAGACCTTGCGTGTCTTAGCGACTGAGGCTGTCCAAGAGTTGGACGACGACAGGTTGCTGCCTACGCTGCGAGAAGGGACACGGGATAGCTCTCCAAAGGTCAGGCAAGCCAGCCTGCGAGCTCTTCTGGCCACGGGGGACTCCGCAGCTGTGGGTGTGTTTATGGAGATGTTGGCCAGCGGTCCAAGTGAGCTCGGCCCGGCGCTCCGCGCTGTGAGGGGGCTCTGGGATCATCAGCCAGGGCTGGAGCAGCGGGCCGCTGTGGCTTTGATTACGACTCTAGAGGGAATGTCTGACCGTGCCCTGAAGGAGCGTGAGCCTTGGATTCAGGCGCTGGGGCAGGTGCCCTCAGGGGAGGCCTCAGATTGGCTCTTGGGCTTAGCGAGAGTGGCTGAGGGCGACAGGCATCACCTCTCAGCTCACCGATGGCTCTGCTTGCAGGTCTCGAATGGCGGCTCGATCGGTCAAGACACTCTGATCGCAGCCTGGCGCTCGGAGGCAGACCCGGAGCGTAGGCTGGATTATCTCTGGGCAGCCTCGATGTCTCGCGGATCAGAGACGGTGGACTTCCTCGTTGAAGTCGCCCTGGGCGTCGCCTCCCCAGATTACGAGCGCCTCTTCGCCGCTGAGTGCCTCACGAGGCTTGGGGAGACCTTAGTCGTCGCCCCGGTCCTCAAGCGAGCGTGCCTCACGATCACAGACCCGCTCGTTAGGCCTGCCTTTGAAGAGCTCCTTTGGCGCTGGTACGGCTAGAGCGGGCGCTCTGCTAGCTGCCATCCCGGCTCTTGCCCCGTTGGGCGTGAGGACAGCGGGCCGCTCCAAAGCGCGGCTGGGTTGGCATGGACTCGAAGGGTCCCGTCTGGGTCCATGAGGTAGGCCGCGGCCCCTGTGTCCCCATGGGAGACAGGCCATGCCCGCACTACATCACCGAGGCCTGATCCTGGCGCGACCTCAAACAAGTAACCGTGCCTCTGAATCAGGCCGTGCTCTTCGTGCAGCTTTACGTCCCTGAGGCGCTCCTCTAGGCCTGCTGCCAAATCTTGAGGGGTGGCCGCCGCAGAGGCTGTCGAGACTGCCTGATAGAGGGCTCGGACTGCCGACTGAGCGTCACGCTGGTTGTCTTGGACGGCGAGCCGGTGAACGCGGGGGACGCTAACCAGGAACAGCAAGACTCCAACCGAAGCCAGGCTGAGGTTCTTGGGGCTGAGGAATCCCTTCACGAGTGAGCCCTCCAGATGAGGGGGCGGGTCTGAGCAAGCTGTGCTGTGCTAGGCTTCGCCTCTGTGATGGAGACTCCCAAGCTGACCGACCTCCCCGAAGGGCTGCTGAGCGCTGTGCGAGCTGTGGCCGAGCGCCTCTCTGACGCAGGGCATCGATCCTGGCTGGTCGGCGGTGCTGTGCGAGACCTCGCCATGGGCCGGGTTCCAGGCGACGCTGACATGGCAACTGACGCCACGCCGGATGAGGTCGAGGAGTGCTTCCCATCTACGGTGCCGTTGGGGAAGCGATTCGGGACAGTGCTGGTCAATGTTGGAGGGCAGGGTGTTGAGGTTACAACGCTGAGAGCTGAGGACGGCTACTCCGACGGCCGGCGTCCAGATCAAGTGGTCTTTGGAACTTCGGTACTGGAGGATGCTTCCCGCCGAGATTTCACGGTAAACGCGATGTACCTAGACGCGATCTCTGGCGAGTTCCTAGATCCGGTACGGGGCATGGACAGCTTGCTGGCAGGTCAGCTGTCAGCAGTGGGAGACGCGCCCACAAGATTTCAGGAAGACGGACTGCGAATCCTTAGGCTCGCGCGATTCTCAGCTTGTCTCCGCCTCGCTCCCTGCGAGGCTACTCAGAACGGCGCAAGGTCATCGCTCGGCTCGCTGGCCGGAGTTAGCGGTGAGCGAATCTTGGCGGAGTTATCGCGAGCCTTTGATTCGGGCGTGGGGCTAGAGATGCTCCGGTCCTTGTGCGAGCTCGGCGTGGTGAGCGCGCTATTCCCGTCGCCCGGAACAGGTGTGGAGCGAGATATGTTGCGGATCTGCGGGCATCTCGAAGGCCTTGAGAGCCTAGCGTTGGGCCTGTGCTTGGCGTGTGACCCAGCTCCGCTAGCGGGCGATAGAGTGGGTAGGGCCCAGTCATTCGAGGCTGCGCTCCAAACGCTGAAGCCTTCGAGAGATCTCAGGGCTTCAGCTCGCGCCATCTTCAAGTTAGCTGCCGCTCTCGAGGGGTGTCTCGCTAGCCCTCCTCGACGCGGACAGCTCCTGCTGTGGATGCGAGAGGGTGCATGGGAGGGCGCTTTGCAGCTCGTGTTGGCTTCTAGGCTTGCGAGTGGGTCGGATGTGTCCCCCGTCGTGGACTGGCAGACCATCAGGTCCTCTCGCAAGGAGCACGAGATTCATGCCAAGCCCCTCCTCGATGCCTCGGATCTCGCCACTGCCGGCGTCCCACAAGGACCTCGGTGGGGGGCGCTCATGCATGAGTGTCTCCTGCTTCAGCTCGATGGTGAAATTGTGGGCAGGGAGCAGGCCCTAGAGTGGCTCTCTGGCCAAGCGCAGCTCTAGGTTGGTGGGATAGCCTTCCTGAGAGCATGGGCCAGCGGGTACCCCATCAGGATGAGGGCAGCGGGGGTCCAGGCTGACTCCGACCCCGTCGAGAGCGTAGCCGAGGCAGTGAAGAGCAGCAGGAGCCTCAGGGAGAGCCCGACGGAGCCCTGAACCCTCTCAGCAGTCCACGGTTCCAGTGGCCACGCGCGCCTTGTCAGCGCTATGGCTGCCCCTAGGGAGAGGAGCGTAGCCGTGAGTTGTGGCGCGAGGGATGTTTCGGCGCTGATGTTCACGCTCGTGGCAAGGAAGATCGCGGCGCAGCCCATGAGGTAAAAGCTGGGGGCGCGCTTGAGCTCGATCGAGCCTAGAGTCTCCAACCGTGCGAGCCGTGAGAGAGTGAAGACGTAAAGCCCGTAGCCCAAGGCGATGACTGAGGTCGTCTCTATCAAGGGAGTCGCGAAGAGTATGGCCGGGGCCGAGATGTGCATCGCTCTGCATGCACCAAGGCTGATGGGGCCGCTCCACGGTCCACGCAGCCAGATGTTGTAACCCACAGCCAAGCTCGCGATCCCCAGCATCCAAACGCCCAAAGCGAAACTTAGGAAGAAAGCGCAAGAGACTCCGGCCAGGATCATCCCGCATGCAGCCGTGAGGGCCGCTCGGGAAGTGATCTCTCCGCTCGGGAGCGGCCTGTGAGGCCGGTCTCTCGCGTCCTCTTGGCGATCTGCCCAGTCGTTCAGGGCCATCGAACCGTGGTAAATGCCCAAGGTAGAGCAGAACAGGAGGGGCTCTAGCTCAAGCTCTCTCGTCGAAGCTGCCGCGAGCGCGGAGCCAGCCAGGATGTCCGCCAACGCGGTAGGGCAGAGGGAAAGCCTGAAGAGCTGCCCCCAGGCCAGCGCCGCGTTGTTCGCGGGTCTCATCCGCCGACAGCCCTCGAGATGTCGTTGTAGAAGATGTAGACGAAGATGAACCCGATCAGGACCAGGCCAGCGAGCTGGCTATAGCCCATGACCTTTTCTGAGACCGGCGACCCCTTGATCTTCTCAATCAGCAGGAAGAACAGGTGCCCGCCGTCTAGGAGGGGGATGGGCAGCACATTCAAGAAGGCCAAGTTCATGCTGAGGATGCACAAGAAGAAGAAGAACTTGGTGATCGACACAGACGCGAACGAGTGGGCGATCACGCCAATGGCGATGGGACCACCGACATTCTTGCCCGGGACCTGATCCGTGACGATGCCTCGCAAGGTGAGCCAGGAGTCCTTCAGGAATTTGACGCAAGCGCCTACGCCAAGCTGCACAGCGCCTAGGGGGCTCTTCTCGCTGAAGACGTACTCAGCGCGCTGAACGCCGATGCCATATAGCAGCGGAGTGAGCGGCGCAGCCTCAACGCTGAACTCGACCTCTTGGACTGCGTCGCCCGTAGCTCGGGCGACAGTCAAGACCGAAGGGGCGCCCTCGTCTGTGTTGGCTCGCAACGCCTTAAGAAGCGTTTCTTGTGTGTCAATGGTTACGTCGCCAACCATCAAGACCTCATCCCCGTCTAGGAGGCCCGCTGCGGCAGCAGCGGAGCGCGCGACGACTTGCACCCGACGCTCTGCGGGCCCGGTACCTAGCGCGACATCAGAGGCGTCGAGGTCTACCCCCGAGAGTTGAAGTTTTTGGCCATCTCGAACCGCGGTGATTGACGCCGTCGGAGCGCCGTCCATGAGTGCGCTGGAGAGAGAGTCCGCAGAGTAGATAGGGACACCATTGACGTCGGAGAGGCGGTCTCCGACTGCAAGACCAGCGTCGCTCCAGGCTGTGCCCCTAATGGCCGTCACTTGATCTGTGACGCTGATCACGCCGATGAGCGGGGGACCTTCGGTCTCGGACTCGATGGGGGAGACAGAGACCGTGTAGGGGCTTCCTGTCTCCGCTGACTCCAATGTGGCAGTCACTGTGGCGCCTGTCTCAGAGGCATTGAGGAAGGCATCAACAATGGAATCCGCCTCCCCTGCGCCCTCGACGGAGATCCACTTGTCGCCAGTCTTGATTCCGGCGAGGTCAGCGGGAGAGCCCTCTTCAATGAAGACCTTCCGGTCCGGGTCGATCGCGGGTGGGAAGCCAAGCTCGTAGAGGCCCCGCGAGGCGGAGCGTTGTGGAGTGAGACTGATGGTCTCTGTGGTGTCGGCGCCCGGGCGTTGAATCAGGAGCTCACAGCGGTCTGGGTCTCCAAGCGCGACCTCGTTCAGGATCTCTGGAAAGGTAATGACTCGCTGCCCGTTGACCTCCAGAACTCGAGTGCCCTCCTCAAGCCCAGCATGCCACGCAGGTCCACCTGGCGTAGGTTTGCCAATGAGGGGCTGGGTGAAGGGGATGCCGACCCAGTAAAGGACTGGGAAGACCACCAAGCCGAAGATCACATTCATGATCACGCCACCAGAGAAGATCAAGAATCGCTGTCCCACAGACTTGGAGTTGAGGTCGTCCGGGGAGGGGCCGCGATCTTCGTCACCCGGCTCTTCCCCGGCCATTTTGACGTATCCACCGAGCGGGATCGCGGCGACTTGGTACACGGTGTCGCCTCTCTTCCAGCTGAAGACGGTAGGCCCAAAGCCGAGGCTGAAGACGTCCACGCGGACGCCGCACCATCTAGCGGCGAGGAAGTGGCCGGCCTCGTGAACAAAGATGACGAGGCCAATCCCAAGTAGGACTTGGGCGACCCTCCAGATTTCGATGAAGTCCATGGTGTGAATCAGCAGGTTGACGTGGTGCGGACCAATTCCGCCGCCAGGGCTCTCGCCTGCGTGTCTGAGTGAATCAGTTCTTGAATGGAAGTGTGCATCCCCGGGCGCGCGTCGAGGGTGGCGCTATTCACCCGGGCAATATCTGTAAATCTAAGCTCGCCAGCGAGGAAGGATGCGACCGCAACTTCATCGGCAGCATTGAGGGCGCAACCTGCATCTTGGCCCTCTTCCACGCAGCGGTATCCCAGCGCTAGGGCAGGAAAGCGGTCCATGTCAGGGGCTTCGAAGGTCAGCCGTGCAAACGAGCTCATGTCGAAGCCTCGCAGGTATGGGGCCTCACTGCGGTCAGGGTGAGAGAGCGCGTGAAGGATGGGTACGCGCATGTCGGGAGGACCGAGCTGTGCCTTCACCGAGCCATCTACGAACTCAACCATGGAATGCACGATGGACTGGGGGTGGACGACCACCTCGATGCGATCTGCTTCGAGGTTGAAGAGGTGGTGGAGCTCGATGACCTCGAGGGCCTTGTTCATCAACGTGGCGGAGCCCACCGTGATCCTAGGGCCCATGTCCCAGTTCGGATGCTTGAGCGCTGCCGATGGGGTGATGGCGTCCATGTCTTCACGCGGCGTCTCCCTGAAGGGGCCTCCGCTGGCCGTCAAGAGCACCTTGCGGACACGCCCCAGGTCTTCGCCTCGGAGGCACTCAGCGACCGCCGAGTGTTCAGAGTCAACGGGGAGGATCTTTGCGCCTGTCGAGGCAGCGAGCTCCATGAGGAGGTGTCCCGCGATGACCAGGGATTCCTTGTTGGCGAGAGCGAGGGGGAGCCCACGCGAGAGTACGGCTTCAGAGATGGGGAGGCCCGCTGCGCCGACCATCCCGTGTACTGCTAGCTCATATGAGGCTTCTTCAGCTAAGCGCCTTGAAGCACCCTCTCCTACAAAGAGTTGAATTGAGGGTGGCAGCGCTGCCCTTAGGCACTCTCCGGCTTCCTCGTCAGCAATCGCAACAAAGCTGGGCTTGAACTCTATGGCTTGGGCCAGGAGGGCCTCCCAGGAGGACCCAGCGCTGAGCCCAACGACCTGGAATGCGCCGGATGAGCGTCGAATGACGTCCAGGGTCTGAGTGCCGATGGAGCCTGTCGAGCCGAGGAGGATGATGCTTCGCATGGGGCCTGGCGCAATAGAGCGCCATATTCCCCCTGAGTGTAGGACCCAGGACGTCAGGTAGGTAGCGTAAGGGCTATCCCAAGGATCAGATCCGTCATGCCCGCAGAGAAGTTCAAGTTTTGTCCCCGTTGCTCCGCCAAACTCGAGCCCCGGCTCATCCGGGGCAACGAGCTCATGGGCTGCGACTCCTGTGGCTATGTGCAATACCTCAACCCTGTCGGCGCTGCAGCGGGGCTCGTCTTGAGGGGGGAGGAGGTCTTGCTGGTTCAGCGGGGCATCGAGCCATTCAAGGGGGCCTGGGCCATCCCTGCGGGCTACCAAGACCCCGGGGAGTCTCCTGCGGAGGCCGCTGAGCGTGAGATCCTGGAGGAGACCGGCCTCGAGGTTCGGGCTGGCGCCTTGCTTGACCTGCTGTGGGTGCCAGATGATCCCCGGAAACCAGCCAATGTCGCGCTCTTCGCATGCACGCTAACGGGTGGGACCCTGCAGGCGGCGGATGATGCTATGGGAGCTCAATGGTTCTCCCTCGCAGAGCTCCCTCCCGACTTAGCCTTCGATAACAAGGCGCAAGTCTTTGACCGCCTGGTCGCTGGCGGTGACCTCCGTCGACGCTTAGACGCTCTCAGTGGGAACTCCCCCTCAGGCTTTGTAGATTGAACGCTCCATAGGAGAAGACCACATGACGAGCACAGACCCCTTGACGTATAAGGCCGCTGGCGTCGACATCGCCGCGCAAGATGAAGCCCTGGAGAGAGCGCGAGGCTCAATCCGCTCTACCTTCACTGATGGAGTCCTGGGGGATGTCGGCAGCTTTGGGGGGCTCTTTGATATGGAGCGCGCCGGCGCTAGCGGTGAAGTGCTCGTCGCGAGTGCAGACGGAGTCGGGACAAAGCTTGAAGTGGCTAAGCGCGCAGGCGTTTACGACAGTGTCGGACGAGATCTAGTCCAGCACTGCATCAACGACATCCTCGTTCAGGGAGCCCGGCCATTGTTCTTTATGGACTATGTTGGGATGGGTCGCCTCGAGCCTGAGGTGGTATCTGGGCTTATTGCGGGTTGCGCTGATGCCTGCAAAGATCATGGCGTCGCGCTGCTCGGAGGCGAGACTGCTGAGATGCCTGGCCTCTACGCTGACGGCGACTTTGACCTCGCGGGTTTTATCGTCGGATCCGTCAAGCGTGAACAGCTCCTAGACGGTTCCAAGGTTGAGCCTGGTCAGGCTCTGCTCGGGCTTCAAAGCTCCGGTCTTCACACGAACGGCTACTCGCTCGCTCGCAAGGTCATGTTTGAGAGGCTCGGCTACAGCGTGGATGACCGCCCCGATGAGCTCGGTGGGGTCACCGTTGGAGACGCCCTGCTTGCGCCTCATCGTTGCTACCTGAATCAGCTTTGGCCTCTCATTGAGGGTCAAAAGGTGACCTCGCTGGGGCACATCACTGGCGGGGGATTGGTGGACAACCTCCCCCGGGTCCTCGGCGGCCACGACGCCACCATCGACAAGAGCTCTTGGGTCGTCCCTGCGCTCTTCCGCTTGCTCTGTGAGGCTGGCTCCGTCCCCGAAGACGATGCGTATCAGGCCTTCAATATGGGGATCGGAATCGTGTTGTCCGTCCCGGCAGAGCACGTGACCTCTGTGAGGTCGCACCTTGAGGGGGTAGGCGAGGAGGTCTACGAGCTCGGAGAGGTGACGCCTGCTTCGAGCGGCTCTGGCCAGGTTCGTTGGGCTTGATCGTCAGCCTGCTCCTCGCATTTGTCCTTAGCGTTGCGCCCGGCTCTCTTCAGGCAGGCGACTGGGCTGCGACATGGGCACTGTGTCAGGACCTAGTCACCGCGCCCCAGGAGCGGCGCACCGAGGCAGCCGAGCGTCTCTCTGAGGTGCTCAGCGCTAGCGCATCAGGGGTGCGGGCCCAGGTCGTCGCCCACCACCTCAAGTCGTACCGCGGCCAGGCGCCTGAGCCAGTGGACTGCGCTCAACTCCCCGGCCTCTCGCTCGGTGGCGCCTGGGCGTTCTCTATGGCCTTGGTGCCGGGGGAGTCGCTTGACGACGCCTTGAGGCTCGCGCTCTTGGAGGGGCTTCAAGTTCCGCTTTCAGCAGAGGCAGAGGCTCAACTGCTCCAGCGTGGATACGAGCGGTTTATGACTCACTCTGAAGGGGCTGACGCGCTTCGCTCTTCAACGCTTGCCTACGCGTTGCATGAACTCGCTCAGGCACCTTGGAGTGCGATGAATCTGGCGATCTCTAGCACTCGGGCCGGCGCGTACGAGACCGGCGCAGAGGCATTGAAGGCGCTCCTCAGGACGGAGCTCAGGTCGGCTGATCGTGTGACCTTGAGCTCCCGATTGAGCCTGGTCTATCTAGGTGAGGGTGGCCTCTTGGGTGCCAGGCGCCATCTGGGCGCAGGCCTTACAAAGGCATCTGGTGACTCCCGAATCGTCTTGGGGCTATGGTCCCTAGAGCGCGGGCGCCTAGCCCGCTCCAGAGCGCTCTTCCGGGCCGCGCTAGCAGCCGATTCAAAGCAAGCCTGGGCTGGGAGGGGATGGGGCCTTAGCATGGTGCCCAGAGCCAACTCGCCAACTCATTAGCCAACGCTATCTCTCATGCGAAATCTCCCCATCACTCTGATCGCCCTCACAGCAGCGGCCTTCGCCCCGATCACCATGCAGCAGGAGGCGCTGCTCAAAGAGTCCGATCACAAGAAGATTGGCAAGGAGATCGCCGACTGCATCGAGGCCTTCCAGGAAGGAAAGGGACGCATCAAGGCGGAAGAGAAGCTCAGCGAGTCCATCGCTAAGTGGTCTAAGAAAAAGCCCTTCAAGGACAAGGACCCGTTGTTCGCCAACGCTGACCTGGGGATGAGCCTGTGGCACGCGCACGGGTACGACAAGAAGAAGGTCACCAAGGGAAAGGTGAGCACCATCACAGTCCCTACAGGGCCCCCTTTTGACTATGAGGTCGAGTACTGCGTTTGGGCGCCTTCTAAGTACAAGGCCAAGGACGGCCCCTACCCGTTGATCCTTTGCATCCCGGACGCAGGCCAGCGCCCCTTTGATCATCTCACTGAGGATTGGGTCTTAGGTGGCCTGCGCGACCAAGTCATCCTCGCCGCCATACCTATGCCAGAGGACGTCGCCGCCTGGAGCCAAGTCGGGGGCGCTGGCACTCAAGGTGGGCTCGCGAACATGTTCACAGTCTTGAAGGAGATGACTCGTAATTACGCAGTCGACTTCGACAAGGTCTTCGTAGCTGGCAAGGGTGCAGGAGTCGCAGCCGCCTTGGAGCTCTCTCAGTTCTTTCCCGATCGGTTCGCGGGCGTCATCGGCCGCACGGGCGACGCCGGCGACACGAGTCACGACAACTACCGGAACCTCCCGGTCTACTTCGCTGGAGGTGGGCAGAAGGCCACGGCTTTCGCTGACGCCATGAAAGAAGCTGGCTTCGCTGAGGCCGTCGTGAACCCTGATGGGAAGGAGGAGGACATCCTCGCCTGGGTGATGGCGACTGATCGCGACGCGACCCCTACAGAGGTGGTTTTGACCCCAAAGCTT
>Ga0208624_1001484_pt1 | contig 11153 bp, 9 predicted proteins | sample Knorr_S23_td_DCM_FD_185607 | JGI IMG/M metagenome (GOLD analysis project Ga0208624, IMG submission 185607) | Marine microbial communities from Southern Atlantic Ocean transect - Knorr_S23_td_DCM_ad_71m_LV_A (SPAdes) (version 2) | ecosystem: Environmental > Aquatic > Marine > Oceanic | place...
GAATGCTTACTCTTAAAAATTTATTTGAAATAATGAATGATAAGAATGCAAGTGATTTGCATTTATCTATCGGTAGTCCTCCTAGAATAAGAGTTAATGGTAAATTAAACCCTATTAATGAAAATAAACTTGATGAAAACAGTATAATTAATTTATTAAGTGAATATCTTAAAGATGATCAATTACAAGAAGCCAAAAATGGTAAAGCAATCGATTCTACAATCGGTATTCCTGGATTAAGTAGATTTAGAGTCAATGCATTTAAACAAAGAGGTAGTATTGTTGCCACTTTTAGAAGATTACCATTGGAAGTTCCTAATATAACAAATCTTGGATTTTCTGATACAATTCTAAAATTAACTGAACAAAGAAAAGGTTTGATATTAATCACAGGTGGTACTGGTAGTGGTAAATCAACAACACTTGCTACAATGGTTCAAAAAATATCATCAGAATTAGAAGGACATATTATAACTATTGAAGATCCTATTGAATACTTGTATCCGCACTCTAAATCTTTAATTAACCAGCGAGAAATTGGAGTTGATAGCCCAACATTTGCAGATGCACTAAAAAGTGCTCTAAGGCAAGATCCTGATTTAGTTGTAGTTGGAGAATTAAGAGATCCTGAATCTATGGCAACAGCATTAACAATAGCTGAAACAGGTCATTTAGTTTTGGCTACATTGCATACAAATAATGCAGCTGGAACTATTTCGAGAATTGTTGATGTTTTTCCTCCAGAAAAACAAGAAATTATTAGAATGAATCTATCAATGTCATTAGTGGCGATTATTTCACAACAATTAATTCCAAATGTTGAAAATAGCAGATCTTTAGCTTTAGAAATTTTAGTAAATACACCATCAATCAAAGCATTAATAAGAGAAAATAATATACATCAAATTGATAATTATATACTAAGTGGAGCAAAAGATGGAATGGTGAGAATGGATGATTCTATTTTAGCACTATACAACGATAATTTAATTACTAAAGATAATGCCCTCTATTATGCCCATAAACCATCAGAGCTTTCAAAAAAATTAAGTGATTTCTAAATATATTTATTTTTTTTTGATTGTAAAATAAAAAGAGTCAGCGGACACTGACTCTTAATATTTCTATAACTAATAACTTAGGAGGAGTTATTAATATATGTATATATACTCCATTTACTACAGAAAGGTTTCCAATTATTTCAAAGAATTAATTAAATCCGTAAACTCTTGTAAATCTAAAATTTTAACTCCAAGTTTTTTTGCTTTATCTAATTTACTACCAGAATTTTCACCTGCAATTAAAAAATCTGTTTTTGAACTAATAGAAGATGATTTTTTTGCACCATACAATTCAATTAATTTTATAGCATCAGATCTTTTCAAATCTCCTAAATTACCAGTAAAAACAAAGGTTTTACCTGTTATTATTGATTTTCTAACTTCATTAACATTTGAAAATTTTAATCCTGCAAGAAAACATTTATTAATAATTTCAATATTAACCTGATTGTTAAAATAACTTTTTATTGAATCAGCCATAACCTCACCTATTTCATGGATATCTAATAATTCTTCTTTTGTTGATTTTATCAAACTATTCAAATTAGATTGAAATTGTTTTTCTAAAATTTTTGATGCATTTTGTCCTACATGTCTGATTCCTAATCCAAATAAAAATCGTGCCATTGATGACGTTTTAGAATCCTCGATAGACTTAATAATATTGGCAGCAGATTTTTCACCCATACCATCTAGGTTTGATAAGTCATCTCGATTTAAATAAAATATATCTGAAATATTATTTATTAATTTATTTTGAATCAGTAATTCAATAATTTTTATGCCTAAACCATCAATATTCATACAATTTTTTGAAACAAAATGCTGTAGTGAACCTTTTAATTTTGCAGGACAGTATAAATTATCACAACGCATTACAGCTTCATCTTCAGACTTTGAAGCTTTAGAAAAACAAATAGGACACTCATTAGGTATTACAAATGCATTAGATTTTAGTGCTCTTTTTTCAAGTATGACTTTTACCACCTCAGGAATAACATCCCCAGCTCTCTGAACTAATACTGTATCATTGATTCTAATATCTTTTCTATTAATTTCATCTTGATTGTGTAATGTAGCATTTGATACAATCACACCACCAATATTAACAGGCTCTAACTGTGCAACTGGTGTTAATGCACCGGTTCTACCAACACTTATTATTATATTTTTAATTTTAGTTGTGGCTTGTTCAGCTTTAAGTTTACCAGCTATAGCCCATCTAGGTGATTTACTTCTAATCCCCAATTCTGATTGATATTTATAAGAATTTACTTTAAATACTACTCCATCAATATCATAATTAATTTTAGTTCTTAAACTTTCAGCTCTTCTGTAATAATCAATTAAAAATGATGTACCATTTCCTTCCTTTATATATGGATTAACAGGGAAACCCCATTGAGGTAACTGTTTTAAAAATTGGATTTGAGAATTGAACTGTTTACCTATTATTTTACCTGGTGCATAACAAAAAATTCTTAAAGGCCTATTTTCAGTAACTTTTGGATCTAACTGTCTTAAACTGCCAGCTGCACAGTTCCTTGGATTGGCAAATAAAGGTTCATTATTTACTATTCTTTCTTCATTTAAATTCTTAAAATCATTTTTATTAATGAAAACTTCACCTCTGACTTCCAATAAGCTAGGTGGATTATCATCAACAATTACCAATGGAATTGACTTGATAGTCTTTAAATTATGTGTTATGTCCTCACCTGTGAATCCATCACCTCTCGTAGAACCATATACCAATGACCCCTTTTCATAGACTAATTCTACTGCTAATCCATCTAATTTAGGTTCTGCTATATATGAAACCTCATCATTTAAGTTTAAAAATTTTTTAATTTGCTTATCGAAATGGATAATTTCATCTTCATTCATTGCATTAGCTAATGATTGCATTGGCATCCGATGTGTTATAGTTTTAAAAGATGTTAAAGGCATTCCACCCACTCTTTGAGTTGGAGAATCAGGTGAAAAGCAATCAGGGTTTTTATCTTCTAAGTTTTGAAGTTTTTTTAATAGTTGATCATATTCATAGTCAGATATTGTTGGATTATCATAAACATAATAATTGATATTATGCTGATTAAGAATTAACCTCAGTTTCTTTATTCTTTTTTTATCTTGCATAAAAATTTATTATGTAGATAAAATATTTTTATCAATTGAACCTGTTAGACTGAAGAAATCTTTACTTGAGAAATTAAATGATTTATGCTGATAATCACCACTTTCATTTATGGAATATTTATCAATAAAATATGATTTTCTATCAATAATTTGCTCTAAAGATTTTAATAGAAAATCAATATCATCAATTGTGTTGTATAATCCAAAGCTTGCTCTAACCATACCCATCCATGGTTCTACCTTCCATGATAAATGGTCATCAATACAATCTAATTGTTCTAATTCCTCTGAATGTGTCATATGAAGCATTTTCTCTACATAAGGATGAGCACAAAAACATTCATTTCTTACAGCTATATTAAAATAATCATTTAGTATTGCTGCAACTAATCCATGATCCAAACCTAAAATATTAAAGGAAATAGTACCAGCTCTTTTGGAATCATCATCAACCGCATCACCATAAATAAAAATATCTTTAAGTTCTTTCATTTTTTCTAAAGTATAATTAGTAAGTTGCAAATCTTTTTTTAATATATTATCCATACCTATACTATCTAAAACATGAATTGCAGAACCTAAAGTAATTGCACCTAAGATATTAGGTGTTCCTGCTTCTTCCCTATCAGGGAATTGTTTAGATACAAAATAATTTTCAGGGAATACTTTATCAACCATCCCGCCTCCAACTTCTTCAGGTTCAATAGCTGACATAAATGATTTTCTTGCTATGACAACTCCGGGAGAACCTGGTGCATATGTTTTATGTCCTGAAAATAATAGAGCATCAATTTCTAAATCTTTGTCATCAAATCCGCTCATATAAATAGGAACATGTGCAGCCATTTGTGCTGCATCTACTATAATATATGCACCATATTTATGAGCTAGCTTAGCAATTTGATTGATTGGATTAATAATCCCAGTTACATTACTTAAACCAGTAATTGAAACATAATTAATTCTATCTTGAAATTGAATTAAATATTTTTCAAAAATTTCCATATCTATACCACCCATATTGGTGTTGTTTTTGTTAATAGGAATGTGCATAACCTTACCGCCATGCTTTCTATGTGGCAAATCGTTTGAATGATGCTCCATGATTGAAACAAGCACCATATCTCTTTCTGGCCTAATTCGATTTAAGGTTTTTGCCATACGATTCATACCTGCTGTCACACCGCTACCCATAAAAAAACATGTAAATTCATTATGGTCAGCATGAACAAAATCAAGAATACGATTATGAATCCAATGATATGTTTTAGTGGAAATTTTTGCACTAAAATGTAACAATGAATGAGTGTTTGAATAATGTTTTAGAAAATCATTTGATGATCTATGCGCTACACCCATCATTAAGGAAGAGGCTGTGGTATCTAAATAAATTCTTCTAGATTTATTACCATCAACTGTCTCATATTCTGTATCTAAACCAATAAAATCATGTCTAATTTTTTCTAATAAATCTTGACCTTTAATTGACATAGTTTCTTTAGTTAAAAGAGGTAATTTCATATCAATAAATTAATTATTTTTAATTCTATTAAATAGTTCTTTTTTAATTCTTTTAGAATAATGGTAGTCTGATTTCCAATTATCCCAGTAACATTCAACTAGACCAATTCCAGTTGAAGATATAAATGCTTCATCCATTAGTTTAACTCCATTTAATGGTATGTGGCACTCCTTAACTTCTAGCTTTAAATCGCTAGCAATATTTATGATTAAACTCCTCATTATACCTGCTAAAATTCCTAAATCTAATGATGGGGTATAGAGAACTTTATTTTTAATAAAAAATATATTTCTCATTGCACATTCGGTCACTATCTTGTTTTGATTAAAAAAAACTGATTCAAATACATTCATTGATTCGCAATATTCTTTTGCCATGATATTCCCAATGTAATTCATTGATTTAATAGCAGGATTATAACGAATGAGAGGAAATTCTTTTTCATCTAAAAAAAGAATTTTTACTGGAACCTCAGATACTTCATAAAATGGTTTTATAATTACAAAAATCGAGAAATCATTTTTGTTCAGATTATTTTCATTTCCCTTGGTAATGATTAATTTAAGCATACCAGAACTTAAATTATTAATGTTAATAACTTTGTTTAAAATTGATAAAATTTGATTCTTATTTTTGTCAATTTTTATTTTTGAAATTTTTAATCCATTATATAATCTATCAATATGATTGGTATATGAAAATATTTTTTTTTTATCAAATCTCATCGTTTCAAATATTCCGTATCCATAAGCAAAACCCATGTCATGAATTGATATTTTTGCATCGTTTTCTTTTACATATTTACCATTTATGTAATATTTCATATCTATTTTATAAATTCATTTAAAATGTTACTTTTAAGTTGTGCCTCATGTAATTCTTCTTCTTCTTGAGAATCCCAAACAATTCCTCCACCAACACAATATTTTGCAATTTGATCTTTAATTAACATAGTTCTGATTGCAATATTAAATTTAAAATCATTATTTATATCAATATGTCCAATTGCACCAGTATATATTTCTCTATTATAACTTTCTAATAAGTCAATAATTTTCATTGAACTTTCTTTCGGTGCTCCTGTAATGGAACCCCCAGGACATAGAGCTTTAATTATATCGATAAAATTAACCCCATTTTTAAGATCGCCATAAATACAACTAACCATTTGATTAATAGTTGTAAAGGATTGAACAGAGAATAGATCCTTAGTTTTAACAGATCCAAATTCGCAGATTTTACCCAAATCATTTCGTAGTAAATCAACAATCATAATGTGTTCTGCTCTATCCTTAGAGCTTTGCATTAACTTATTTTTTAATTCATCATTTTCTTGTTTATTTTTACCTTTGTTAATTGTCCCTTTCATGGGATATGTAAAAATTTTATTTTTTTCTGTATGGAAAAAAGATTCTGGAGAAAACGACAAAATATCATAATCTTTGATCTTTAAAAAATAACCATACTGGGGTTTTGCGATTTGTCTCATTAACAAGTACACATCTATTGAATTTAAATCAATTTTGTATTTTTGTTCCATCGTATAATTAATCTGATATGAGTTACCTTGAAAAAGCTCTTTTTTTATTTTATTAATAATTTTAGAATAATTTGATAAAGAATCTAAATTTTTAATTTGTGATAAAAATTTAAAACTGTCTTCTTTATATCTATTTGATTGAATTGAATATGATTTAATCATACTTGGCTTAGCAAACCAAAAAAAAGGAAAATTAGATTTTAATTTTTTAAATGAAATATGTGGATAAATTATATTTTTGATATCATAACTCATAAATCCTACTGATTTGATAGTATTAATATCTGTAGACCATTTATTTATAAGCTTATGAAGTAATTCAAATGAATTGCATCTAACTTTTTGATGATTGTGATATGTACTATCATTTATCTGATAAACAACTTCATCAAAACCCCAGATAGCATATCCAACACTTTCAGAATGATTATCAATTAAAGCATCAGGTTCACCATATTTATTAATTAAATCAAATAAACTATTTTTCATTTAATTTTCTCAAATATTGTATACTTGATAATTTTAGGAGAGGTTATTGCATAAGAAAAGATTTTTTTTTCACGAATAAATTTTGAAATTCCAATATTTTGAACTTCCGATACTGGAACAGTAATTTTTTTCCCCTTAATTTTCTTGCTTATTAAGGGTAATATAAAGGTACCCCATTGTAAATGATTTGCAAATAATTCCATTAAATTTAATATAATATCCTCATCCCAATCAGGATTAAATTTTGACTCTCTACATTGTAAGCCTAGGTACTTACTTTTTAGTTTACCAAATCCAGATACTGCTCGTAGATTAATTAAATCAGAATAAAATATCTGATCTACTTCTAGTTCATATTCTCTTGAATCAATATTTTCGAATAACTCTTTCCAATTATAGTCTGAAAAAATATGAAGCCAATTATTGAAATTTTTTGAGTATTTTTGAAATTTTAACCACATTGAATCACTGTGTAATATTAAAAATTTTGAATAATTAGTATTGGGTATTTTAACATCATACAGCCACATTAAAAAAGCCAGAGTTGATAGTGGATATTTTTGATTAAAATTGTTATTCGATAAATTCATTAAAATATTTGGATTACAAGAATTACTATATCCTCTTGGCATAGAATCTTCAAGCTTAATAATATGGCCGCCTAACGTTCTGCCTAGTGTTGGAATTATATCTAGATCAACCCATATTAAATCTTTTTTATTTTTTAATCCTGATTCTGAAATCCATATTGTTTGCATATTATAATACCCGACCAATTCCCAATTAAGAAAGTGTGATAAAAAAGATGCACAAATTAAACCATCGTAGTTTGCGGAAATTACAAATTGTCTATTTTTATCCTTTAACCATTTGAATTTTTGAAAAATTTTTTTTCTGTTAAGCATATTTACAATTTATATTTAAACTTTATTATGAATTAATAGTTAATTTAATAACGAGTTTTTAATTTTTATATATTAACTTTAAATAATTTTAATGAAAAATTTGAAAAAAATAATTTACATACTATCATCTATAAATTTTTTAATTTCGCAAGAAGAGATTGCACCTAATCTTAGTGGTACTGAATTATTTAATTATATTCAAAATAATTATAGTACCACTAATGTAGAAAGTTACAATTCTGCAAGAGATATTTTGTATTCAGAAATTGATAATACAAATGGATATGTAAAATGTGTTTATACTGATTATTCAGTTCAATTAAATAATTCAGATCCTAGTACTCATTTATATGAAAATGGCATCAACTGTGAACATTTATGGCCCCAGAGTTTAGGTGCAAGCAGTTCTCCAATGAAAAGTGACATGCATCATTTAAGACCTTGCAAGGATAATGTTAACTCTGCTCGAGGTAATAAGCCCTTTAACGACATTGATGATTGGTTAACTGAAACTTGGTATCGTCTTGACTATGAAGTAAACAGTATACCAAGTTCGAATATAAACGAGTTTTCCGAAAATGGTTCTAATTATTTTGAACCTAAAGAAAATGTTAAAGGTGATATTGCAAGAGCAATATTTTACTTTTTTACCATTTATAATGATGTAGCAGATCATGGTTTTTTTGAATCGCAAAAAGAAATATTATATCAATGGCACAATGAAGATCCAATAAATAATTTAGAAATAAATAGAACATGGAATATCGCTAATTATCAAAATAATATTCCAAACCCATTTATCATTGATGAGACTCTAGTATTTCGAACTTTTTTTTACGAAGAAAATTCAGACAATATTGGAGATATAACCCAAGATGGTATAATTAATATTGTTGATATAATTTTAATGGTAAATTTTATACTAGAACTACAAGATTTAAATGATGAACAATTCCTTTCTGCAGATGGTAATGCAGATGGTATTATTAATATAATTGATATTTTGATTGTTTTAAATATCATACTTGAAAATTAAAAAAGAGGTAAAAATGAAAATGAAAAAAATAATAACTTTTGTAATGATGTTATTTATTATAGGTGGTTGTAAAAATGAAAAAAATACAGATACAAATAATGCTAATGCAACAGTTAATAAAACAGGGGGCTCCATGAATGCAATTATTAGTACTTCAAAAGGTGATATAACTATTAAACTTGAATTTGAAAAAACACCGATGACGGTTGCAAATTTTATTGGTTTGGCTGAAGGTAAAATTGAAAATAACTCCAAAAATTTAGGTGAGCCTTATTATGATGGAATTAAATTTCATAGAGTTATTAAAGATTTTATGATTCAAGGTGGAGATCCAACTGGAACTGGCAGAGGAGGTCCTGGCTATGAATTTGCGGATGAATTTCACCCTGATTTGAAACATGATAAACCTGGAATTTTATCAATGGCTAACGCAGGACCAGGTACAAACGGTAGTCAGTTTTTTATAACTCATAAAGCAACTCCATGGCTTGATAACAAACATTCAGTTTTTGGTGTTGTTATTGATGGGCAAGATGTGGTAAACAATATTGAACAAGATGATATTATAAATAAAATAGAAATTGTGAGAGAAGGTAATGCTGCAATCAACTTTAATGCAGCTGAAATTTTTAAAAATAAAATTGATGAAGCCAAAAAATTATTAGCTGATAAAGAGAAAGCTGATAAAGAGAAATTAGAAAAAATTATCGAAGACGCTACCCAAACAGCAAGCGGTTTATATTATACAATTTTAGAAGAAGGTCAAGGTGATACTCCCTATCCTGGACAAAAAGTTAAAGTACACTATACTGGATATTTTATTGATGGAAAACAGTTTGATTCATCAATTGGTAAAAATCCAATAGAATTTATGCTTGGTGCAAGACAAATTATCCAAGGTTGGGAAGAGGGCATACAACTACTAAATGTAGGCTCTAAAGCAAAATTAATAATTCCACCTCATTTGGCTTATGGTGAGCGTGCTAGAGGTCCTATACCAGCTAACTCAACTCTAATTTTTGATGTTGAACTAGTTGAAATTATAGATACACATAATCACGATCATGATCATAATGACCCAAATCATACGCATTAAATGAAAAAAATTATTTTTACAACTCTTATTCTAATTTTGAGTTGTGCAAGTTATAGTTTTCAATGGGATGATTTAACATTTGATGAAGCGGTTGTCGATTACAATAAACCAATTATGCTATACTTTTATGCAACTTGGTGAGGCCCATGTAAAATGCTGGAAGCATCAACATTCAAAGATGAAGAAATTATTAATTTAGCAAAAAATAATTTTATTAATCTAAAAATAAATGCTGAAACTGAATATGGAATGCCTCTATTTAATCGTTTTAATGGGACAGGCTACCCTTTAATTTTATTTTTAGATTCAAATGGTAATGAGCTAGATAGAATCACAGGCTTTCTCCCAGATTATGAATTTATAATTAAAATGCAAAATATCCTTAATGGGAAAAATACTTTTACCTATTATTTAGATGAATATAATAAAAACAATCACTCTTCAGAAATTTTATTTGCACTTGCCAATAAATACAAAGAAAAAAATGAAATTGATAAAGCAATATCATTATATAAACAATTATTAAATTCTTCAAATGTATCCAAATCAGATTATGATAACTCAAAATATAGTCTTGCTATTTTGTCGATTCAAAAAAATAATACTGCATTAATTCTTGAATACCTTAATGAAAATCCATACAGTAATAATGTTGAAATTGCAGTTTTCGAACTTATTAATTATTATAAATCTCAACAGATGAATTTCGAAGAAATTGAATTATATAATAAATATCTAAAAAAATTAGATACAAGTTATAATTTTTTAAATAGTTTTGCATGGAGAATGTCTGAATTAAATATTGATTTAGAAGTTGCTCTACTAAAAATTAATGAGGCATTAGAACTTATTGAAAAAAATAATGAACAATATCCCAATCTTCTAGATACCAAAGCAGAGGTCTTATGGAAATCAGGCAAAGTGGATGAAGCCATTAAATGTATTCAACAGGCTATTAACCTAAAACCTGAAAATAAATATTATATTTCGCAAAAAGAAAAATTTATAAATTCCTAATTCACAAATATATTTCCGCTATTGAGTAAAAATTGAGGATCAAATCCAGATTTTGTATTTTTTAACATTATAATGGCATTTTCACCATAACATTTTTTAAAGTCGTTTATTTTTCTTTTACCAGTTCCATGTTCTGCTGAATAAACCCCTCCTAATTTTGCTGATAGATCTACCATGTAATCATAAACTTCAAATGCTAATTGTTGCTGATGTTTTCCTGGAATTAAATGAAAATGTAAATGACAATCTCCCAAATGTCCAAATAATAGATACTCGATATTATGAAATTGAAGTTTTCTATGAATTTTTAATAAATATTTTTTGAAGTTTTTTGGAGGAACTATTGTA
>Ga0208624_1001485_pt1 | contig 11152 bp, 7 predicted proteins | sample Knorr_S23_td_DCM_FD_185607 | JGI IMG/M metagenome (GOLD analysis project Ga0208624, IMG submission 185607) | Marine microbial communities from Southern Atlantic Ocean transect - Knorr_S23_td_DCM_ad_71m_LV_A (SPAdes) (version 2) | ecosystem: Environmental > Aquatic > Marine > Oceanic | place...
CTACATCAGTTTCAATCCAAGGACCGAGAGGTTTGAAAGTATCTGAATTTTTTGCCCGCCACATCGTTCTATCTTCCCTCTGCCATTTTCGTTCACTTATGTCGTTGCCTATACTATATCCAAAAACAATATCGAGTGCTTCATCCTCCGTTAGATTTTTTCCTTTCTTACCAATTATAACGACCAGCTCACCCTCATATTGAAACTCTTCAGAGGAATCGTTGGGTTTGATTATTGGTTCGCCATCTGCGATCAAAGCATTATTAGCTCGGTAACCAACATGCGGCTCATCTGGGATGTTGGGTTCTCGATTGTTTGCTTTAGCCTGCTCTATCACATGTTGCGCATAGTTTAAGCCGGCTGCATAAAAAGTTTTGGGTTCCAACGGCACCATAATTTTGGCATTGGCCAGCTTGATTTCTTCGCCTGTAAGCTCGATTGTTTCAAAAAGATTTCCTCGGACAAGAGAGATAATGTCGTTGTTAATAATACCATATGATGGCCCATTCTGTGTTTTTACTCTGACCCAACGCATTTTATTCTCCATTAGCATCAATTTTTGATATCTATAAAAGAATAGGCATAAAATGATTTTAATAAAGATATTACTGCAAGCGTCTTTTTTCGGTTTGAAGGCATACTAGTGAATTTTAGAAGGTGTTAGTGCAATGTATCATTTAAGTGATTTTGGAAGTTTTCATGTTGGTGGCCGGATTGTTGAGGTACGTGACCAACCGAACCGTAAAGTCTGGTTTACGGAAACTTCCTATCATGATCAGGATCCGAATGGAGAATTCCTAATAGAACAAGTTTATGTCCAATATTTTATTCCACAAAAACGTCAGTATAAATGGCCTTTGGTGCTGCTTCATGGGGGTGGGTTGACGGGCGCTTGTTGGGAAACAACACCCGATGGGCGTCCGGGCTGGTTACATAATTTTTTATCTGCAGGGTTTGCCGTTTATGTGTTGGACAACGTGGAGAGAGGTCGTTCAGGATTTTGTGCAATTGAAAATGTTTGGGACGGCCAACCTATCCAACGAACCTTGAAGGAGGCCTGGGATATTTTTCGTTTTGGCAAACCAGAAAATTATGAAAGTGGCAAGCCATTTAAAGGACTTGAATTCCCACTAGAGTATATGGAGGCTTTTCAACGTCAATTTGTACCGAGGTGGACTAGCACTTCGGGAGCACAAGTACGGGGTATTGGAGAAGCACTTAAAAAAATTGGTTCGTGTGTTCTCATTTGTCATAGTCAGGGTGGTTTTCTTGGAGGAAAGGCTGCTGTGGAAAATATAGATGTTATTAAAGGTTTAATCTGTGTGGAAGCATCGGGTTGGCCTAGGCTGACTGATATAAATAAGGATATAGCAAAGAAAGCGCCCTGGCTTGTCTTACTCGGAGATTATATTGATGAGTCGCCAAGGTGGCAAAGTGCGCGAACGGAAGCAGCTGAATTTTGTAGACATATGAACTCTTTAGGCGGAAACGCTTCGCTTATCTCATTGCCTGATGTTGGCTTCAAGGGCGCCTCTCACATGCTGATGATGGATCGTCATTCAGACAAAATTGCGGGATGGATATCTAAATGGATATTTCAGTCTTGTGTAGAATAGACTCTCTTCAGATATTAACTATTTTGCCAGGGTTCATTATATTATCTGGATCAAAGGCTGTTTTAAGTGATCGCATCAACGACATTGCGTCACCATGCTCATTGGTTAAAAAGTGAATTTTTCCGTAGCCCACGCCATGTTCCCCGGTACACGTCCCTCCCATCTCTAATGCTCGCATTACCATTCGATCTGAGTGTGCCTGAGCTTTCGCCATTTCTTCCTGGTTATTGGGATCGACTATGTAGAGCATATGGAAGTTTCCATCTCCCACATGACCTACTAATGGCGAAATAAGTCCTGTTTCTTCGAGGTCATCTTTTGTTTCGTTGATACATTCTGCTAAGCGAGAAACCGGAACGCAAACGTCCGTTGCCCAGCCTTGGCACCCTGACCTTAGAGCAATAGCTGCATAGTAGGCGTCATGACGTGCTTGCCAAAGTTTATTTCTATCTTCCATCTTGGAGGTCCATTGAAAAGCGGATCCACCGAATTCCTCTGCTATTGCCTGAACGGTCTCGGCTTGTTCTTTAGCACCCGTTTCAGTCCCGTGGAATTCGAAGAATATGGTGGGCTTTTCCTCATAACCCTCTAATTTTGAATAACTGATGCATGCTCCCATCTGCACGTCATCCAGCAATTCCATGCGTGCGACAGGAATACCTGTTTGCACTATAAGTATAGATGTGTTTACAGCACTCTCTAAATCCTCGAACTGACAAACCGCTGATGTAATGGACTCTGGAATACCATAAACTTTCAAGCGTATTTCTGTGATAATACCAAGCGTTCCCTCAGAGCCGACGAATAATCGGGTAAGGTCGTAACCAGCCGCCGACTTTCTAGCTCTCCTAGCCGTTTGTACAATACGACCGTCGGCGGTCACAACGGTCAGCGATAAAACATTTTCTCGCATTGTCCCGTATCTAACTGCATTGGTGCCGGATGCTCTTGTTGCGGCCATGCCGCCAATTGAAGCATCTGCTCCCGGGTCAATTGGAAAAAATAGTCCGGTGTCCCTCAAGAAATCATTAAGTTGTTTGCGAGTAACGCCAGCCTGTACTTTTACATCCAAGTCTTCTTCATTAACTTCTAGAATTTCATTCATCATCGATAAATCAACGCAAATACCTCCCTTCAGAGCCGCAATGTTACCTTCTAGAGAGGTTCCTACACCAAAAGGTACAATGGGAAACTTATGATCTGCACAAATTTTAACAACTTCCGCTACGTCTTCTGTTGATTTTGCGAAAAATACGCCATCAGGTGAAGCTACACTATGATAACTTTCCCCTTTTCCGTGTCGTTCTCTAATAGCTTCGGCTGTAGTGAACTGATCACCAAAGCGCTGTACCATTATTCCGATTACCTTTTCACGCGTGAGCGCATCTGATGGTATTGCGTCGACGTGCATTGATCTTCCCCGAAAACATTAAATTCCAGTAAGTGCTAAGATACTTACTATTAGTATACCAATATAGAGCTCTTGCTAAGAGCAAAATGCGTTCACCTCTCAAATTATATGGACAACTATTTATGAATAAAGCATGAATAGGAACATTGTGAAAAAATACCTTTTACTACTGAAATAGCACTTATTTTTAATTGCGTTTTTTACTTTTGGATAAAACGATATCATGAGTATTTGGGGTAAAATTATAGGGGGGGCAGCTGGCCTTGCATTAGGAGGCCCGCTTGGTGCGTTGATAGGTACAGCAGCGGGACATGCTGGTTATAAAATTACATCAAACTCTGAGGGTATGCCCATAGATAAGGAAGCATCAAAGCAAAAAATTGCTTTTACGATTGGCGTTATCGTTCTTTCAGCAAAGATGGCTAAAGCAGATGGAGTTGTAACAAGGGATGAAATTACAGCTTTTCGTAAAATTTTCCATATACCAGAGAACGAAATTAAGAATGTTGGACGCGTTTGGGACTTGGCACGAAGAGATGTTGCTGGTTTTGAAGTTTATGCGAGGCAGATTGAAAAACTGTTTAATCCGCAATCCCCAGTTCTCGAGGAACTTTTAGGGAGTTTAATTTATATAGCACAGGCAGATGGTGTCGTTAATTCCGAGGAAATTGATTACTTAGGGAGAGTGGCTCAAATCTTTGGATTTGATGAATCTCAATTTAAGCGGTTGCTGGCGACTTACAATATCTCAAGAGCTGACGACCCATATAGTGTTTTGGGTGTTGATCCATCTGCCTCAGATGAGGAGGTTAAGCATGCCTATAGGCGGCTTACTTTGGAGAATCATCCGGATAAACTTGTCGCTAGTGGGATGCCCGAGGAGTTTGTGCGTCAGGCTACAGAGAAAATGGCTGCCGTGAACGTCGCTTACAGTAATATCGTCCAGAAAAGAACCTCAGACTAGATTAGCTATTTCATATTGGCATTTTTCACAATCATAATAATGTTATGTGAAGTAGATTGTTTATTTTTTTCGGCGATACGATTAATGTTCTCAAATGAGAACAAAACAAGAACAAAATAAAGTGAGAAGACGATTACTTTATCTCTGGTTTCCTCATTTTTCGATCGAACGGCACAAGCGTATTGAGATTGATAAAAGAGCAAAGCAAGATGATTTTTCGGGTATAATAATTATTCAAGATCGGGCAGGTCGAAGGGTTGTTATCGCCTCGTGTCCTCTGGCATTCCAAATGGGGGTTGCTGTTGGGCTATCGCTTGAGGATGCCTTGGCAGCGTGCCCAAGTTTATTGGTATTTGAGGCAGACTTGATCGCTGATCAACTGGCGATCGAAACCTTGGCAAGATGGTGCGGACGATATACGCCACTTGTCTCTATTGATAAAGCAAATAAGGGATTAGGGAATGCTGGCATTTGGTTGGATATTACAGGCTGCGCCCATCTCTTTGGTGGAGAAGCTGATCTTTTAAATGACATTATCGCACGTCTAACAGCTATAAACTGGACAGCATTTGGTGCTATTTCTGATACACCGGGCAGTGCTTGGGCAGTAGCACGCTTTAGTGGCGGGGTGACCCAGTTAATCGCACCAGGTGAGCAGCAAGCAGCTCTTTCTGAATTACCTCTATCTGCTTTGCGTTTACCAAAGAATACAGTTGACGATTTGAGTAAAGTTGGTTTGCGGAAAATCAGTCAATTAATGTTAGTACCAAGAGCTCCTCTCCGTGCCAGGTTTGGTAAGAATATAAGATTGCGCTTAGATCAAGCATTAGGAATAGAAAAAGAAACTGTATCGCCACAAACATTACATTCGCCTTACTTGGCAAGATTAGTTTTGCTTGAGCCAATTAGTAATTCAGAAACAATAAAACAAATACTTGGTCACTTGCTTCCCCAAGTCATTGAGATGCTTGTAACGCGCTCGTTAGGTATAAGACAACTGCGATTTAGCTTATATAAAATTGATGGAAAGGTGCAGGAGTTAAAAATTCGGACCAGCGAAGTAAGTCAAAACTCAGATGTCATTTTGAGATTGTTCTCCGAAAAAATTGATAATTATCTATTAGATGCAGGAGTTGATGTTGTTACGTTAGAAGCAACTGAAACTGATGTTATCCAATATAAACAAGTCCATTTAAATAATGAAAGTGAAACATCTGAGCTTAAGCTATCGGAACTTATAGATAGTTTAACAAACAGATTTGGTATTAGTTCAGTAACGTTGCACTCTTTAAAAGAGAGCTACTGCCCGGAACATTCTGAAATGGTATGGCATGCTATTTCCAATCTAGAAACGTTTAGAACGAGTGAGAGAGCACAACGATCACTGGATTATTTTTTAGCAGTTCGCCCTCTGCGCTTAGCAGTGCCCCCGGAGCGTCTAAGTTCTATTTTGGTGTGTAAGCGCGGTAGACCAAAGAACTTTGAATGGCGTCGCAATAATATACAGATAAGAAGAGTTAACGGACCGGAACGTATTAGCCCAGAATGGTGGTATATGGAAAATTATCATCTGACACGCGATTATTTCAGGGTTGAGGACACTCAAGGACGTCGATATTGGTTGTTTAAGGAATTCATAAAAAAAAATCATGAACGTTCACATTGGTATCTGCACGGTTTTTTTGCCTAAGAAGTCGTATGATGGAAAAACATATAGCAGCATATGCAGAACTTAATGTGTTGAGCAATTTTAGTTTTCTCGAAGGAGGTTCACATCCGGAAGAGCTAATTGAAAGAGCTGCCTTTCTTGGCTATAGGGCTATCGCTTTGACGGACCGTAATACACTCGCTGGGGTAGTTCGTTTTCATACAGCGGCAAAGGCCAAAGGAATTCAGGCAATTATAGGAGCACGGATAGATATTGAAGATGGTGCTAGTTTCATATGCTTACCAAAAGACCGCAGCGCATATAGTAGATTATCAAAGTTACTAACCCTAGGTAAGCGCAGAGCGCAAAAATCAATGTGTAAGTTATGGCGTTCGGATATAGTTGAATACCTACAGGGACAAATTTTAATTATTTTACCTCCATTATCTTTTAGTGCATCAAAGTTATACGTAGACCAAAAGAGGATTGATTCAGAGTTTGCGGATGAACTATCAAAATGGGTGGAACAACTATCTGGTTCAGTCTACCTTTCTGCATCGTTGTGCTATAGAGAAGATGACGACTCTAGGCTGACTGCACTGCAAAAGTTAGCTGAACAATCTGGTGCGCCAATGGTTGCTACCAATGATATTCTGTATCATCACCCTCGTCGTCGACCACTTCAAGACCTTTTAACATGCATACGTAAGCAATGCACTATAACGCAAGCTGGCTTTGAACTTGAGTTAAATGCAGAGCGTTACTTGAAGTCTCCCCTGGAAATTAAAAACGGGTTTGAGAAGTATCCGGATGCAATCACAAAGACAATTGAGATTGCTGACAGGTGTGAATTCTCAATGACTGACATAAGATATAAATATCCAAGTGTTTTAACGCGATCAGGTAATAGCGCAGAAGATGAGCTAAGAGTTAGGACTTGGGAAGGAGCAAAAAAGCGTTATTCGATTGATAAATATCCACTAGGAGTTCCTGAGTCAGTTAAAAAGCAGATAAATTATGAGCTAGATATAATAGAAAAATTAAAATATGCGCCATATTTTTTAACAGTTTATGACATGGTGAAATTCGCACGTGAGCGTAATATCTTATGTCAAGGACGTGGTTCTGCTGCAAATTCGGCAGTTTGTTATTGCTTAGGCATAACAGCAGTTGACCCCAACCAATCTGCGGTATTATTCGAGCGGTTCATTAGTGAAGCACGCGGTGAACCACCAGATATAGACGTTGATTTTGAGCATGAGCGACGTGAAGAAGTAATTCAGCACATTTATGAGACTTATGGTAGAGAGCGTGCCGGGTTAGCTGCAACAGTGGTTACGTTCCGCTCGCGTAGCGCTATAAGAGAAGCCGGAAAAGCCATGGGCCTTTCAGACGCTATAATTGATATATTGGTTAGTCAGGTTCGTGGCAGTGATATTAAAAATATATCTGCTTCAAAACTATTAGAGATTGGTCTTGACCCTAAAGATAAAATTCTTCGACTTGTTATCAAATTAGCTAAAGAGCTAATCGGCTTTCCTAGACATCTCTCTCAACATGTTGGTGGCTTTGTAATAACACGTGATAGGTTAGATGAATTAGTTCCGATAGAAAACGCAGCGATGATAGACCGCACCGTGATTGAATGGGATAAGGATGACCTAGATGCACTTGGAATATTAAAAGTAGATGTATTAGCACTCGGCATGTTGAGTTGCTTGCGAAAAGGTTTTGATATCGCTCGTCGTCATTATGGTCTTGAACTTGATCTATCAAATATCCCGTCGGAGGATCCCGTAGTATACGACATGTTATGCAAAGGTGACTCACTAGGTGTGTTCCAGCTAGAGAGTCGTGCGCAAATGGCAATGCTACCTCGACTTAAACCAAGATCATTTTATGACTTAGTTATAGAGGTAGCAATAGTAAGACCTGGTCCTATACAAGGTGATATGGTGCATCCCTATATAAGACGCCGTAATGGTGAAGAGTCAGTTGATTTGCCGTCTAAGGAATTACACGAAGTACTGCATAAAACGTTGGGTGTACCTTTATTCCAAGAACAAGCAATGAAAATTGCTATTATTGCTGCGGGATTTACCCCTGGTGAAGCAGACCAATTACGTAAAGCAATGGCAACGTTCCGTAAAACAGATAAAATTGGTGAGCTAGGTCTTAAAATGATCGCCGGTATGGTTGAACGAGGGTACGAAAAGTCATTTGCAGAGCGTTGTTTTAGACAGATTGAAGGGTTTGGCAATTATGGTTTTCCAGAAAGTCATGCAGCGAGTTTTGCATTATTAGTTTACGTGTCAAGTTGGATGAAATGTCATATGCCAGCTACTTTTGCGGCTGCCTTGTTAAATTCTCAGCCTATGGGGTTCTACGCGCCAGCACAGATTGTCCGAGACGCTCGTGAACATGGAGTTATTGTATTGCCGCCAGACGTAAATATGGCTAATTGGGATTGTGACTTAGAACGTCAAAAAGATGGTACTTTGGCTTTAAGGTTGGGAATGAATCAAATTAAAGGATTGAGAAAGGGAGAGGCGGTTCTTATCGAAAAGAATAGGCGGGAGGGTTATCGAAATATAGAGGAATTGAGTATCCGTGCAGGTATCCAGTCGATGACCCTAGAAATATTAGCCCGTGCAGATGCATTTCAATCACTTTCACTTTCACGACGACAGGCTTTTTGGCATGTGCGCGGGCTGAATGCGTCTGTATTTAGAAATAACCAAAAGAAAAAACAAGAACTGCCATTGTTTGATACCCTTTTAAGTGTTGGCAAGAACTTTGTTGTTGATAGCGAACCTGGCGTAGATCTACCAGACTCAAATCTTGGTGAAGAAGTAATGGATGATTATGCCTCTCTCAGATTATCTCTTAAGTCTCACCCTCTTAGTCTATTACGTAATGTTTTTCCCAAAGGTTTTTACAAACCGATTTCTTCCTTCAATGACCTTAATGATGGGGAACGCGTAAGTGTGGTTGGTTTGGTGCTGGTAAGACAGCGTCCAAGTACGGCTAAAGGAATTCTATTTATCACTATTGAAGATGATACAGGTGTTGCAAATCTTGTTATTTGGTCTCGTCAATTTGAGCGTTTTAAACGCGCCGTTATGAATGCGAAGTTATTAGGTGTAACAGGGAAACTACAGCGCGAAGGGGAAGTCATTCATTTGATTGCAGAAAATCTTCAAGATTTGACATTTTATTTATCGGAGTTACCAGAACAAAATCAGCATCAGGTCGAGAGAAATGAGGATACGATTAAAAGTAAGCAAACCTGTGTGTCAACAAATACAGTCCAATCATTAACGAATAAAACTAGCAAAGAGAAAATAGCTCGAGTAAATTTTAATAGTCGTGATTTTCACTAATGCTAACAAATGGCAATGCCCAAAATACTATGAATCAAGCACTGCTAGCCCTAACATCAAAATAGCAAAATGTATCGCCAATGCGATGACAAATTTACGAATAAAACGATACACTCTGACAGAGTGACTACAGCGGAGGGGGATATGACGCTACAATCAGTTTCAAACAATGGTATTAATCAAGAACAAGACAACGGTGAATTAGCACAGCAGCAGAGAGCAATCTACAATAGTCCTGAGAACTTCTTCAATTGGTCTTGGCCCTCTGTGCCGCGACATCAATTTTTAAGTGAACGCGATAGAGCTTTTGATCCTGACGGCGATACCGGATTAATTGAACTGGATATTTCAGATAAACTTCAAACACCATATCCAGCTACGATACCCGCTATTTTAGCACGGTATATTAGGATAAATGCGGGCGATAAAATTAATCATTCATTCATTGCTTCCGGTGAGGTTTACTATGTTTTGACAGGAAATGGCCTTAGCCGGAATGGTGCGGATAAAGTATCGTGGGGAACTGGAGATGTCTTTTGTTTTCCGGGAGGGAATGAAACTACACATAAAGCTCACAATACAGCGATAATATTTTGTGTAACTAATGAGCCACTGCTGGCGTTTGAAAATCTTCAAGCACCGCTCCCCGGTAAATCAAGAAATGAAACGGTTCACTGGCCACATGAGGAAATAGAGAAGCATTTGTCGGCGATTTATGAGCGCCCAAAAACAGCAGAAACTTCAGGTGTGTCGATTCAGTTCTCTACGCCGGCGACAGCTCCTAGCAGGAACACAATTCCTATGGTCAATACCGCTATTAATACACTTGAGGCTGGTGGTGACCAACGGCCTCATCGTCATAATGGAGCAGCAATTACTTTGGCTATAGAGGGGGAGGGCATTCACTCGATGATAGAGGATGAGAAAGTTCCGTGGGTAAGTGGGGCGGCTCAAATAACGCCCGGCGCAGAACTTCACTCTCATCATAATAGAGGAAATAGAAGAATGCGCAGTTTTGTTATCCAGGACGAGGGATTACATTTTTATCTTCGCACGCCCGGCTTTAGTTGGGATTAGAGAAAAATATTGAAGGCCAATGGTTTGTTTAAAACGTTGAGAGAAAGAGAGTAGCTTTCATGTCTAATCCATTTCGCGAAAAGCTCAATAAAGGACAGGTTTGTGCCGGGGTCTTAACTAGTATGCCTAGTACTAATATGGCACAAATGCTTTCAAATTCCGGTTTCGATTGGTTGTTTATTGATATGGAACATGGCGCTATCGATATAGCTTCATGCTATAATATGATCACCGCAACGTCAGGTAGTGCGTGTTCGCCAGTTGTTCGCGTGATGGAGCCATCAATAGCTTTTACAAAACCAGTGTTAGACTCGGGTGCAATGGGAGTTATATTTCCCATGATTACGTCTAAGGAAACAGCAGAAGCTGCAGTTGCGGCTGTAAGATACCCGCCTGCGGGCGAACGGGGCTGGGGGCCATTCTATGCGCCAATGCGCTGGCAGAAAAAAGATTCTATTGAATATTATAAAAGTTCGGATGACATTGTCATCATTTCGCTAATTGAACATATAGACGCGATTAATAACATCGAAGAAATCACTAAAGTTAAAGGTATAGATGTCTTTTTTATTGCACCGATGGACTTAGCCGCCAGTATGGGATACGTGGGTGATAGAGATCATCCGGAGGTGAAAGAGGCAATCGCTAGAGCCGAGGCATGCATAAAAAAAAGTCATGGGTCCCTTGGGGGATTATGTCTATCTGCCAGCGAAGGCAATGATAAAATACAAAATGGGTACCAGGTTTTGTTGATGGGTTTCGATCTATTGCTGATGGAAGTTGGTGTGAGGTCGATGCTAGATGGATTAAATCGATGAAACAGGTGACAGCATTAACAGACGAGCAAATTCGCGAATATAAAGAGCAAGGATGGATTGTTCTCCCCAGTGTTTTTTCCCGTAAAGAAATAAATGTTTTAGAGAAAACATCCTACGATGTATTGAAGAGGTCAGGGCCAGAGGTTGCTAGAGAAGCTGATGGGACTCCCCATGTTTGCTGGGGAATGCATCTTTTTGACGAGCGTTTTAAAATATTAACTCAACATCCAAAGTT
>Ga0208624_1001488_pt1 | contig 11130 bp, 17 predicted proteins | sample Knorr_S23_td_DCM_FD_185607 | JGI IMG/M metagenome (GOLD analysis project Ga0208624, IMG submission 185607) | Marine microbial communities from Southern Atlantic Ocean transect - Knorr_S23_td_DCM_ad_71m_LV_A (SPAdes) (version 2) | ecosystem: Environmental > Aquatic > Marine > Oceanic | place...
CCTTTGGGTGGTTGGGCCTGGAGTCCTGCACAATGGGAATACGAAATGATGATTCAAGGAGTCTATATGACCCTTGGAGTTATGATGATAATTGCCTCAAACGACCCAGTAAGACATTCAATGTTTGTCTGGTTTGTAGTATGGAGCAGTGTTGTTCATGGAGGGATTATGGCTTATCAAGCCGCCATCGATAGCCATGAAATGGGACATTTTTTAGGCGACATACCAGCCTTATTTATTTTAGCTTTGTTAGCAGGATATACTCTCAGAAAGGAACAAGTAAAAGAATAATTTTTAACTTAAATAGTTTTTTAGTAGAATTTAACTATGGAAAGTACTGAACTAATTTATCTAAGCATGGTTTTATTTACTTGCTATGGTTTTAATTTAGCGCAAGGTCTTAGAGCAGCAATTAACAGAGGCGACACGGTTAGAGTTATACCAAAAGTCTTATGTTCTATTTATTGCATATCGGTTTCAATAATTGCCGTAAAAGTTGTATCCGAAAGCTCTTTCTCAGAACTATTAACTTACTTGCATGTATTTATAATACTTTTCCAGTCAGCAATGATCTGGTTCCCAAAACCTAAATAATTATTTGGAGGATAAAAAATGGCTTTAGCTGCGGGTGCGCTTATAGTTATTGCAGTGATATTTGGACCATCTTTATGGGTGAAGCTGGTTATGAGCAGATATTCATCTGAAAAACCTGAAATGCCAGGTACTGGAGGAGAGCTCGCAAAGCATTTAATTAAACGTTTTTCTTTAAAAGATGTTGAGGTTGAAATAACTGAGCTTGGAGATCATTATGATCCAATTGAAAAGAAAGTTAGACTTTCACGAGAGCATTATGAATCAAAATCATTGACCGCAGTAGCTATTGCGGCTCATGAGGTTGGACATGCTATTCAGGATCATCAAGGCGATAAACGATTAGCTACAAGAACAAAAATGGTCCCTATTGTTAATTTGTTAGCGCGCTGGAGTGTTGTCATTATCTCTTTATCACCAGTGATCGGTATTATTACTCGCCATCCAATGCCATTTTCTTTATTACTTTTCCTAGGACTTTCTGGATTTATTGCTCGCATGATGATCCATGCGGTGACTCTGCCAATTGAATTTGACGCAAGTTTCTCAAAAGCACTCCCTATATTAAGGGAAGGGGATTATGTATCGCAGTCAAATGAAAAAGCCGTTAGTCATGTTCTAAGGGCAGCAGCCCTCACATACGTATCAGCTGCGCTAGCTGATATTTTAAACCTTAGTCGTTGGATCTTTATATTGTTAAGGCGATGAAACAAAAAATGAAAAATATCCTGACAACTTCTTTTATGTTTTTATTATTTGGCTGCCTTGCAACTCAACCCATTGATACCGTTTCACAGGTAAAGATAATAAACTTTGAACAAACCAAAGACTTAAACTGTACACAAATTGATTTAATTGAAGCGTTTGGAAAAAAATCAATGACGGCAGATGCTGATAGAAGAAATGCTCTAACTGAATTTAAATATAAAATAAAAGAAAAGGGCGGAAATGCTGGCATTATTTCAAATCAACTAAGTTCTAAAGCAGGATTTAAGATTAGTGGCTATGCATGGAATTGTGAGGATTTAAATGAAAGAGTTTAGAAATCTAATAATTTTAAGTCCGCTTATATATGTGCTTCATCATTTTGAGGAGCATATAATTTTCAATTTTAGAGAATGGAGGCTTACATATTTTTTAGATAATAATTCTCTTTCAACAGAAGAAGTTCTTTTAAGACTTCTAGCTGTAATGTTAGTGTTTATATTTCTACATTCCATTAGAAGAAATAAAGGAAGCGCTCACATTTTGCTTTATTTTTTGATGACAACCCAAGTTGTAAATGCTTTTTTTCATGTTTTTTTCAGTCTTTATTTCTTAGACTTTAGCCCTGGTGCAATTACCGGAGTTTTGCTTTATTTACCTGTTAATTACTTAATTTTTAAATCAGCCCTCAGTGAAGGATATTTGGGTAGCGCTAGAGAAATAGGTTACCTATTTATTCTAGGTTCAACCACTTTCGCATTGTTTGAATATATTGGGCCAATAGTCATGCAAATTAGTTTAATCTTATCTGTAATATACTATTTTCTGAGCGTTAAACTTATTCACAAATAAAATAGAATAAGTTTTTAAATTAAATGATGTATACTGCTAGCATGTGTGATTGTTGCGATTGCTGTGAGTGCACCTGCTGCTCAAAGTAAATATCAAATCTAGATAATAAGTTTTAATAATCTTTTTAAGATAACCTAATTTCTTGGATAAAGTTTCAATGAAAAGTAGATATAAAAAATAAAATGAAATTACCACTTTGGATTAAATGGATTTTTTTTAGCATAATAATTTTTACTTCTTTGGTGCTACCATTAACTTTTTTAGAGCCATCTCTCGCGAATTATGGGGATCTTGCTCTTGAGTGGGCAGGATCTAATAAGCTTTTAATATCTTTTATAGTCATTTTAGCTTTGACAGCTGATGTTTTATTGCCTGTTCCAAATGGACTAACAAATACTTTTGCTGGAATGTCTTTGGGCTGGGGAATTTCTTCTTTTGTAGTTTGGATTGGCCTTAACATGGGCGCAATCCTGGCTTATTCCATTGGACGTTTTGCTGGAAGACCTTTGGCAAAAAAGCTGATTAGCAGCCAGGAATTTGATGAAGCTGAATCATCATTAAAGAATTTTAATGTTATGGGGTTAATTATATCTAGACCCATTCCAGGTTTTGCTGAATTGATTGCTATTACGGCTGGTCTTTCAAAAATATCTTTTAAAATTTTCCTCTTAGTAGTAAGCACTACAAATATTGCAGTTGCAATAATTTTTTCTGGTATTGGAGCGGCGGCAGTTGATAATGACTCTGCTTCTCTGGCATTTCTTGGTGTCGCTATTCTTCCAGCCGCACTATATTTTTTATACACTAAACTCAATAAAAACTAATCGCCTTATGAATCACATATTAAAGTTTTTATTATTAACACCTTTGATTATTGCATCTGATGAAATTTTAGATGTAAGTGAAATTTCATATGGTAGTGATGAAAAACAAAGAATTGATTTATATAAAGGTACATCAGATAAAGTTTTAGTTTGGATTCATGGCGGAGGGTGGCTTTATGGTGATAAAAGAGCTGAAAGGTGGATTAAAAGATTTCAAAATCACTTTGTAGATCATGAAAATTTTAATGTCTATATGGTTGGTTACAGAGTGGGCGAGGCAACGGCTCCAAATGCAGTTGACGATGTAATCTGCGCCTATAAAAAAATTATCAGTGACGCATCACAAAGAAATTTTTCCACTGAGGACATTATTGTGGCTGGTGCAAGCGCTGGAGGGCATTTGGCATTAATGGTAGGCCTATCAGCCAATTATAAAAACAATGAGTGTGTTGAAAAAATTGCACCTAAAGCCATAATAAATATTTTTGGCATAACAGAAATCAAACAAACATCAGAATTTTTAGATAAAACAAAGTTCTTTGATGCTTCCAATTATGTAAAAGGGTGGATTGGGTCAGAAGCAAACATTGACCTAATTTCTAAAACGCTTTCACCAATTAATTTATTGGATGGAATAGATCTAAATGTTTTAACAATTCATGGGACAAGTGATAGGTGGGTGCCATATGAACAAGCATTACTTTTAGACCAAAAATTAGGAAATCAACATCAACTTTTAACAATTGATGGAGGTGGTCATTATTATTTTTCCGAAGAAGAAGATGAAATTATTAGACAAACTATTTCATCTTTTCTAAGTTCTAATTTTAATACGTCTACCAGAGAGCAACAGGATTAATAATCATTTGAACAGCACCCTTAAGCTTTGGTTGGCCTAAGACAAACAGGAATTCTGTAACATTATCTTCTGCCAATTTTCCAGTATTCATAGTTTCTAGAATATAAATACCATTTTCCTTGATAAGAGTAACGTGATCATAGTAAACCAAATCTCCCTCGACTGGAGGAACTGCACCAAGTCCCCATGTATCGGCTCCAACAGCCATGGGATTAAGTGAGGATAAATATACAGCTGCATCATTAGTAATACCTGGTATTGTACTTCCCCATAATTCTGGAGAGCTTTTTAGATATGCATCAGTCCAGCCAGTGTGAAAGAGAATGATATCTCCATCCTTAAACTTAATGTTTTGTTGCTTAGCAGCATTTTTTATATCATCTCTTGTAATTCCTTGGCCTCCTTCCATAGCGGTAATTCCAAAATACTTTGCCATGTTTACTACTACGCCTCTACCAACTAGTGGAGGCACTTTTTCAATACCAAATTTAGTTAAGCCAGTTATAAAAGAGAAGTCTGCACCCTTATGACAGTTATAAAAAATATCGTCATCACCAATATGACCTAATCCATCCAGCTGAGGCCCTGTTCCAATCCACATTTGCAGAATATCATCGTTGTAGGTAATGTCGTATCCAAAATCTTCAGTTGTATCTCTTCCAAAATGTTGATTTGGTTGGACTACTTGTAATTCTGTATATCTTGGCGGGAATGCCGGCATCCCAGGCTCAATAACAATACCAAGACCGTGAGACATACCTTTCTTAACAAGTTTAATTGCGTCCAGTGTGTTGGCGTTTGAAATTAGATTAGCAGCACCAATCTCATCATCTTTACCCCATTTAGAAACTTCACAACCATCATCTGAGATCGCAAAGAGGGAAATAAATAAAATATAAAAAAGTGAATTACGCATTATGACCTCCTAAAACCCATAACATTATTATAAGCACAATAATCAATATATTTAAGGCAACAAAAAAATATGATTTAATTCATAGTATGAATAATAAGATACCCCCACCAATAGTTACTTTAGTATTTGGATTAGCAATTTATTTTTCTAAACCCTTATTCCCTGACTTTAGTAATGTAATTTTAAATGTTTTAAGTTTATTGCTGATAATAGTTGGCCCACTTACTCTTATATCGGCAGCCAGATCTTTTAAAGTCCAAGAAACGACAATCAATCCTATAAATATTGACAAAGCAACCTCATTGGTTGTGTCGGGAGTTTTTAAATATTCAAGAAACCCAATGTATTTAGGAATGGTTTTAATTCTTCTTTCAATATCATTTAAATTTAATTTAATAGGAGGAATTGTTCTTACTATGCTATTCGCTGGCTACATAACAAAATTTCAAATCATTCCAGAAGAGATTGTAATGAATAAACTCTTTGGTGATGAATTTGAAAAATACAAAAATAAAACAAGAAGATGGATCTAATCTAATGACCTATCAAGCTCATTTGTTCGTAGCATTAACAATAGGATTCATTGGAACAATTTTTTGTATATCTCTATATCAGATGAATAAGGTCAAACAAGCACAAATATTTTTATTTTTAACTATTGGAATGATGGCTTTCTGGATGTTTGTAGCTACAGGATATTTATTATAAATATTTATGAAAGAATATACTGGAGGCTGTCATTGTGGAGGAGTTAAATATAAATTTAAATCAGATCAGTTAGTCGAGATTTGGAATTGCAATTGTTCCATTTGTGACATGATTAATTATCAGCACCTCTTCGTAAAGCATGAACTTTTTGAGCTTATCTCTGGAGATGACCTACTTTTAGAATATAAGTTTGAGAGCGGATCAGCAAAACACTTTTTTTGCAAAAGATGCGGAATCAAATCCTTTTATCAACCAAGGTCTCATCCTGAAATGTATAGCATTAATCTTAAATGCGTGGATGATCCACCAGAAATTAAAGAAGTCATTTATTTTGATGGAATAAATTTTGAGGAGAGCATAAAGAATATATGAATGTTTATTTAATATTGTTTTCTGCAATTTTGTTTGAAGTATTTGGAACCATGCTATTGCCTGCGTCACAAAATTTCACAAAAATTTTACCAACAACAATCTTATTATTTTCATATGCCATATCATTTTACTTTTTAGCTATTGTTTCTCAAAAACTACCGCTTTCAATCGTTTATGCTTCATGGTCAGGAGTAGGTATATTTTCAATAGCAATATTGAGTTACTTTTTCTATAAACAAACTTTAAATTGGCAGACAATTGCCGGATTATTTCTTATAGTCATAGGTGTAACAATAGTTAATATTTATAAGACAGATATATATTGAAAGATTTTTCACAAAAAGTAGCATTAATTTCTGGAGCTGGCTCTGGAATAGGCAGAGCGCTATCAATAGAACTTGCAGATGCGGGATGTAATTTAGCGCTTGTAGATTGGAACAAAGAATCCCTTGAAGAAACTAAACAGCTTTTAAGGAAAAAAAATGTGGCTGTATCAACACATAATTTTGATATTAGCGATAAAGAAAAAGTACAAGCTTTGCCTAATGAGGTTATTGAATTTCATAAACAAATAGACCTAGTATTCAATAATGCAGGATTATCTATAGTGGGAACAGTAAATGAGGTAGATGAGAAAGATTGGAATTGGGGTTTAGATATTTTGCTTAATTCTGTAATTCAAATGACAACGGTTTTTCTCCCTCACCTAGAGAAGCGGCCTGAGGCTGCTATTATTAATACTTCCTCAATATTTGGTCTTTTTAGTGTTCCAAAACAGTCTATTTATAATGTTGGAAAATTTGGAGTAAAAGCTTTTACAGAATCTTTGTCACTTGAGCTTGAAATCGCTGAGTCAAATGTAGAAGCTTATTGTGTTTTTCCTGGCCACATAGGAACAGATATTTACTCTTCAGCAAAATTTAAAAGTTTTGAAAAGGATGATGCGGGCGCTGCAATATTTGGAGCAAATGCAGATACAAAAGAGCAGGCAGGCATTCAATTTAAGCAAAATGCACCTTCTTCACCAGAACATGCAGCAAAAGTTATTCTTAAAAATATAAGAAAGAAAAATAAAAGGATATTGATTGGTATAGATGCACATTTTTATGATTTGATGAGCAGACTATTTCCAAAAAGTTTTTTAAAAATCATATGGATTCTCCCGTTCTTGAGAAATCTTTTTAAATCTAAAAACTAACACAATGATATCTTCAATAGATCATTTAATAATTGCAGTAAAAGACATTAATGATGCTGAGGAAAATTATAGGAAAATCTTTGGAATGGAGCCTGTCTGGAAAGGAGAACATAAGGAACTAGGAACCGCTAATGTAATCTTCAATTTTAAGAATACCTATTTTGAACTCTTGTCTGCTAATGGAGATGGTCTTGGAGCTGCATTGGTTAATGGCGCAATTGAAGAGCAGGGAGATGGGCTCATTGGAGTAGTTTTCGGAACAAATAATATTGAAGAGTCATTTTCTACATTAAAGAAATCTGGTTATTTAGTAACAGAGCCAACTGAGGGTGAAGGCATTGATAATAAAACTCAAAAAATAAGAAAATGGAAAAATCTTTTTTTACCTCCGGAACTTACCAGAGGAATTTTTTCTTTTATCATAGAGCATTCAGAAGGAGCACTACCAAGCTTAAACAAATACCCCAAAGCCACAATTAACAAACTCGACCATCTTGTAATAAATACTAATGATGCAAATGGGTTTATAAATATTTATAAAGATATTTTTAATATTCGATTGGCTTTGGATAAAGTCGTTGAACATTGGAAAAGTAGAATGCTTTTCTTTAGGGTTAATAAAACCACAATCGAAGTTATCGAAAGAAAAAATGAAGATGATTCTCAAGACAGTCTTTGGGGATTAGCATGGGAAGTTGAATCAATTGAGGAGGCTTATAAAAGACTCATAAGTGAGGGCGTTGATGTAACTCCAATAAAAGAGGGACTGAAGGAAAATACTTTAGTGGCTACCATTAAGTCACATACTCACAATGTTCCAACTCTGTTAATAGAACATACTTAATGAAACTCATAATAGGTGCCTTGCTTGCTTTTTTTTCAATCCTTTTAGGGTCTCCTTTAATAGCATTAGTAATGGGGTCATTACTGGTGCTCGTTTTTAAATTTCCAAGTGATTATATTAGTAAATCAGTTACTACAAATCTTTTGCAAGTTGGGATAATTTTAATTGGTCTTACAATATCTGCATCAAGCGCTACAGAAATAGCTCTTAAATATTTTCCTTACATATCTGCCTTCGTAATAATAATTTTTTTTATTGGGTTGTTTCTAGCAAATCTATTTAAAGTTGATAGAAGCTTAGGAATATTAATCGCTTCTGGAACTGCTATATGTGGCGCCACCGCAATGGCAGCAATTTCACCTCTAATTAAATCAAAACCAAAAGATTTGTTCGCTGCATTAACAATAATTTTTGTATTTAACGCTATAGCAATTGGAATATTTCCTCTAATTGGAGCAGCAACCGGGATGAATTTTGAAAGCTTTGGAGCATGGTCTTCAATGGCTGTTCACGACACAGGTTCTGTTATAGGCACAGCAATAGCCTTTGGAGGTGATGCAGTTGAGACAGCAACAATACTTAAACTTAGCAGAACTATTTGGTTGATACCTTTAATTATAATCTTAGGAATTTTTTATCAAGATAAGTCAAAACCTAAATTCCCTATTTTTATTTTATTATTTATTATTGCTATAGCTTCAGGAACTATTCTTGAGTTCAATCAAGATACAATTTTATTCATAGATTCAATTAGTAATATTTTTTTAATCTCAGCCCTTTTTTGTATTGGAACTCAAATAACATTTGAAGCTATTAAAGAAATAAATTTGAAGAATTTTTTATTTGCATTAAGTTTATGGATAATCGCATTAGTGTTTTCATATTTAATAATTAATTTATTTATATAACTGGAGAGAAAATGTTTAGTCATGTAATGGTAGGTACAAATAATATAGAAGAGTCACGAATTTTTTATGACAAAATATTTGAGGTTCTCGGAGGAGGACCAGGAAAACTATATCCAAATCTCACCGGACAAAAAAGATATTTCTATAATTTAGAGGGGACAAGTTTTTGTATTACTGAGCCAATAGATGGTCAGCCTGCAACAGTTTCAAATGGAGCAACTGTGGGATTTAATATTGAAAATATTGAACAAGGTGATGCATGGCACAAAGCAGGAATAGAAAATGGAGGCACCTCTATTGAGGAAGATCCAGGCATTCGAGATTATGGAAAATTTAAAATGTACTTAGCTTATTTAAGAGATCCAACTGGAAATAAGTTATGCGCAGGGCTTTTGATTAAGTAAAATAGAATTCATGAAAAAAATATTATTCTTACTCCTAATATCACATTTAACTCTTTTATCAGATGAGGGTGGCTATGTGTTTGGTTGGAGCCACCTTGATGATCCAGAACTCAAGGTTCCAAGGGGAGGAACCACTACGGGTCCTGATGTTAATTTAGATAAAAATATAAGTCCATATTGGGAAAAACTAAAAGATAACAACTTAAATAATTTTGAAAAAGATAGACTGGCAATTCTTTCTATGCAGGGTGAATACAGAATATTTTTTGATTTTATGGAAACAATGGGATTTGTTCCTGATTATGTCCCCAAACAACCATACCAATCATGGGGAACAGAGTTTGTTGTTCTTGTAGAAGATAGTAAAGACTTCATAAGCTTGCAACATATTATGGTTATGTATTTTGAGCAAGATGATGGCTCAGTTTCCAAGCCAATAGTTGTAAAACATTGGAGGCAGGACTGGAAATACCAAGATAGTGAAATTAATGCTTATGTTGGAAACAATACATGGAAAAAAAAGAGACCTTTATGGGCTGAAAAAAAAGGAGCATGGTCTCAAGCTGTTTATCAGGTAGACGATTCGCCAAGATATCAAGGTTACGGAAGGTGGGAACATGCTGATAGTTTCTCATCATGGACTTCAAGTGAGACTTGGAGGCCACTTCCCAGACGAGAGGCCTCTATAAGAGATGACTATGATGTGATGATAGGAACAAATATTCAAACTATTACACCTGATGGATGGGTACATGAACAGAACAATAAAAAAGTTGTTTTAGGTGATGCGAATAGAGTAATTGCTAAAGAAATAGGTCTTGCAAGATATCAAAGAATTGACGGTTTTGATTGGGATGAAGGAAAAGAATTCTGGGAAACAACTTATCCTTTTTGGGAAGAGGTTAGAAACCAGTGGGACAAAAGACTCAATAAGTCAAAGACATTTAAATTAAAAAAAGAAGTTAATGGCAAAAATCTTTTTGTAAGACTTTTTGAATTATCGAATAATTACCAAAATGGTGATCTTGACTCAATTAATAAAATTAAAACAATAGTCGAAGAACACAGTGAAATTTTATAAATTACTAGAAAGATTTTAATATTGTTTTAATGCCACTAATAATGCTCGGATTGCCCTCAAAACATTTAACAGAATCGTCTGGCTTATTCCATTCGTGAGCTGATTTCGTAAAAAAATTAGAATCAATTTTTACCCAGCTTGAATCATCAAGGGTTCCTGCTTTCACGTAGAAAATTCGAGAGATTTCTTTTGCATAACTTAATATGCCTGAACCACAATTTGGGCAAAAGCCTCTTCTAACATGAGAACCAGAAGAGCCTTTACTCTCAAAGAACTTAAGTTCACCATTAAGGTCTACATACTTTTTTGCAATAAACAATATTGTTGCTTTGCCAGAACCTGTTGTTCTTTGACAATCTTTACAGTGACAATGATGGGCAGATATAACCTTATTCTTATCTAGAGTATAAGTAATGTCTCCGCATTGACATCCACCAGACTCAAAATTGGATTCTTTATTCATAAAAGAAGATAAACTCCTAGATCAATCATAAAATAAAATCCAGCTAAAAATCCAATAGCCCAAGGTATGCTTCTTGGACTTGGATTTTTTTCAGTTACTATTTTGTAATACAAAATCATATGAGCAATTCTTGCTAGAGCATATATCCATATTATTATTGAAAGCTTTAGTGGACTATAGCCTGAAAACATTGCTAAAAATGCCATACCTAATATTGGGATAATATTTTCAAGAGAATTCTGAAATGTCCTATGGCTTCTAAATACGAAAGACGATTGACCCAATTCAGGCTTAACTATTCCAGGACTGTATCCTCCTTTCTGTCTTCGATGAACTCTAACTGCTACAATTGCTTGAATAACCATGGTTGCTAACATCAACCATATACCTAAAAGCGAAGAGTGA
>Ga0208624_1001490_pt1 | contig 11120 bp, 8 predicted proteins | sample Knorr_S23_td_DCM_FD_185607 | JGI IMG/M metagenome (GOLD analysis project Ga0208624, IMG submission 185607) | Marine microbial communities from Southern Atlantic Ocean transect - Knorr_S23_td_DCM_ad_71m_LV_A (SPAdes) (version 2) | ecosystem: Environmental > Aquatic > Marine > Oceanic | place...
CCGCCGTAGCTTACATTCACAAACCCGGCGCCGGCGGCGCAGAGGCGCTTGGCCAACAGCAGCTGTTCGCCGAGGCCTTTGCCGTAGCGCTCGCGTACCTTGGGATCTTCCTTCTTCACATCAAAGGCGTCCTTGGCGCTGCCGAGCACGAGATCGAATGCCTGTTGCTCAAAGCCGTCGAGGCCTTCCATCTGGCCGGAGCGATCGACCTGACGGTTGATGGAATCCAGATCGTTCAACAGCGTGCGGCGCGTGCCGAAGCGTTGGCCGTCGACGGAAAGGTTCATATTCTGCCGGGCCTTGCCGCTCGGGCTCAGGGCCTGGTAGCGCGCGCCCAGCCAGCCAGGGCCATCGCTGCGGATGCTGCCCACCTTGATGTAGGTCGGCATGCCGGTCTTCGGATCCGTGGAACCTTTGGCGCGGGAAATGATGGAGCCCAGCGAGGGCTTCATGTTGTCCCGGTCATTGTAGCCGGTCATCACCCACGTGGTGCCGGTGCCATGGCTGCTGCTGCCGTGGGCGAAGGATCGCACCAGCGCCATGCGATCGACGCACTTGGCGATCTCCGGGAACGTGCCGCCGACGGTCACGCCGGAGATCGGCGTTTTGCATTCACCGGTGATACTGCGGTACTCAACCGGCGCGGTCATCTTGGGATCAAACGTCTCCACATGCGTGGGGCCACCAGCCAACCAAACCCAGATCACCGATTTGTTTTTGATCTGCAACCCTTCCTGCGCCGCCTGATCCTTGGCCGCCAACAAATTGGGCAGACTCAAACCGGCTGCACCCAGAGATCCCACCTGCAGAAAATTTCGTCGCGTAAAGCCGTCGCAATCGCGGCCGTTCGGAGTTCCAAATATTTTCAGCATAATGAGTTCTTTCTGGTTTGGGGTTCGGTTTATTGTTTCATGATTTCGAAAAATTAACTGATCAATTCCGGCAACGCCTTGGATCCGTGATCCACCAGGTACCGCGGACGACCGGACAGGTCGGGCACGGTGGCCGTTTGGATGTTGATACCCATGGAGGTGTACAACGTGGCAAACACGTCAGAGAATTTCACGGGGCGATCCACCGCCTCGCCGGCCTTCTTGTCCGTGGCGCCGATCACCTGACCGTGCGTCATGCCACCACAGGCGAGAGCCGCGCAACTGACGCGGGGCCAGTGATCTCGACCGGCCTTGCTGTTGATCACCGGCGTACGACCGAACTCACCCCAGACCACCACGCTCACGTCGCGATCGAGACCGCGTTGATGCAAATCTTCCACGAGCGCCGTGAGGCCCTGATCGAGCATCGGCATGTCCTGACGTCCGCGTGTGAAGTTGCCGCCGTGCCAATCCCAGCGGGAGAACGCCAGCGTCACACAACGCGCCCCGGCTTCCACCAAACGGCGGGCCAGCAGGAAATCATCAAGTAACTTGTGCGAGCCGTCGGCCTGCTTTTTGTTGCTGCCGCGCCCGTAACGGTCGCGCAACTTGGGATCTTCCTTATCGAGGTTCAGCGCTTCCGCAAACCGCGCCGAGGTCAGCATGGCCAAGGCCTGCTGGTTGAAGGCATCCAAGCCCTCCATCTGTCGCTTGGTATCGACATCCCGGCGTAGTTGATCGAATTGCGTCAAAAGCGAGCGCCGGCCATCGAGCCGGTTCAGGTTGATGCCGTTCAGCGTCATGTCCTCTTTAACGCCGCCGGCCTTGTTCGGCAGGAACGGCCCATGCGCCGGCCCGAGGAAACCGGGGCGGCCCGGGTCACCCCAAGGCTTATGGCCGGTGTCCGGCGCCAGGCCGACAAAGGGCGGCACACCGGTGGCCGCCTCGCCGTGCATGCGGGAGAGCACCGCGCCCATGCTCGGCCATCCTCCCGGGGGTTGATTGCCAAAATTCCCGCGGCCGGTTTGGCACTGCCAGGCATCGTGGCGGCCGTTGGCTCCGACCATCGAACGGATGATGGTAAACTTGTCCATCATCTTCGCCATCAGCGGGAACTGATCGCCAATACGAATTCCTGGGACATTTGTCGAAATCTCATCGAACTCGCCGCGCACCTCCTTGGGCGCGTTTGGCTTGAGATCCCACATGTCCTGGTGCGGCGGACCGCCTGGAAGGAAAATGTTGATGATGGCTTTGTGGCTGCGACCGGTTCCCTGCTGGGCCTCAGCGCGGAGGAGTTGCGGGAGGGTCAGGCCGCCCATGGCTAGGCCGCCGACGGTGAGAAATCCGCGGCGGGAAAGCCCGTCACAGAAGCGATATTGTTGGCCGGTAATCGTAAGCATAAATAGGGTCCGATTCAGGTTGTTGAATTTCGACGTGATACCCCTTCACGCCATTCACTCTGTCGTAACATATTTATAAAAAAAGTCACAGGGAAATAACGCCTTTTTGCGGCGGTTTTTGCTTGCCATGAGGTTTTTGAGGTGGGCCGAAAATGGCCGTTTAGGCGGGCGTCCTAGTCCGGTCCGTCGCCTCGTTTTCGGGCACGGCCTCGGGCCGTAGCCGATAGACCGCCTGCAAGTCGCTGAAGCCCTTTATTTCCATGGGCGGCAATGGCTCGGCCGAGCGCCCTTCACGGGCCGCCTCGCAGGTAGCTTCATCCACCAGAATATCCATCGGCCCAGCCACCGTGCACAGGCGGCTGGCCAAATTGGCGCCCTGCCCAATAACCGTGAAATTCAGGCGATCTTCCGAGCCCATAAATCCGGCCAGCATTTCCCCTGTGGCCACCCCCACGCCCACGTTGATTTCCCGGCCCGACATCATGTTCAGCACTTTGCGCTCGGCAATCATCGCCCGGGCACACGCCACAGCCCGCTCCGGCGCAGTCGGATCACTACCTGTTGCTCCAAAAACCGCCATGATCATGTCGCCCACAAATTTATCCACCAACCCATCATGCTCGTGCACCACACGCGTCATGGCCGTCATGTGCTCATTGAGCATCAACACCGCCTCCTCCGGCGACATGTGTTGGGTGATTTCCGTGTATTTTCGCATGTCACAGAACAACACCGTCATCCCATGCGTCTCCCCGCCCAAAGCCACATCGCCGCTGATCATTCGATCCGCCACATACTTGTCTGTTACCTTGTTCAAAACATCACGATACTTATCCTTTAACGATAACTCTTCTGCTGTTTCATTGAATGCTGCGGCTAATTTGCCAAATTCATCGTTACTACGCACCGGAATTCGTACATCATAATCCCCTTCGCGCAGGCGCATGGTGGCTTTGTAGAGGCGGCGCACGGGCTTGAATAGTCCCAGAGAAATCAGCCAGCTGATGCCGACGGCCAGGATGCCCATGATCGCGCCCGTGCCCAAAATTTGTGCCTTAATTTCCTCGCGCACCGCCAAGGCGTCGGCCCAAGCGTGCAGGCCCACCTTGTAAGCCTTAGGCAGGGCTGGATCCGAATCCATCGGAGCCACGAACACACGGTAAGGCACACCGTGCATTTGGATAAACGGCGCCTCGGCGTTGTCGTCCTGTGCCACGTCCTCGGCATGCGCCCGCAGCCAATCGGCCACTTTCGGCTGATCCAGCTCCGCAATGGCTCCGGACAACAGGGCGCCATCCACCCAAACGCCGGTGGCCAATTCGCTCACCTCATCCAATGTCTGCTCACCGCGCCGACTCACCGGGAAGCCCATGATAAACGTGCCCACCTTGCGGCCACCGCCGGCTTGCTCCACCGGCAGGCACACGACTTCCAGCAGACGGCGAGTGTCATTCAGGCCTGAGATGGCCACATACCCTGATGCCGGCTCGGTCAGATCCACCAATCCGCCGTGCAACGCATCCAGTTTGGCGCGGAATTCACGTTGCGTGCGGGTTTGCACAAAGCTGCCGACGCCCTCATCGGGTAGTAGAAATTCACCTTGTTCGTCGAGAAATACGAAGTGCGACGCCACCACGCGCGCTCGGTTGCGCGGTACATGGATGACCGGCGGCTGATCCGGATTCACTGGGCCACGACCTTTGAGCAGAGGATCGGCCAACATGGACGCCAGCGATTCACGGGTCCGGGCATAAAGCCGACCGACATCCAGTTCCTCCACCGCCTGTTGGACTTCGGTCTGGTTCACAAACCGACCGGCTTGTTGATGGGCTTCCCGCAAGCGGGCGGCCTGTTCGCGCGGCAAGTAACTAAGCTGCTCGTTTACCCGCGAACGGAACAGCCGGTCATTGGCCGCCTCCACACGCTGCAACGCCACCATCAGCGACACCGCCGTGGTAGCTCCTACCACAGCCAGCATGGCCAACAGCAACTTGATTCTGAATCCAAACGAAATCATTTTCGACGAGAAACTCTTGCTCTCCTTGAGTCCTTGATACAGACGCAACAAAGTGACAAAAGGATTCAAATTAATTCATAATTCGGCGAAACCCATGAACAATCATACGTCTTGGCTTTGCAGTCACCGGCTTGCCGCCCCGAAACAAAACTCGTGTAACAAAGTTTTCCAACCCGTTGGTCACGGCACGGAGCTTCAAGAACCGGCCGACACGGCTACGGAATGCAGCAGGCCTCCGTCAATTTTGCGAAACTCATGCAGCTGAATCGTGCCACAATAGACGCAAGGCCGCCCGCCAGTGACAAAAAAAGCGCCCCGAAGGGCGCTTGTCTTCAAGGGGGTGGAGTCCTTTAGTGCCAGCCACCGCGGGCAATCTGGTTGCCTACATCGGCCTGGCCACCTTCCAGCTCTTTGTTGTTTGCAATAGCTGCAGTGAACGTGGCCTGGTCTTGCTGCTGCACTGAGTTATCCGCAAAGGCCATGTTGCCTTGTCCTTCATCCAAGCCGCTCATGTTGTAGCGCTTGTCTCCATTCGGCCCGAGCCATTGCTCGTCATCGCGCAGGGTACGGTGCACCGGACGCCAATTGTGGGTCCAGTTGTTCATGTGGTTGGGCGTATTACCGGTGGGATTGCCGCCCTCGATGTTGCGGGTCATCAAGGTGATGGAACCAGAGCCCTTTAGGTCATCTCCACTCTTGTGTAGGCCATAGCTGATACCGCGCTGGTGCACATAAGCACTGTTCCAGAAGGAACGTCCCCAGCCATTCAGCTTGCCGTCACGCACGTCTTGATCGTTGGTGCGCTTGCAGCGCGGATCAGACGGAGAATGCAGAGAAGAGGAATTGGCGAGATCCTGCCGGAGTTGATTGTGAGTAAACAGGAATCGCAAATCCCCGCACATGTGCACGAGCATTCCGCGGTCTCCTGCCAGTTGCTGGGCAGTCTTGCGGTTCCATCCTTGTCGATTATGGGCGGCTGCTGACTCGTCCACAATCATCTTGTATTCGAGAGCACCATCTTCTGCAGTCATGTACCAAGGGTATGCTTGCTCTTTATCTCCAGCAAATGCTGTAAGAGCCTTTTGCACATTGCCGAGCTTGCTGGCGCATTTCATGCGGTTGGCCTTTTTCTTGGCCTTGGCCAAGGTGGGGAGAAGCATGCTGGCGAGAATGCCAATAATGGCAATGACGACCAGCAATTCGATCAGAGTGAATGCTTGTTTGGTTTTCATTTTTCTATTCTGTTGGGTTTGTAGGGTTGCCCCTAGATGACTGGAGATTCGCAATTCCGATGCCAGTTTGATTTTTATCATAAATTCTTTATTTTTAATTTATACACAGTTTCTGTGGGCAGTTTTTTTACTTTTATGATTTTTTGTCACATTTCTGTTAGCCGTGTGTGAAACACACGCATTTATAATAAAAAAACCGCCCCGATGGGGCGCCTGCCATGCCGCATTCCGAGGACGCGTTTCTCAGCAATATATGGATAAGTGATTTTTTCATTTGTTTTTTTAAAAAAGAGAATATCGGGAAAAAAAAGCTTCAAATTTGACCAGTAAATTGACAAATAATTCCCCACCGGCTTTTTGAGTGCCGCAAATGAAAGAAGATTAAACTTATGAAAGAACTCCTGAAACTATTCCCGATCTTGGGCTTGGCTTCGTTTATGGGTCTCTCCATCGGCTGCGGTGGAGGTGATGCCGGCGGGGACGAACCGGTAGAAGATCCATCCGAGATTGAAGATTATCCGCAAGATCCCCAGGCAAGCGATTCTACAGAGTAGAATTCTTCCGTTCAATTTTATGAACTTCACACTCGGCCTTCGGCCGAGTTTTTTTTAAACAAAAAAAAGGCACCCCCGCAGGAGTGCCTTAATTTTGATTTATACTACTCTACCTTAGTGACGCGTAGGACGGCTTACATAGTAATTTGGGTCGCTGGTAATACCCGCATCGGATTTGCCGAAAGCATCAACTGCCGCAGCAAGTTCTCCGTCCGATGCCTGAGAAACACTGCCGTCAGCTAGGCTGAATCCACCTTGGTCATCATCTAAGCCGGACATAAGATATTTTTTCTTATTGTTATTATCCGCATCTGCCAGATTGGCCCACTGACCCGAAGACGCGTGGTTCAATCCGATGCCAAGGCGGTCACGCCATTTGCCGTTTTGCCCGCCCATGCCAGGGTACTCAAAGCGGGAGGAGGAGCGACTTCCGTCTTTATGCTGGCTCGCTCCAGCTACATTGCGAGTCAAGGTTAGGAGGCTAGCAGGACGCAGCAGATCGCCGCCACAGGCGTGTGCATAGCTCATTCCGCCGCGCTTGATCATGGGGAAAACGCCCCATTCCCAGTCGCCGCAACCAAAATTGGTGATCTTGGCATTCCGGATGTCCGTATCATTGTCACGCTTGGCAGCTGGGTCGCTGGGGGAGTGCAGTGCCTTAGTATTGTCAATCCCGTCCGCAACCGCTGGCATTTGCCACATGAGTCTACAATCGGTCGCAAAATTCGCATCGTATCGGCGGGTGTTGCCGTTTCTGTTGAAATTTACGATGGCATCGTAGTTAGCTTTAGCATCCTCCGCGGTCAGAAACCAGGGGGTGTTGTCGTTTTCCGTGCCAAAACTAACCAATGCACCCGCTTGGGTCTTGAGTTGGTTCGCGCATTTGAGACGGTTAGCCTTTTTCTTAGCTTTAGCCAATGTAGGCAGGAGCATGGAGGCTAGAATGCCGATGATAGCGATCACGACCAGCAATTCGATTAGAGTGAATCCTTTTTGTGTTTTCATTTATTTTTTCTTTGTTTGGAATTTGGCCATATTAGCCAGACCAGTATTATTGCAAAATCCATGCCAATTTTTTATTTAGTTTTCTTCTGCGTTTTTTGGGGTGTTTTTTTTCTATTTTTCCGTTTTGTAGATTTTTAGCGTATTTTTCGCGCGTGTTTTTCACGCGTATTTTCAAAAAATACTCATTTTTGAAATGCACTCTTTTTTCAAAAAACCTTCAATTATGCATTTTCCCCGACTAGAATCCTCTGCTGGCGCCGAGTGCCACAAAAAAAAATATACTTATCTTATGAAAGAACTCCTTAAACTATTCCCGATCTTAGGCTTGGCTTCGTTTTTGGGTCTCTCCATCGGATGCGGTGGGGGTGCCGCGGACGTGGGTGATGACACTCCGCCTGCGGCTGATGAGCCGTATGATGGTGGCGGAGCCGATGAAGGTGGCGAAACCACTGAAGGCGGGTCAGGCGAATAAACCTGTTCCACTTGAGAAAACCACACGGCCCCTCTCGGGGCCTTTTTTGTGTCCGTCCATCTTAGGATTTAAAAAAATGCCCGCAATTGCGGGCGTTCTGTGAATTCTCTGTTTTCCGATTCGGTCTATCAAAAGCCCGGGCGTGAAATCACTTCGTGCACTTCGTCTTTCCCACCGGATTACTCGCTGTGTGTTTTCAACTCCGTCAGCGTGATGTTGCGGTACCACGCTTCGGTGGGCGGGCCGCTATGGATTTGGAGGGCGATCACGCCGGTCAACGGAATCTTGGGATCCGCTTCGGTGAAGTCGATGGTTTGGGTGCCGTTGATATACAGCCGGATGCGCGGGCCTTCGCAGCGAATTTCGTATTGGTTCCAGTCGTTGGGCTTAAGGATCTTGTCGATCACGCCGGCCTTGGGCTGGGCGAGCATACGGCGGCGGCGGGATTCATCATACAAGGCCCCCCACCAGCCCTGACCCATATCGGCCTGGTACCCGATCACTTCGTGGTGGTTAGGGATGCGCTTGGTGCGGATCTGAATACCGGCGTTGGCCTTGGGGCCGCCAACGAGTTTGACCTCCAGTTTGAGAATGAAATTCTTATAGGTCTTCTTGGTGCAGAGAAATTCGTTGTTGGGAATCTTGGTCTTGAGGTTGCCGGCCACCACGGCGCCTTGTTCGATTCGGAAGTATTTCAGATTTCCTTCCCAGCCATTGAAGGTTTTGCCGTCAAAAATCCGGACCGATTTCTCAGCGTGCACCGCCGGCACGGTGACGGCCAACATGATTGCAAAAAGGAATCGCTGCATGCCCACGGTTGTAACAGCGGCCGTGCGGAGTGGCGAAAAAAATATTTTTCAGACAAATCATATTTTAGGGAGCGCTTCTTCTATGTTTCCCGTCGAACCAAAGTTGCACTGTGAAGAAGAACCTATCTCTGCGCATAAACCAAAAAAATCCAGACCACCATCTTTGGAACAACCACGGGACTTGGTGGCTGCACTACACAATGCACCTACCCGACTACACCAAGCGCCGCATCCGTAAGAGCTTGGGCACGCACAATGTGGAGGAAGCCAGACAGCGACGGGATGAGATTCTCGCCACCACGATGCCCTAAACCGAGGTAGAGCAATGCCGTTGCCGGTATGACGGCAGTGACAGGCGTGTAGCTGCGCGAAAAAAGCAGTAACTTCAAATCTTGCCGCAGCACATTGATCATTGAAAAACGATCGCCCTCCCGCGATAGTCACCGCCCATGTACCTCCCCATGATGCGTCGGGTGATTTTGGAGACAGACAAACGTCTGCTCTGGAAGTTTGCCTACAACTTCGGTTGGCGCGGCATGCGCAGTGTGCAGCGGTTTAAGGCCGGGCTGAAGCGCGGCGAATATTTCCCGCCGTTCCTCTACATATCGGTTTTGAATTCCTGCAACCTCCGCTGTCAGGGCTGCTGGGTTGATGTGGCGGCGAAACAGGAGAAGATCGAGGCGGATCATTTGCACCGGCTCATCCGCGAGGCCAGCGAGGCCGGCAACAGCTTTTTCGGCATCCTCGGCGGCGAACCCTTCATGTACAAGGGCTTGCTCGACATCCTCGCCGAGCATCCGGATTGTTATTTCCAAGTCTTCACCAACGGCCAACTCATCACGCCCGAGCACGCTGCGCGCATGCGCGAGATGGGCAATGTGACGCCGCTCATTTCGATTGAAGGCACTGAGATCGTCAGTGACCAGCGGCGGGGGCGGAACGATGTTTACACTAAGAGCATGCAGGGCATCCTCAATTGTGTAGATGCCAAACTACTCACCGGCGTAGCTACTAGCCTGTGCCAGACCAACATCGACGATCTCCTGCGTGAGGAATGGCTCGATAAACTCATCGATCTCGGGGTGATGTACGCATGGTACCACACCTACCGCCCTGTCGGCCCCGAGCCCAACGAACAGCTTTGCCTCACGCCCGAGCAGCAGCTGAAGATTCGGAAATTTGTCGTCGAGATGCGCGCCAAAAAGCCAATCGCAATGATCGATGCCTATTACATGCACGATGGTCAAGCCCTGTGCCCGGCATCCACCGGCATCAGCCATCACATCAGCCCGTGGGGCGCAATCGAGCCTTGCCCGATCATTCAATTCGCAAAGGAAAACATCCGCGACGAACGCCACATACGCGATGTGTTTGTGCAGAGCGAGTACCTGAAAGATTTTCGACAAATGAGCGCCGAGACCACACGCGGCTGTATCATGCTCGAGCGGCCAGACAAGGTGAAGGAGTTCGTGGAGAAACACGATGCGCCCGACGGCACCGCACGCGGCACGGCGTTGCCCGAGCTGGAAGCGATGGACAACCGCCCCAGCCAATGGAACCGCGTCGAGCAGGTGCCCGAGCAAAACTGGATTTACAAATTCGCCAAGAAACATTTCTTCAGCGACTTCGGGGCATATGAGAATCTAAAGAAAGACTAGGCCATGCCGGCCATCTCCATTGTCATCCCGACGCTCAATGAGGCGAAGGAACTGCCAGAGACCCTACGGCGCGCTAAGTCACTTGATGGCCTTAAAGAAATCATTGTCGTGGATGCCGGCAGCACCGACTCCACACAAGATATTGCGCGCGAAGCTGGCTGTATGACTCTCGAGTGCGAACCAAGTCGCGGCCGCCAGCTTCGTCTTGGCGCTGAACTAGCCAAAGGGGAGATCGTCCTGCTTTTACATGCCGACACTTGGTTGCCAGAAAACGCTGCATCCATCATCACAGAAACCCTGGCCAAACCAGGCGTCATCGCAGGCGCCTTTTACAAACGCTTTCGCGACCGCGGTGCATTACCTGGTTCTCGCATTCGCTGCTGGCTCTTATGGAAATTCGCCAACAAGTTCTTCGGAGACCAAGCCATCTTCGTAGAGCGCACCGCACTTGAGCAAGTTGGCGGTATCTCGAATGTTCCAATTATGGAAGAATTCGACCTCTGTAAATATCTCGGCCGGCACGGTAAGCTGTCACTCGCCCACGCTTCCGTTCTCACCTCTGCCCGTAAATTCCGCGAGGAAGGCACACTGATAACCTACTGGAGAATGGCTCACTGCCTAACACGCTACGCCCTCTCTGCCTCTCCTCAGCGTTCTAAAGAAATCTATTATCCGCGTAACGCCCAATTATAGAACTGAAAATCAACCACTTTCGTGATAATTTTGCCGCGCCATGTTTCAAATGGGCACATTAGGGTTGGGTTCGAACCTCTTCCTCTCGCCGCTGGCGGGATACACGAACCTCCCGTTCCGGCTAGTCATCCGAGAAGTCGGTGGGGTGGATTTGTGCACCACGGATTTGGTGAATGCCCGCTCGCTCATTGAACGCAATCCCAAGGCACTCAAGCTCACCGAGACCAATGACGCCGATCGCCCGCTCGCGGTGCAGCTCTTTGGCGCTGTGCCGGAAGAAATGCGCGATGCCGCCCTCTACCTCGAGTCCCTTGGCGTTTCCGCCATCGACATCAACATGGGTTGCCCCGTGCGCAAGGTGGTAAAAACCGGCGGCGGTTCCGCGATGATGACCGAGCTGCCCAA
>Ga0208624_1001491_pt1 | contig 11120 bp, 6 predicted proteins | sample Knorr_S23_td_DCM_FD_185607 | JGI IMG/M metagenome (GOLD analysis project Ga0208624, IMG submission 185607) | Marine microbial communities from Southern Atlantic Ocean transect - Knorr_S23_td_DCM_ad_71m_LV_A (SPAdes) (version 2) | ecosystem: Environmental > Aquatic > Marine > Oceanic | place...
CATACTAATAATCAATTTTATAGTGAATCAGAAGCATCATCTAATCTTATTGCTAAACAGTTTGAATCAATTAATATCGATTCTTGTGATGAAAAAAATGATGAAATGGCAGGTGATTCATATATAGATTATGATGATATACTAAATGATATGACTAATGAAACACAAGTAAATACGCAATTTACAAATGAATTACAAAACCTTTCATCTGTTCATAATGAAATCGAAAATGTTGTACCTAAAAAAATGTTTGATAATACAGTCACAAAATCTAATAATATTATGGTTACATCAAATGAAAGTAATAATTTAGAATTAGAAATAATAAAAAAAAATTTAGATAATCAGGCAAGAACTATAGATGAAAGTAATGTAAAAATAGATAAACTGCTCAAATTACATCAATCATATGATATCACTAAATTTTATGATACAATTATGGATATTCCTTCATTAATTGAAAAACAAAAAACTCAGCCATTAACTATAAGAACTCATAATTTAATTGTTAGTTCAAGAGATAGAGATTTGACAAATGCTGAATTTGATAAATACAATTTTAGAATAGTTTTTGGTGCTCAGGGTTCTGAAACTGTAAATAAAATTGTATACGATGATTCCTCCGCAAACAGTGGACTTGTTGATACGCAAAAATATAGTGTAAATAATAATACATTTGTTTCATCAGGCCTAAAAAATCCAACTGTTCAACAAGTTCTTAAAAATGTTATTTCTATAAAACTTAAAAGAGTAATTTTACCTAAACCAAGAGATAATAATGATAATTATTATCCTGAACCATATTATTTTATATGTGTAGATGAATTTAATTCTAATATAATAAGTACCAAAACATTTAACGAAAAGATATTCTGTAAAATACATTTTGATAAGGAATTTTCATTTGGAACAGGAGATGATACAAGAAAATTTCTTTATTATAAAAATGATGATGATGACTATACACTTTTCTATTCCTCTCCACTATCTAAACTAGATCGTATTACATTAAAACTATTCACATCTAATGGTGAAAGTGTAAGAACTACTTTTGGAGATAATGATATATTTAAAAGCACATCTGACTATAATGATACTATAACTAATGTAAATCAAGACTTTTATAATGGAACGTTCATTAAGGATAAATTATATAACACTACAACAAACCAAAACTTTAGAGTAACAGAAACTAATACTAATGATAATAATACTATTATTTCTAACGGAAATGATTTATCAACTGGTGAAAATCAAGTTATAGTTAATTTAACTAATCAAATTGAATACATTTTTGAAATTAAAACACAAGAACCTGATCCTACTAGTCAAATTAGACCTAGTATATAATAATCTTTAAATAAATAGTTTTTATTTAAAAATTTTATTATACTTAATAGTAATTATGGTGCATCTTATATTAGATTTTAAAGATATACCTAAAGAATCTATAAATAATAATGTATCATATTATTATAAAAAATCAATAATTCCTATAAATAGTAATTATCACCTACATCTTTATCCATATTATACTAATTCTCCCTATAAATATAGAGATTTTTTTGACAAAGATGATTTTAATAAATTATTAAATCTAAATAGGGAAAAAAAACCTATTTCACATAAAAAGTATAATATGGGAACTTATTATATACCAGAATTAAATAAAGGTTCTATATCTAACTATGAAATTGTCCCTGTTATCACAAATAAATATAACATTATAAAAAATAAATACAAAATCAAAAATATAGTAACTATATCCAGAGATAGTATTACAAATAGTATATATAATTTTTTTAAAATTAAATATGGTAATATTTATGAAAAAAATAATCCAATATTTTATAATTTTATAGCATCCTCAATTGAAAAAAACAAATACTACAATATAATAAAATGGAAACCTTTACAAGAGTATATAATAGATAATTATGATTATTATGAAATAGATATATCTGATTTTATAAATAATGATACAATTAATCTTATGTTAATATGTGAGATTCAATAGGTTTTATTAATATATTGACTATCTCTGTCTTTATAGTTTTATTAAGATATAGATATAAATAGTTATCTTTTTTAACATATTTTATAGCCAGTTTAGGTAGTATATTTATATTATATCCATTAGGAAAATGTAATCTATTATTAATATATATTTTACTATTCCTATTTATCGTATAATTTGGTTTAAATACTAAATTAAATGATTTAGTCTTATTATTAAAACCCATTTTAACTATATTACCCTCTACATACATAGCGTATGGTCTACTTAGTGTATAATATGTATTAGTTAGACTTCCATCTTTATTAAAAAACCCCTTATTTGGACCAGTTATAGGAAAAAAAGATTTATATTCCCAAATTGTCCATGATTGTAAATATTTATCAGCCATTTCTACCATTTCTTTAGCCTTTTCTAGATCTTTTACATCACCTGTATTACCAGAACCATAACTAAACTCTGTTAAAAATCCTCCAACATCTAATCTTTCCATATCTTTTTTTCTTACTTTAAAAGATGTTTCTATAAATATATTAGGTGGAAAATAGGCATGATATGATAATATACTTTTATTATTTCTATTTCCAGGTGAATATTCAAATCCTACCCCATATATATCCCATGTAACCGATTCAAACAAAATTGAATGACTGCTATCTATATTAACTATTCCTTGTACTATATCATTATAAAAAGGTTCTAGATTTTTTTTATCAGCTATTTTAGGAACTAATAATTCAGGATATTTAAATACATCTCCTGCCCATGGTTCATTAATCAATTCATATCCTATACAATTTTTGTGATTTTTAAATCTATTTGCTATAATTCTCCAAAAATCGATGAATTTGTCTTTTATATTATTATAATTATCATATAAATCTTGATAAGCCTTATTTGCTTGTTGTGTAAATTGATATGTAATCCAATTATGCTTATTACAATCATTTTTTAACGGAATTCCTTTATTAAGTGTATATGGCTTATCAATTGGATATGGAAAGGGGTGGGTTATATTATCAGTAAATACTGCCCAATCAGGTATTCCCTCTCCACAAAATTTATTACTTAAAACATCTTGGTGAAAATCCAAAATAACATAAATATCATTTTCTTTACACATATTCACTATTTTTTCTAAAACATCTAAATATGTAGTATTTATTTGATTTATATATGGTTCTAAACCAGGCCACATGACTCCTAATCTTATAGCATTAAATCCAGATTGCTTTAAAAATTCGATATCCTCTATACTAAAACTTGTTTCAGGATTAAATCTATCAATATTGGGATGCCATGGATAACCTTTATAAACTACATTAACACCATGAAAAATTCTTTCTAATTTATATTCATCATAAAGTCTATTGTTTTCGGAATAAATAAAACCTTTTACTCCATTTATTAATAAAAAAATATATAACAAAAAATATATATTTTTCATTTTATAGTATATTTTAATTTTGTCTTTAAATTACTTTTTAGATCTTCTTTTTAATCTAACTATGCTAGAACCAGAACTAGAACTAGAAACCTTGGATTCTTTTGATACGGCAACACTTTCTTCTGTCTCTACTCTTGAAGACCCTTCTGAACGACCAGTTTTTCTTTGTAATTTCATAACAGCATCCTTAGTAATAGGACAATCAGCTGTAGTACATTTATTAATACTGGCATTTAATTCTATAGTACAAATAGGACATGTCCATGATAATGGGTCACTTAAACTACTATGACATTCTCTAATACTTTGTGCCCATAATAATTTTTTGGCAATATCGGTAGAGTCGCCTACATATTCTCCCTTATCTCTAATACATTTTTCAATTATTGAATAATCTTCCAATTTTTCTAAAAACGTAGGTAAAAATTCAAAGGTAGAACTTTGTCCTATTTTTTTTATAGTTCCTATTCTAACAGGTATCTGGTATTTAGATGTATCTTTGTAGTATAGATTGTTATAAGTATAATAGTCATAAATATCTTGTTTATCTGATAAACGATTTATTATTTCATTTACACTTGTTAGATGTTGTAATTCAGGTTTTACCATTATAATCATTCTATATCGTTTTCCACTCAATACATAACTTATAGTTACTAATTTATAAGTAGTTCTTCTAGTATGTTCTGGTCTACTGGTTGATATATCACCCATACTATCACTTAATTCATATGTATATTTACTTTCACTATCAATTATATAACAATTTAATAATTTGTTTTCTGGGTCAGATTGAATGTTATCAGCTTTATTAAATTCACAATCGATAGCTGTTTCTTTCATACTTTTCAAAAATTTATTTAGTATCAATTCTTTATTTTCGGCTATATTATGTAACACTTGGTCAGATGTTTGTCCATTATCATATTTCGATATTTCCATAGATAAAGACTTCATATAGCTTTGAAATCCTTCTAATTCAGCCGCTTCATCACCATCTTTGTCTACATAATCACCTTTAACAAAACCATTTTCTTCTCCATCCTTCATTTTTGATATGTCTTCCTTATCCATATCCTTTATCCATGTTCCATCTAATTGTTTAGCTGTAAATTTAATAATATATTTATAAATCATTACGTTTCTATGTCTTTCGGGTAAATAAATATGTGATTTAATTCTTCTTGCTCTTCCAATAACTTGTTCAATTCTTACATTATTCCAATATGGCTCCATTATATGAACTTGTCTTACATTCATTAGTGAAATACCCTCCGCACCTGATTGTGTTGTCAATAATATTAGACAGTTCTGTCCATACATATTTTCCATACTATTATATGTTGATTGGGTTTTTCTTCTTTCTTCTACACTCTCAGTTCCTGTCCATAGAGCATATCTACATTTAAATACTCTATCTATATCTATAGCTCCATCTATACCTTCTAATTCTACAGTCTTTCTATCCTCTGAAACACTCTTTACATTATAAGATTCCCAATTATCAGGAGATTTATCATATCTTACCATATCACCATCTTGAATTACATCATAATCTGCTGATTTAGTATCTCCAGTTTCTAATTTACTATATCCATTAAAATCTAATGATTTTCTGAATATTTCAATTCCTTCTACACTTCTAAATTGTGAGTAACAAAAGACATTACCTGGACTACTCTTTATATTTTTTAACATTAATACATATTTAGGAGAAAGGCTACTGAGATTTATTGTATCTACACCACCTATAGTTAAATTATCCTTTGATAATTGTTCAATTGCTCTTTTACATGCTTGAGCATAACTTTCTTCCTCTTCTTCAGATACTTCTGGTATATCAAATACATCTTGTTCAAAATCATGTGTTTTAAGCCATTTTTCATAAGATTCTGAATCATTATAGTTTGATATATGAAGATTTTCAACTACGGCATTAATGAATTTATATTTATCACTATCGAGAGTAGCAATATTATCTAAATATTCCCTAAATTTATTATATCTTTCACCAACATCACTTGTTAATATAGTTCTAACCTCTTGTAAAATTTGCTCCATTACCTCTTGGGAAAGATTATATACCTGGCTTGAAGTTAATTTACGTTTTAATGATACATCCTTTTTAGGAGGTTGTGGTCTTTTTATATGTGGCGGAAAGACAAATACACCTTTTTGTCTTGAAAATACTTTAAATAAACTTGGTAATTCGCCTATAGCATCATTACCTTCACCTGCTCTTGCTCTTTGGGTTTTTTGTCTATCTTCTAGTTTTCTTTCAATATTTCTTTTAGCAGCATATTCTATAAATTGATAATTAGACATTTCAACAGTTGTATCGTCAATATTAGCATAAATTTTATCTGGAAATAAATTTGCCCCTGTTTCTTTATCTATACCACTAATCTCATTATAAAATGATACTAATCCTAATGTTCTATTTTTAAATTCGTTTTCATTTTTGATTCTATAGTTGAGCATGTCTACATATGTTTCAATAAATTTCTTTTCTGCTAATTCAGCATGTTTTGAAGAACCTCTCATGCTTCCCTTTGTGCTTTGATTTTGTAGCATACTAGGAAACATAGTATACATATTTTGTGTAATGGAACCATTCAATTGATATCCTTTTTTGGCAAGTTCTATCAAAACACCATCAGTAAATGATTTATTATTTCCATTATTATCTCCTGTGTATTTTACACCATCTCTCTTTCCACTTACATAATTATTACTAAATTTATGTGGAAGACGTGTAATCTCTATAGTATTTTTTTCAAGATTTATTGAAAATCTATCTACACTTTCTATATTATTTAATATTTTATCTAATTCATTTGTATCAAATACACCATCCCTTTTTTCTAGAGGAATTACGAATGAATAAATAAATCCTCTTAGCATATTAAACATTAATGCTAATTCATATGGATTATTAATAACTGGTGTTCCAGATAAAAACACTATTTTAATATTATTGGCTCTCATTATTAACTCAAATAAACGGGTAGCGTTATGTCCACTACCACCCATTCCAGATGTTAAATTATGTATTTCATCTACAATTAAAACCTTATTATTAAAAGGATTTTCAATTTCATTTTCATATATATAGTTTAGTAATCTATCTCTATCATTATTAGTTAATTTAGAGACTGGAGTTGAACCAAATAATTCACTATATATTACATTATAATTAGGTAAAAGTTTTTCTAATATTTTAGTGATTGTATATTGACCAGCATTATAATGAAGGATCGCATATTTATGGTCAATCATTATTTTTATTTGTTCAGATATCTCTTTTTTAGATATTTCATCTAAACTTTCATAATTAGGTTGATCTTTATTATAATCTATCATCCATATTCCTCTGATTTTCTTACCACTAAAATCATATTTTTTAGCAATTTTGTATAGCAATTCTTTACTAACACCTTTTTTCGATAATTCACTAATATATTTTTCTTCAAGGTCTGTATTACCCTCTTCGAGTCTAATTTTACACCAATGATAATTTTTTTTGTAACCAATATCAGCAAATTTTTCTAATTCAGCAATATAGTTATCTCTTAATGATGCTGGAAGTAATATACATACTTTTCTATCCTTAAAACCTTCTCCTATTAATATTGAGGCACCTGATTTACCAGATCCTAATCCATGATATAATAATAATCCTCTATAGGGTGAATATGAACTTAAATAATCTGATACAAATTTTTGATGTTTAAATGGACCTATGTCAATAAATTTTTGTTGTTCGTCTTTCCATACCTTCATAGTACTACGGGCATTCTCAGCAGAAATTGTATTTACATTAAATTCCTTTGTAATAAAATTCATAAATTTACTATCATTAGGTATTATCCATCTATTCATTTTAAGTCTATCTTCACTTTCATCCGTATAAAAAAGTTTACCATCATTACATTTAGTTTTTAGGTCAGATAAAAAACTAGCTTCTTTACTACTATCACTTTTAACAGGTTTTTTAAGCTTTGGAGGCATTTATATATAAAGAGAAAATTACTATAAAAAAAAATATTTTTTGAAATCAAATTTTATTGTTTATTAGGAATTGTTTTACCATCCTTATCTAAAACTCCAAAATATTGTAAAGCATTAAGAGATGCATTTTGTTCTGCCTCTGTTTTCTTTTTACCTACACCCTGTCCTATGATATTACCAGATTTATCTAATACACCTTGGGTAAATATACGTCTGTTGGGAGGTCCTCTTACGGAAATACATACATATTCTGGAGTTAATTTAAATTCTTTTTGATAAAATTGTAGTAATTGTTCTTTGTAATTTTCCTCTTTAGATAACATCTCTTCAAAATCAACTGTTTTTTCAATTAAATTTTCTATAAAGGCATTGGCTACTGCCCAGCCAGGTCCAATTAATCTTACATTTTTCAAATCATGAGCTACTTTTGAATAATACTTGGAACTATTTTGATCTAAAAATATAGCACAAATAAATGCTTCCATAGAATCTTCTAATAATCTAATATTATAACGACCGTCTTCCGTTTTTTCTTCTACTTGATTTGATATAATTAAATGTTTAGGAAAATCAAGAAATTTCGCAAACTTAGCAAGTTGATGTTTTTTTACTAATTTTGTTTTTAATACTGTCTTAAAACCTTGATTTGTATCTGGATATTTTCTATATATATAGAATGCTATACTGAAATCTAAAACACGATCTCCTAAAAATTCTTGATTTTCATAGTCTTGATGTTCGTCAAACAAATCTATAATACCATTGGGTCTATCAGTTAATTCTACATTTTTATTTCCATCTTTATTTAAAGATTCATATATACATTTTTTTACATAGGAAGCATGTACAAAAGCAGTTTGATAAAATTTTAGATTGTTTATCTTAATGTTTTTCTTTGGATTTTCAAAACCAACCCTTTCATATATTTTATAAACATCTTCTTCTGTAAGAAGGTGGTTATTATCATTCCATGGATCTAGCGTGATTGTCTCATCAGTGTTCATTTTATCATATTTACATTATTTACCTTTAATTCAATATCAAATTTAAAAAATATATAAAGATTTCACATAAAATATATTAAATATCTTTTATTTATGAATGATTCATTTAATTTCACACTTAATTCAAATATAATATTTAGTCCAAGATTTCAACCACAGACACATAAATTTGATTATCTCTATATACATAAAAATGAAGTTATTAATAATCATATTAATGATCTATTAAACCTATATAACAAGTTAGATTTTCAAAATATTAATATAAGATTAAAGATGTATGATATTCAGGACGTAGCCTTTATTTATAATGAAAATGATTATAAAGTCATACAGGATTATTTTAGAAAATTATTGTTAATAAAAAATCATATAAAAAAATATAAAAACAAAATACATGCTTCGAAAAGAGACTGGGTATACACTAATAATAAAGATTTATCACTTAATTTATTTGATAATAATCCTAATATATTGAGATTGAAGGATTATGTTAATAAAACTATATATACTTTTACAGTTAATGAGGTTAATAATATTTTTAAATTTTCTATTTATGAATCATTTCCTGAATATTCATATCCTTATCCACAAAATCCACGTAATCCGTATACTAATAATGAATTTACATTAAAAGATAAAATATTAATGTATGATTTTTTATTAAAACGATTTACAGGATTAGGTAAATCTCTACCTGAATATATTATTGTTTACAAAAACTCATATTTTAGTATAGATAATCTAAAAAAACGCTATAATAATTCATTATTTTATCATTCTACATGTACATATGTAACTAATTTATCAGATGAGGTATGGAAAATAAATATGAGAACCTTGCTTAGAAACACTTCATATTTAAATAAAAATATATGTTTTAAATGTATATTGGAAAATAAGGATAGATTTAATCTATTTTATAAGGTACTTGTATTATGTGAATTGAATAATAATAATATATATGAATATGGTGATTATCAATCAGTTCTCATAGATATTTGTCAAAAACATAATTTATTTACCGATAATTTTCATTATTTAAAGCATAGAAGAATTCTTAGAGGAAGGAGAAGTGCTCATAATTTGCCACTAAATATATCTAATCAACCTGTACAACCAATAAGGGTTAATATTCCTCCTTTAAACCTAAATGATATTAATAATCATCGAACTATGGAGTTAGAGATAGCTGATGTTGTAGATCATTTTGTAACCCAAGTTTTAGATAATGTTGTAAATAACCAGGAAAATAATACATAATTTATAATATATTCAAAAATTCTACTATATTTTTTGATATATTTTTAGATATTTTTCGTCCTTTTTCGCTATCATCCATTTTAAGATTAATTATATATTGTTCCATATCTTTTTTATTTTCGTATTCTAATAATTTATCTATAAATTCTTTCATATTTTTGAATTTTTGGTTTATTCTGTTTGATACTTTATTCGAAACTCCTGGAATACAATTAAGCATCATTTTAAATACTAACTCTGGTGTTAAATTATCACCCTTTTTAATTTTTTTACTATTAATAAGTGATTCTTCATATGTATTATCATTTTCCAAAAAACTTTTTCCCTGTTTTTCTAATTTTTTATAAATAGATTGTAAAATAAATACGGTTTCTGATTTATTGGTAGTATGAAACACTTGAATTTGGTCTCTTAACATAGTATTAATAATAGATGATACAAGGGTATCCGCATTTATTCTATTAAAATTACATTGTTTATTGTTTTTATCTAATTCACCTTCCACAAGATATATTATTTTTGATTTATCATAATTGTCTAAAAGTCTTTTTTTTTGTTCTCTATTCCTTCCATCAAGAATTGATGACGCATAATCGGAGATTGTTTTTCTTTCTATTATAATTATTGTTTCTCCATTTACTTTATAAATGTAATCTCCTAAATCAAGGTTTTCAAATTTAGAATTACTAATATCGTCTTTAATAAGATTTTTTATATTTTCTCTATTATCAATAATGAGTTCAACCATATTAAAAATAAGACTAAATTATCTTAATATAGTTTTTATTTGTAATATATTTTTGAATTAATTATCCAATTATAGTGAATTTATGATCTTTTGGCGGCTCTTTTAGCTCTTGGTCCAGAATGGCTTAAAGTTCCGGTTTGATGGCAACTTGGGGATTTAGCTTTTCCTACTTTGCTCCAAGCACATCCCATTAATTTACCAGCTTTACCGGTACAATCGGCTTGTTCCATATCTTTACATACACGGAGGGCTTTGCTGGATTGAGCAACTGGAACTACAACTTCGGCTGGCATAGCTGGTGGGGCTGGTGCTCTAGCGGCTCTTTTTACACCTTTTCTTGAAGCACCTAAGGCTCTACCTCTGGCTTGAGCGGCGGCACTTTTTGGGGCAACTGGGGATTTAGCGCAATTACCTTTAGCATTTACTTTACAGTTACCGTGTACTCCACCAGATGTAGCTTTGTTACATCTTTGGCTTTTTTCGTTCCAGGCACAATGTTCAGCGGCACCACCTCTTTGGGCGGCTCTGGCAGCTCTACCTCTGGCTAAGGCGGCGGCTTGTGCTGGTGAGGCTTTTCTGGCTTTGTTTACTTTACGTCCAGCTGGGCAGTTGGAACCATCATCCCAACCT
>Ga0208624_1001492_pt1 | contig 11119 bp, 11 predicted proteins | sample Knorr_S23_td_DCM_FD_185607 | JGI IMG/M metagenome (GOLD analysis project Ga0208624, IMG submission 185607) | Marine microbial communities from Southern Atlantic Ocean transect - Knorr_S23_td_DCM_ad_71m_LV_A (SPAdes) (version 2) | ecosystem: Environmental > Aquatic > Marine > Oceanic | place...
AACAAAATGATCAAACAACTAAAAGTAATTATTTTATAATTTAATATAAAAATGGTATTCTTCATGTGAACATCCTTTGGAGAGTAAAATGAGTACCAGTCCAGTATTTCATAATCTTTGGCCAACCACAATAATGTCTGTGATACTTCCTGGATCTGAGATGGCTAATCAGGTTTTAAGTGAATTTATAAATGAATTAGATGATGAAAGAAGTGACCTAACAACTCAGTATTTAGATCAAGAATTTCTTGAAATTGATCATCCTGTTATAAAATGGCTTAGCGATTGTTTTAGAAGAGCTACATTTGATTATACAAAAAATGCTGGTATTAAATACGATGTTGATTTTCATATTCAAGCTTGGCCAAATATAAATAGATTTGGAGACTACCACAACCTCCACAACCATCCACATTCATGGCTTAGTGGTACATACTATGTATCTGTTCCTTCGGATGATCCAAGTATTGGTAGCAGAAATGATCTAAATCCAAACAATATAAGTTTTTATGACCCAAGACCACAGGCAAATATGATATCAATAAATGGTGACAAACAAGTTGACCCTGAATTCAGACACAATCCTAAATCTGGAGAACTACTTCTTTGGCCAGCATTTTTACATCATTTTGTCCATCCTAATTTATGCCATGTTGAAAGAATATCTGTGTCTTTCAATATAGTACTTAAGTGGAAAAAAGAATACTTACCTAAATAAGAACTATAATCTAACAGAGGAGCCTGAAAGTGCTGTAGCAGTATCGACAGCTATTCCATTAAGAACGTAATAAGAAACTACAGCTATTCCTATTGCAACTAATGAACTTAATATAATTACTCTCATTTTTTAACCTTTTGTAGTTTAATATATTTTAGTTTTTTTATAAAAACTTTTCAAATATTATTTTTTTATTTTATTCTGTAGCCTCTTTTAGAAACTTAATTAAATCTACTCTATCTTTAGAACTTTTCATCCTTTGAATAGGCATTTTAGTTCCGGGTAAAACAACATCAGGACCTTCAGTAAATAATTGATGAATAGTTTGCTCATTCCAAACTATTGTACTATCTATTAATGCCTGAGAAAATTTGTATCCTTCAAGTGTTCCAGCCATCCTCCCAAATACTTTATACAATGTAGGCCCGGCTCTTCTTTTACCATCAGGTTCAAGAGTATGACAAACACTACATTTTCGAGCAAATTGTTTTTCACCATTAGTCATTGCAAGACTTGGATTAAATCTTCGAGCTGGGCCTGGAGGTACAATAACTGGTTGAGGATATGTTACTAAATCCCATTGATTTATAAAATCGTCCAAGCCTCCAACATATAGCATTGTCGTATCATTTTTTAGAGCTAAAGCCCAAACTGGACCATGAGCTGCTCTAAAATCTCTAACCAGTGAATAATCTTCAAGACTAATCATTATAACTCGGCCTTTTGCATTTCCTAGAGCTATTATTGTTTCCCCATTGTCTATGCACATTGTTAAAACAGGTGTTCTTTCATCTCCTATTTTTAATTTTTCTTTATTTTCATTAAAATCATATAAAATAACAGAGCCGTCTGTTGTTCCATAAATTACTGAATTTTTTTCTTCATCTATAAAGAAAACATTTATACCCCACCCATGGGACACCACTATTCCCTTGGAATTATTATTGAAAATATCAAATTTCCGAATTGTGCCATCATATCCAGATGTATATAAATATTTTCCATCATTTGAAAATTGAACAGCATTTATTGGACCCCTGTGACCTGCATTTGTTGATAAATATTCCTTCTCATTATGCATGTCCCAAATAATTACATTACCTCCCCAACCAGAAGAAGCCATTAAATCACCATTTTTAGAAAACTCTACATCAGAAACCTTACCCAAGTGTGAACCAAGTTCACGCGCAGATGAGTTAATTGAGAGTTTTTCAACATCATAAACAAGAACTCTCATATCATCTCCACCAGTAATTAGTTTTTTATCATCTGGAGAAAATTTTGCTACATTTACTGCTGCCAAATGATCAGTCAATGAGGCTAACTCATTCATTTTGTCAACGGACCACACGATAGATGAGTAATCGAAACTTGTACTTACTAATAGCCCTGTATTAGAAACAGTTAAACCTTTAACCGGCCCACCATGACCAATAATTTTTTCTTGTGAAAATGAAATAAACGGGCATACAATTAAAAACCCAAATAAAAAGTATAACTGAAGAAAGTTTAAAAAACTTCCTTCAGATTTTAAAAAATTCTTTTTTTGATTATTCAGCGGGTTGTTTAATACCGTCTTTACCAGTATCCTTAGCTTTTTGATCTTCTTCTTCAACCCATAAACCATGATGTTCTTTAGCCCAATTTCTATCAACTTCACCACTATTCATCGCATCAAAAGCACCTTGCATACCTAATGAACCGATATAAATATGTGCAATAATAATAATTATGAGAACTAACCCAACTATACCGTGCCATATTGTTTGAAGTTGTTGTTCTTGTAAAGGGGTTAGATCTGTAGACAGATTAAAACCAACCATATTAAGAATACCAAAAGTTTTTGCCATCATTTTGGTCTCAAATGGAAACAAAAGTGCCCAACCTGATAAACTGATTGATAAACCACCTAACATTACAGCCCAAAAAATTATCTTTTGACCAGCATTAAACTTTCTTGCTGGTGGATGAGCATCATCACTAAACAAACCACCGCCTTGTTTTAACCATTCAATATCTAATTTTGAAGGTATATTGTGTGTTACCCAGCAAAAAAATGACATCACCAAACCAATCATAAATGCAAATGCTAAAAAGTTATGTGAATATTTACCAGCAACAGTTAATGCTGAGAATGCATCAGGTCCTAAAATAGGAAGAAGAACAAATTTTCCGTATACCATATTTAAACCAGTAATTGCTAAAATAACAAAGGAGCCTGCCATTAACCAATGTGAAAATCTTTCTATTGCTTTAAATCTAGTGATTGTTTCACCTGAAAAGCCTTTAGCAACTTTTATTCTTCCTCGATAAGAATAAAACCATGCTAATAAAATAAGCATTCCTATTAACCCATATGCACCATATCTTGATAAGGGTCCGTTTCTAATTGATCTCCAATTGTCACCTTCTGATTGTATCATAACGGCGGACAATTCTGATCCTAATTGACCTATTTGCGAGTCACCAGAATTACCTTGCCTGATATATCTCCATAAATCAGCATCTGAATTTAATCCTAAAGAAGAACCAGGTACTTGACCTGCTGTTTGTGAGAAAGAATTAAAACTAAAGTTTAAGACAATGAATAATGACAAAAAAATTAAAATATAAAAATTTTTAACAGAAATATTTTTAAAAATCATTTATAGGCTCCAAATTATATTAATACCAGGATTGACCTGAAGTTCTTTGTTTAAGTATTATTACTGAATTTTCGTCTAATGATGAGTCTGGGATACCTTCATACACACCTTTATTATATGACAAAGGCCTTCCCTGCTCCTCTTTTTTACATCCATATAAAGTCAAAGAAAATAAAACCATATATAAATAAATTATATTTTTAGATATAGTTTTCATTAATCCAACACTCAAATTTTCAAATTATTTAATTTATAAGAATAAATATGGGGCCAAAATCTGGCCCCATATAAATTTATATTAAGTACCTTTCATGGAGTAAGCTGTTCCCCAGCCCCATGCTCCAGCACCAAATCCTCTAGCAACAACTCTTTCTCTAAAAATATCAGAGACGATATCGCCATCACCAGCTAGGAGTGCTTTGGTAGAACACATTTCTGCACATATAGGTAACTTTCCTTCAGCAAGTCTATTCCTTCCATACTTTTGGAATTCGTTATCAGACATATCAGCTTCTGGTCCACCTGCACAAAAAGTACATTTATCCATTTTACCTCTTGAACCAAAATTCCCGGATTGTGGAAATTGAGGAGCTCCAAAAGGACATGCATAAAAGCAGTATCCACATCCAATACATAAATCCTTTGAATGTAGAACTACCCCTTGGTCTGTTTGATAAAAGCAATCAACTGGGCAAACTGCCATACATGGTGCATCTGAACAATGCATACATGCAACAGAGATTGACCTCTCGCCTGGTTTACCGTCTTGAATTGTTACAACTCTTCTTCTGTTAACACCCCAAGGTACTTCGTTTTCATTTTTACATGCAGTTACACATGCGTTACATTCAATACATCTTTCTGCATCACATAAAAATTTCATTCGTGCCATGATATACCTCCTTTACGCACGTTCAATCAGACAGAGGGAACACTTAGATTCCTGCATCTGAGTTACTGAGTCATATCCGTAGGTCATCGCTGTATTTGCAGCCTCACCTAATACATATGGATCTGCCCCTTCTGGGTATTTATGCCTTTGATCTTCACCTTGGTAATGTCCACCAAAATGAAAAGGGAGAAACGCCACACCAGCTGCAACACGTTCAGTTACCATTGACATAACCTTAATGCTAGCACCTTCAGGAGTTCTAACCCACACCATGTCTCCGTCTCTTATTCCTATTGTATTTGCATCTCTAGGATTAATTTCGACAAACATATCTTGCTGTAATTCTGCAAGCCACGGGTTTGAACGCGTTTCATCACCACCACCTTCATATTCTACTAAGCGACCTGATGTTAAAATCATAGGAAAGTTCTTAGAATGATCAACATCTTGAATAGACTTATACATTGTTGGAAGTCTATAAGCGTGTCTATCTTCATATGTTGGATAGTCAGCTACTAAGTCACGTCTATTAGTGTATAGTGGCTCTCTATGAATTGGAACTGGATCTGGAAATGTCCATACAACAGCTCTTGCTTTAGCATTACCAAATGGTGCGCAACCATGTTTAATTGCTACCCTTTGAATACCGCCAGTAAGGTCTGTTTTCCAGTTTGTTTTATCTCCAGCTAAACCTTCAATGAAATTTCTTTCATCTGTGGTAAGATCTTTATCCCATCCAAGATCTTTAAGCATACCCATTGTAAATTGTGGATAACCATCTTTGATCTCTGAACCTACTGGATATGATCCTTCTGCAAGAAGATTTTCACCATCACGCTCAACTCCAAAACGAGCTCTAAAACATAACCCACCCTCAGCAACTGGCTTAGATGTGTCATACAAATTAGGTGTTCCTGGATGTTTCATTTCAGGTGTGCCCCAGCAAGGCCATGGCATACCGTAATATTCACCATCTAATGGACCACCAACAGCTTGAAGTGTTGTCTTATCAAATGTATGCTGATACTTCATATGGGCTTTTAGACGCTCTGGAGACTGACCAGTATATCCAATTGTCCACATTCCACTGTTCCATTCGCGAGTAACGTCTTCAATTAGCGGCTCATCATTTTCCACTTTAATATTTCTGAACATACGATCAGCAAAACCAAGTTTTTTTGCAAACTTATAAATTATAGTATGGTCTGGCAATGAATCGAATGAAGGTTCAATAATTTGCTCTCTCCATTGAATAGTTCTGTTAGAAGCTGTAATAGAACCATATGTCTCAAACTGAGTACACGCAGGCAAGAGGTATACACCGTCTTTTCTGTCAGATAATACAGCAGACATTGTAGGATAAGGATCAATAACAACCATCAAATCAAGCTTTTCCATTGCCTTTTTCATATCAGGAAGTCTTGTTTGAGAGTTAGGAGCATGACCCCAAAAAACCATCGCCCTTAAATTATCAGGCTGATCCATATTTTCCTTGTCTTCGAGAACTCCATCGATCCATCTCGAAACAGGAAAGCCTTTTAGGTTCATTAACGACTTCTCTTTGCCGTCTTTGCCCTTGATTTTATCAAATCTGCCTTTCAGCCAATCAAGGTCTTCGCCCCAAACCCTAGACCAGTGAGCCCAAGCACCGCCTGAAAGACCATAGTATCCAGGTAGTGAGTGTGATAAAACACAAAAGTCTGTAGCACCTTGAACGTTACAGTGTCCACGGAAAATATTTGTTCCGCCACCTGTTACTCCCATGTTTCCAAGAGCTAACTGAAAAACACAATATGCTCTGGTATTGTTATTACCAGTTGTATGCTGTGTTCCACCCATACACCAAATAAAGGTGCCAGGTCTATTGTTAGCCATAACCTTAGCTACACGTTTTAACTGTGACCCTGGAACGCCAGTAACTCTTTCTGTTTCCTCAGGTGTCCATCTTGCAACTTCTTCTCTAATTTGATCCATTCCCCAAACACGCTGGCGAATAAATTCTTTATCTTCCCAACCATTTTCAAAAATGTGATACAAAATACCCCAAATCAAAGCAACGTCAGAACCTGGACGAAATCTAATATACTCGTCAGCGTGAGCTGCAGTTCTAGTAAATCTAGGATCTGCAACAATTAAAGGTGCGTTATTTTGCTCTTTAGCTTTCATTAAATGCACTAAAGATACTGGATGAGCTTCAGCAGGATTACCACCAATTACAAAAATTGCTTTTGAGTTATGGATATCATTGAATGAATTTGTCATTGCACCATAACCCCAAGTATTAGCTACTCCTGCAACAGTTGTTGAGTGACAAATTCTTGCTTGGTGATCCCCATTATTAGAACCCCAGTAGGCGTAAAGCTTTCTAAACAAATAAGCTTGTTCATTTCCATGCTTCGCTGAGCCTAACCAATAAACTGAATCTGGACCTGAAGATTTTCTTATATCGAGCATTTTATCGCCAATTTCATTAATGGCTTCATCCCAACTAATTCTTTGCCACTTACCAGCAACTAATTTCATAGGATATTTTAATCTTCTTTCGCCCTGAGCAGTTTCTCTAACAGATGCACCCTTTGCACAATGTGCACCAAGGTTTATCGGGCTGTCCCATCCAGGCTCTTGTCCAGTCCAAACACCATCTTGGACTTCGGCCATTACCGTACAACCAACTGCACAGTGTGAGCAAACTGATTTTTTTACTGATATGTTTCCACCAGCTGTTGTTGCTAATGCTGGTTTAACCATTTTTCCAGATAAAGCTGTAACTGCCGCAATACCGCCAACTGCCAGACCAGAACTTCTTAAAAAAGTTCTTCTGTCGACAACCTTTGAAGCAGCTTTACCAATGAAAGATGATGTACGGGAGCCAATCGCCACCCCATTCGTCTTCTTTCTCAACATAATCTATTCTCCTTTTAAATTTTGTTGCAATTAAAATCTTGTTGATAAGTAATAAGTTTTAACTAGTTCAGTTTCCCTGTAACCAGTCTTATTACTAAAACTTTTTGTGTCTGCAGAAACTGATTTTGAAGCAATAACAGCAGCTCCACCAGCAGCACCCACAGCCGACATCTTTAGAAATTTTCTTCTATCGACTTTCTCTTTATTTTTTGACATTTACCTGTCTCCTTAATTAATGTCGCCTAAAAGGCAATTAAACAACAAGGGCCAACGCTACCTTGATGCATCCATTGAAAAAGCTTCCTCTTCAATTTTAATAAACAACTTACCTATTGTTCCAACAGGTGAATAAAAAATTGCAGACTTTGCTCCTTCTAAATCTGTAAAAAAATGCTCAGCCCAAGGCTGAATATGTTTTTTAAAAAAACTTCTTTGCTCGGGAACTGAAAAATATTTACCATATTCACCAGTAATCATTCCCGACATGATTTCACATAAACAAGCAATATGATCTTCGGGCTCTTTGAAATCGTCACCTCTTTTAATTCCCATTGCGTTTAAATCTCTTCTAATAGAAGCGAGTGGCTTATCATGTAAAAAACCAGTGATGTAAAATGATCCAAACGGTAATAACTCACCCCTTCCGACACCAATGAATAAGTTTTGATATTCATTCCTGATATCATTTGAACTAACCTTTTTAGATAAATCTGATAAAACGCTAAATGCTTTACCAATATCTGATTTGTCACCTTTCAAATCATTATACCCTCTAACGAGATCGTCAGAAGGCTCTCTTTGAAGAACTCCAGCTAAAAAACAATACATATCTGAGCGAATTTTATCTTCTTCGGATATACTATTGTCGTTCTTTAAATTATGCATATTTAAACATTTAAACTAATTAGTACTAATTCAGTACTGATTTATATAATAAAATCAAGTACTTAAGAATCACTTAACCACAATTTTAGCGACCCTACAAGCATTTTTTATTCCAAAAAAAATATAAATATCGATATAAATTTTATTATAAATAGTACTATTTTTGTACTGTTTTGATATTTATTGGAATACTAAGAATAATTGGTTTTAAAGATTTAAGGATCAGATTTAAATTTGAGATATATTTAATTAAAATTAAAATTTTATTTTTTAACAAAGACCATTCTAGACGCTTTTAATGGTTTACTATTGGAATCAGTTTCTAACGATATATTTTCTTTCTCTTTATAACTTACTTTATTTTCACTTTCATCTTCATAATTATGATGTTTCTCTGAAATGCGGTTTGTTTCTTCATACTTGTTTGTTTTATCAATTTTTTTATTATGTTTTTCAACTTCTTCATTAGATTGAGAATTTTTTGCTTTAGCACTTTTCTTCTTTGAAGTTTTATTATTTGAAACTTTATTATTTGAAACTTTATCCTCTTGTGATAAATTATCATCGTCTGTAATTAAGTCTTTACTTTTTTCTACGACTTTATCTATGTAACCTTTCCCAACAATATAAGATGTCTGTAAATTTTCTATAACAGTTGCAGCATCAGTAAAATCTTCACCATACTCAACTAATTCTGAAATTTCTCCATAGGCAGGGACTAATTTCCATAATTTTCTTAATGCAACTTGTTTCAGTCTATCAGGAAGATTTTCTTTTAATATCTTCTTAAGATCTAGTGGATTATCTATTTTTTCAGGATTTGTGACTTCATATTTTTCAGCAAGCTCATCATTTGAGAGTTTATTCTCTTCTTCTTTTAACTCATCCTTAACATCAAGAGTGTTTTTTTCATTTTGCTCACTTTTTGAAGAAACTTCGTTTGACTCAGACTTTCTTTTAGACCATCTCGTTAAAAAACTGGAATCATTTCCCAAATTATCATCTTTATCATTATTTTTCATATGTTAATTGTTATCAATTTTTTTTAATATTTCTTTTTGGCGCTCTGTAAACATCAGACTTTTGACGTATTCTTGGATCACCCTTACCTTCAACAACTAGATCTGTTTTATCTTTTCGATCCCTTTTCCTTTTAATAAATTTTTCAGGCTTAAAGTGATTTTTTACAAAGTCTTCTAAGAAATTTGCTATAGCACCTTCTAATTTAAATTTTTCAATTATATCTTCACCAATATCTTCATAGTCTTGAATTCTATAGGGAGATAGGCAAACACTATCAAGAGTAACGCCATAATCAGTAGGATCGCTATCAGGCGCATCAGGACTTAAAACAACGTAAATGGCTGGATCTGTTGAACCTAAATTCTCAACATATGCTTCAGCTTCTGCTCTGTGAAGATCAATTTCAGTTTCAACTTTAAATAAGTCATACTTATCATTTTTTTTATCTTCAAATATAGGCTTTATTGTGCTGTCATTATTTCCACTTCCTGGAAGGACATCAACTACAGACCACGTGTGGTCAATCCATTTATTATTTGAGACACTACGTTTTAAAATTACTCTAACAGGCATTAAAACATGTTTAAACTCAGGTTTTATTTCTGACATCACTTTTCCCAATTACCATCAATTCAACATTAATTATTTAATTTGAACATTGACAGTTTGTACCCCTCTTCTATGTTAGAATAATGCAATAAATTTGCAAAAAATTAAAATTTTATTTTTTAATAAACAAAATCAGTAAGTTAGTATAATTATGGAAATCAACGAAACAGAAGTCTTGATATGTAATTGTGGTGAAACAATGCCACTTGATCCAAAAAAGATTGGAGATGGTTGTAATTTAGAAAGCAAACCAAAAATTTTTAACTCATTGTGCACAAATGAAATTAATGAATTTGAAAGTGCGCTTATAAATTCTTCGGAAAATAACAAAAAAATTGCAGTTGCTTGCACCCAACAAACAAAACTTTTTACTGAAATTGCAGAAGAGAATAATCAAGAAATACCATATTTTTTTAATATTCGGGAAACATCAGGATGGTCAAAATCATCTAAAAAAGCATCTGCTAAAATCTCTTCCCAAATTTTAGATGCAGTTGAAATGTTGAATTCTAAAAACACTTCTAGGAGCCTATCATTTAATTCTGCTGGCAGGTGCTTAATATACGGAGACAATGAACGAGTTATTGAAGTTGCAGAAGCATTGTCTGAATATTTGGGTGTTAGCGCACTTCTTACTAAAAACATATCAATTATACCACCAACAAATACCGATTTTAATATATTAATGGGTAAAGTTAAAAGCTTAAAGGGGTATTTTGGAAATTTTGAAGTGAAAATTGACAATTTTGCTGAAGCTCTTCCACAAAGTAAAGATGAAATTATTTTTGGAGATGTTAGCCAAGACGTATCATCTGAGTGCGATATCTTTATTGATTTATCTGGCAGCGATCCTTTAATTAGCTCTCATGAAAAGAGGGATGGTTACTATAAAGTTAATCCTGAAGACAAGACAGCTCTTCAAAAGCTCATACTTGATGCTCAAACTAAAATTGGTGAATTTGAGAAGCCAATTTACGTAAATTTTGATGAAAATTTATGTGCGCATTCTCGAAATAAAATCACTGGATGTTCGAAATGCTTAGAAGTTTGTCCAGCCAATGCAATTCAAATCAATGGAGATACTGTTGATATAAATACTGCTGTTTGTGGTGGATGCGGTTTATGCGGTGCAGTATGCCCATCTGGGGCAGCTGATGTGATATGGCCTTCATCAAGCCATTTGTTGAATAGATTGCAAAAAATCTCTAGTAATTACCTAAGAATTGAAAATCAAATGCCAAAATTATTGTTTCATGACAGCGCACATGGGGCAGGAATTATTTCTTATTTATCAAGAATATATGATGGTCTCCCCCATGATCTAATTCCAATAGAAATTCATTCAACTGGAAGAGTAGGCCATGATTTACTTGTAGGAGCCACAGCTGCAGGATTTTCAAATGTTTTGGTACTCTGTAATCCTCAGAAAAATATAGAAAATGA
>Ga0208624_1001494_pt1 | contig 11118 bp, 8 predicted proteins | sample Knorr_S23_td_DCM_FD_185607 | JGI IMG/M metagenome (GOLD analysis project Ga0208624, IMG submission 185607) | Marine microbial communities from Southern Atlantic Ocean transect - Knorr_S23_td_DCM_ad_71m_LV_A (SPAdes) (version 2) | ecosystem: Environmental > Aquatic > Marine > Oceanic | place...
GGTGCGCGAGGCGTTGGTGCAGTTGCGAGATGAAACGGACGATGCAGATACAGGGCAGGAGTTGGCGGAGTTCAATCGCCGAGTCGGTGAACTGCGGGAGGGGGTGTTGCTTTTTCTTTCGCAGGCTTCGCAGGAGCACGTTTACTGGGTGGAAAAGTCGGGCAAGGCCAACACGACTCTTTCGCTGAATGCTGCGCCGATTGATGTCGCCGTACATTTGCGGCGGCGACTGTTCCGGTGCAGTTCGCCGGTCATCCTGACGAGCGCGACTCTTGCGCTGAGTGACGTGCACTCCGAAAAAACCGGCCAGTCAAAACCGGTCAGAGGCGGTAACCCGCTCGATTATTTTGCTGGCTTGATTGGCGCCGAGGCGGTCCGGGCGGTGCAGGTCGGTTCGCCGTTTGACTACGAGCAGCAGATGAAACTGTTCATCGCCGGCAAGATGCCGGATCCGCGTGAGCCGGAATTTCGGGATGCCGTGGCGAAGCAGATCCGCCACTTTGTCAATCTCAGCGATGGCGGTGCGTTTGTTTTGTTCACCAACTTCAGGTTGATGCGCGAACTCGCGGAGGAGTTGGATGGCTTTTTTCGCGAGCGCGGAATTAAGTGCCTCGTGCAGGGTGCCGGCGTGCCGCGATCGACGATGCTCGAGCGGTTCAAGGCAGACGAACGTTCGGTGCTGTTTGGCACGGACAGTTTTTGGCAGGGGGTCGATGTACCGGGGGATGCACTGCGAAACGTGATCATTACGCGGCTGCCGTTCATGGTGCCGGATCATCCGTTGGTCGAGGCGCAGATCGAGGCGATCGAAGCACGCAACGGCAATGCATTCATGGAATTTTCCCTGCCGGTGGCCGTGCTGAAATTTCGCCAAGGCGTCGGCCGGTTGATCCGAACCAGGAGCGACAACGGCATGGTTGTCGTACTGGACAATCGCGTGCTGACCAAGCGATACGGCCAAATCTTCCTGAAATCCCTGCCAAGTTGCCCGACCGAGGTGGTTTGAGCGGATGTCCGTAATTGAACGTTTCCAGCCGCGATGGCATCCTAACTCGCGATGAGGGCCACTGTTCTCAGTTTTTTTGTTTTCATGCTGCTCGGTGTGAATGCTCCGGCGCAGTTCGGTGAATCCCAGTTTGGCAATACGTTCGGCGGTGGGCAGGCGGGTGCGGCTGGGCCGGCGACCAAAGCCAAGCTGCTGTTATCGCATGACACCGCCAAGCCGGGCACGACGATCACGGCCGGCATCGAGTTGAAAATGGACAAGGGTTGGCACACGTACTGGCTCAACCCGGGCGCGGCCGGCATACCAACATCGGTTGAGTGGACGCTGCCCAAGGGCATCACGGCCGGGGAAATCCAGTGGCCGGTTCCGGAAAAGTTCCTGTCGCTTGACTCCACCGGATACGGCTATCACGACGAAACTGTGTTGCTGGTGCCGTTGACCATCGCTGCGGATGCGCCGCTTGGCCAAGCGGAGATTTCTGGCAAGGTGGGGTGGCTCGAGTGTGCGAAGCAGTGTGTCCCGCGGGACCAGGATGTCAGCATCAAGTTGGCACTTGGCCAAGCGGCCAAGGAATCCGCCTCGGCCAACGTGCTCAAGCAGTGGCAAAACAAACTTCCCAAGCCAAGCGAAGCCAAGTCTTCCGCCAAGGCCTGGTGGGGAGGCGAAGCTGTGGAAGACGAGAGGAAACTGGTCATAGAGTTTGATCCCGGTGAGGCGAAGGATGACGCTGATTTTTTCTCACTGCCGTACGAGCCGTTCGAGTTGTCGCCGGAGAGCAAAGTCAGCGTCACCGCCGAAGGCAGGATGCGCGTGGAAAAAACGGTGACGAAATTTGAGGGCGACTGGCCAGGTGAGGTCGCCGGGCTGCTGGTGTTTCACCTGAAGGATCGCGACAAGACCAGCGCGGTCGAGGTGAAGCTGCCGATCGCGGCGGACGCCAACAGTCCCGCACCAACAGCCGGCACAACAACCGAACCCGCTGCCACGGGCGGGTCGACGGCGGAGACACCACAGCAGTCGTTTGGCCTGATGCTGTTCTATGCGTTCCTCGGCGGGATCATCCTGAACATCATGCCGTGCGTGTTGCCGGTGATCTCGCTGAAGATTCTGGGATTTGTGAAACAAAGTCAGGAATCTCCGGCGCGGGTCCGCCTACTTGGTTTGCTGTACGGCGCCGGGGTGCTGGTTTCATTTTTGATCCTCGCCGGTATCGTGATCGGGGTGAAAAGTGCTGGGGGGCTGGCTGGCTGGGGAATGCAAATGTCGAACCCGCAGTTCGTGGTTTTGTTGACGATCCTCGTGACGCTGGTGGCACTGAATCTTTTCGGACTTTTCGAGGTCACGCTGGGTTCGGTGGGTGTGGCGGCCGGCTCGGTAGCCTCGAAGGAGGGTGCGGGGGGCGCGTTTTTCAACGGCGTGCTGGCGACGATTTTGGCGACACCCTGCACGGCACCGTTTCTGGCACCGGCGCTGGGATTCGCGTTTTCGCAGTCGAGCGGCGTAATCGTACTGATGTTCATCGCCGTGGCGGTGGGGCTTGCACTGCCTTATGTCGTGCTCAGTTGGAATCCGAAGTGGCTGCGCTTTTTGCCCAAGCCGGGGCCGTGGATGGAAAAATTCAAGATCGCCATGGGCTTCCCGATGCTCGGGACGGCGATGTGGTTGTTCATGCTGACTTACGAATATTACGGCGACCGGATTTTGTGGTTTGGTATTTTTCTGACTCTGCTGGCGATGGCGGTCTGGGTGTTCGGAGAATTTTTTCAACGGGGCATTCGGCGCAAGGGACTGGCGCTTGCGATGGCCGGGTTGATGACGCTGGGGGGCGTGGTGTTCGGTCTGGAGGGGCAGTTGCAGTGGCGCAACCCGATCGACCCGAATTCAAAGTCAGCCGGCGTGGTGCAGGATTTTCCCGGTGGAATCAAGTGGCACACTTGGTCGCCGGAGGCGGTCGCCGCTGCACAGAAAAATGGCCAACCCGTGCTGGTGGATTTCACGGCCAAGTGGTGTGTGACCTGTATCGCCAACAAAAAAACCAGTATCGACATTGAGTCCGTCCGGGCCGTGATGGTGGATAAAAACATCAAGGCATTCCGGGCCGACTACACGAGGCGTCCGGACCATATCACGCGCGAGTTGGCCAAGTGGAATAGGGCGGGGGTGCCGCTGGTACTGGTTTATTCGCCGGATACGACTGTGCGAACGCAGATGCTGCCGGAGGTGCTCACGCCGGGTATCGTTTTGGATGCGCTTGGAAAGGCTTCCGGCTGATCTTGGCCAAGCGCTTGGCCAAGCGGGGGACGTTCATCGCTTGGTTCGGTTTCGGATGACCGATTGCAGGCGCCGGATGACTGCCCCTTGGTGTGGCACGTTTGCCAGGTTCGTCCACTCGTTTGGATCGTTTTTGTGATCGTACAACTCCCTGCCCCCGTCTTGGTACTGGATATACCGCCACCGAGCCGTCCTGACTGCGTGGTTACCTTTGCCAAATGTGCTGAGCACGGGCCGCTGCCATTGTCGTTTCGGTTCTTTCAGTAGAGGCACGATGCTTTTGCCGTCGAGATTGTCCAGTTCGGGTAGCCGGCAAAGATCGACCAATGATGGAAAAAGATCGATGAGGCTGACCGGGCGGGCGCATTGGCTTCCATCGGAATGGGCCGAACCGGGCGTGTCGATGATGAGCGTGGTGCGGGTGGTGGTTTCCCACAGGGCGTGTTTGCGCCAATGCTGTTTTTCACCAAGGTGCCAACCGTGATCGCCCCAAAGAACAACGATGGTGTTTTTTGCATGTTCGCTCGAATCCAGCGCCCGCATAAGGCGGCCGACCTGAGCGTCCACGTAACTAATGGTTGCGAGATAACTTTGCACGGCCCGAGGCCATTGGTTGTGCTTTAATACCATGTCGTGGTCCTCGCCATGTTGGGCGAAATTTCGAGCACCGGAGACGTCGTGTACTTCACGGGCCAGTTTTTTGCCGAACGCGGGCAGGTCGTCGCGGTCGTTATTCAGCACCTTCGGGAGAACGATTTTGCCCAATGGATGCAGGTCGAAATATTTCTCCGGGACGTACCAGGGCAGGTGCGGCTTGGTAAATCCACAGGCGAGAAAAAACGGTTTGTCGTGTTTTTTTTCCAACTCGGAGATGGCCCAGTTGACGACTTTTGTGTCCAAGAGGTCGGTATCCTTGTTTTTCACCGGGCCCCACGGTGCCCAGGCCTCTGGCGGCAGGTTGTCCAGCCGGATTTGATGTAGCCTGCTGCGTGCAGCCTTGAAGTAGAAATCCCACGATGCCGTATCGCCTGGCCGGTTGGCCCCGTGAAAAATCTTACCCCCACCCTTGGTAGTATAACCATGTTTCCTCAAATACTGCATGAGCGTGACGGCGTCGGGCAGTTTTTCCCGGAATTTTTCACCGTTGCCGTACACTCCGGATTTGGATGGCTCGATACCGGTCAGCAGGCTCACGCGGGATGGATTGCACAGCGGCGCGGAGCAGTAGGCTCTGGTAAAGGCGATGCCTCTCTGTGCGAGTCGATCGATATTGGGCGTCTCGGCCTGAGGGTGACCTCCGAGGTGGCCGACCCAGTCGTTCAGGTCGTCCACTGCGATGAAGAGAATGTTTGGGCGAGAGTCCGCGTTCGCCAGAGACGTCAGCCCGAATGAAACGAGGAGAAGAATACCAGTCAGGTAAGTTCGTATTGAGGTCATTCTTGTGGGGTGCGCTTGGCCAAGCGGGTTAGTTGCCCTGTGCCACGGTGCCGATCAATCGCACGGCGATCACGACGGCAAGCAGCAACAGCAGGATGCCGGAGACTTGGGAAAAGTTTACGAGCGTCTTGTCGGAGAAACGATTGCGAACCCGGGCGCTGCCGATCACAAGCAGTGTAAACCAAGCGCCAATGCCAAGGCCGGCTCCGCCGGCACAGGCCATGCGGCTTTGCCAGGCCGGTTGCAGTGTGCCGTTGGCCAGGAGCACGGCGGCGATCATGATCCAGAACAAGAGGACGTTTGGGTTGACCAGCACGCGGACAAAGCCAGTCCAGAAAGCCGTGTGCGGATGGAGACGCTGCTCGACGACCTTGGCGCGTTTGCCCTGGACTGCGACCGTGTCCGTCATCAGGTACTTGACGCCAAAAAAGCTGACGGCCAGTAGGCTGACCAACTCGACCGTGGCGCGCAGTAACTTGTGGTCAAACAGGTTGGCAAAACCGCCAAACGCGATGACGCAGTAGATTAGCTCCATGATCAGCGCGCCCGCAGACATGATGAACGCCCGCTTGCGGCCGCTGTGGATTCCCTCCTCCATGATCGCGACGTTTACCGGCCCGACCGGCACGGCGCAGATGAAGCCGGTCAGTGCCCCCGCACCGATGGCCATGGCGTATTGATCGGGGGTCATCGACCGACCCCTCCCGGCCTAAATTTCGTCGAATTCTTCCTCTTCAATTTCCCTCCTTAATTTCCGAGATAGCTTAGGCCTGATAAAACCGTAGACGAGATACGCGGTGAAGATTATCGGCAATACGACCGGAACGATGTATTCCCAAAGCACCACGAGGCAGGCGATGCCCGTCACAAAAACCACAAATTTTGTGAACGGCCGCCGCGCGCGAAAGTCGAGAGTCTTGAAGGTGGGGTACTTCACCTCGCTGACCATCATCACCGAAAGAAACACGAGCACCGAGAGCAGCACCCAGCGCCAGACGGTGTCGGTCATTTCCTTGCCCTCGAGCCAAATGAAAAAGATCGTCAATGACGCGACCAGTGCCGCCGAGGCGGGTATGGGAAAGCCGAGGAATTCCTTGTTGCCACCGGAGTTGGGCATCGAGGCGAGGCAGTTGTAACGGGCCAAACGAAGTGCACCGCAGAGCAGATACACCGAGGCAACCACCAGCCCGAGTCGTTCGAATTCATGTAGGATCACCCGCTGCATCAAGAACGCCGGGGCGGCGCCAAACGAGATGATATCCGCCAGCGAGTCGAACTGGAGGCCGAATGGACTTTCCTTGCCGATCAACCGCGCGATCCGGCCGTCGAGCCCATCAAAAACGAACGCGCCAAGAATCAGCCAAAGCGCCGGCATGATCGTCTCCGCATCGAATGGAATCTCCGTGCCCACCGGCGGTGTCACCTTGACGATGTACCAGAGCGCGAGGAACCCGCACAGCAGGTTGCCGGCGGTCATCAGGTTCGGCAGGAAATAAATCCGAAGCCGCTCCTCGCCGCCATTGTTCGCCCGGTTGGTTTTTGGTGGGTTGTCGCTCAAAACAAAATCGCCGCCGCGTGCTTAATGGATTGTTTAGCCGGTTAAAAGCCGAATCACGAATTGGCCCCGCTCGTGTGCACGCGGTCAACCCAGACGTACCGGAACATGAGCGTGCGCAAAACCGCTGTCAGTGGAATTGCCAACACGCCGCCGACGATGCCGCCAAGCAGGGTGGTGCCGATCATGATCGCGATGATGATGGTTAACGGATGCAGCCCGACGCGGTCGCCGATGATTTTCGGTGAGATAAAAAAGCCTTCCATCGCCTGCACGGCGGCAAACCAGACGAGGATCAGGATTGGTTTAAGCCAGTCGCCGTCCGGCACAAATTGTACCATCGAAAGGATGAACGCCGGAATAATACTCAACGCCACGCCTAGGTACGGAATGATGCCGAGAAGCCCCGCCATGACGCCCAGCAGAATGGCGTAGTCGAGTCCCAGCGCGAGAAAGCCAACGGTCAACAACGTCCCGACGCACATCGCCACGAGCACCTGGCTGCGAAAGAATACAATCATGCAGTCGTTGATCGAGTGCAGTACGAACACGATTTCGTCCTTTACCTTCGATTCGCGCACCGGCAGGTAGTCGGTCCAGTTTCGCTTGATGCTGCGTTTCTCCAGCAGGAAATAAAACACGTAGACTGGCACCAGGGCGAGGCCGGCGAGGAAGCCGAAAAGCGATGTCACTTTTTTCAACTGCTCCAGCAGCCAGGCGGAGATTTTGGAAACGGCACTGACGGTGATCTCCCGCGCCTTATCATTTGTCAGGCCCACGCTTTTTGCCCACTCCTTCGAGGTCTCAAACCAGACCGTGTCGGGGGGGGCATTGGTGGAAGAGTTTGAAGTATCCGGACTCACCAGGTTGCTGACTTTTTGCTGAAACACCTTGGCTTTCTTTGGGAATTCAGTCGTCAGCTTGGTTGCCTGGCCAATCAACGCCGGCACAATCGAGGCCACCAACCCGCCCACGAGCAACAGTGCGATTGTGAACACCAGAATGATCGCGCTCTGGCGTTGCATGCCCCGTTTTTTGTGAAACCAATCGACGAGCGGATCGAGCAGGTAGGCGACGATGCCGGCGATCGCCAGTGGTATCAGCACCGAGGACAATGTGTTGGCCACCCAGGCCACACCGAGCAGCAGCGCTGCGATGAGTGCCAGCAGGATGCCGACCGCCAACGCTGTGATCGAAGTCCAGAGGATCTTCGCCTGCTTTTCAGTTGGAGGGGGAAACGCCATCAATAATCAATCCTGACCCAGCTCGACTGCCCTTTCGGCGGAAGCACGCACGGCATTGATGAGTGCGCTTCGCACGCCGCCCTCCTCGAGTTCGTGCACGCCTTCGATGGTTGTGCCGCCGGGGCTGCAAACCATGTCCTTGAGTTCGCCGGGATGTTTGCCGGTCTCCAGCACCATCTTCGCGGCGCCAAGCATCGTCTGGGCGGCGAGCCGTGTGGCAATGTCCCGAGGCAGGCCCACCGCGACACCGCCGTCACTTAGTGCATCGATCACGGTGTAGCCATAGGCAGGGCCGCTGCCGCTGAGGCCGGTTACGGCGTCGATTAAATTCTCCTTCACCTCGTAGGCGATGCCGACGGAGGAAAGCAGTTGCTTCACCAGTTCGCTGTCCCCCGCGGTGGCCGCTTGGCCAAGCGCGTAGCCGCACGCGCCTTCGCCGACCAGCGCCGGGGTGTTGGGCATCACGCGCACCACACGGGCGCGTCGGCCGCAGGCCTCATCGAGCTTGGCTAGGCGCACGCCGGCGAGGATGGATATGACGAGGTGTTCGTCGGTGAATTGGTCACGAACCGGTTCGGTGGCCTCATCGAGTTGGTGCGGCTTGAACGCCAGGAAAATGACCTTGGCCTTGGCCAGCACCTCGGAGTTGGAATCGGTCGTCTCGCAGCCAAGCGCCTGGCCAAAGGCTTCCCGCCCGGCGGCGATCGGATCACTGGCGATCATGTTTTCCGGGGCGGCCAAGCCGGCATTCACCAGGCCTTTGGCCAAGGCGGCTGCCATCTTCCCTGCACCAATGAAACCAATGGATTGTGTTTCAGTCACGGCAGATTGGGTATCAAAACCGGTGCTGGCGGTAAAGCCCTTTGGCCAAGCGATCAGCGGCCCAGTTTAGTTTTCAGCTCGGCCAACTTGTCTGCATGCTGCTTGGCCAAGCGCTCCAGTTCCGGCCAATTCTCGCTCTCGATGATGTCTTTTTTCAGCAGCGACGAGCCGATGCCAAGCGCGGCCGAGCCGGCTGCGAGGAACGACTCCATTGTGTCGAGGTTGACACCGCCGGTGGGGATGATACGCAGGTGCGTCAGCGGTGCGAGCAGTGCCTTGATGTAGCCCGGGCCAAGCGTGTCTGCCGGGAAAATCTTGATAAAATCGGAGCCGGCCTCGTGGGCTGTTTGTGCCTCGGTTGGCGTGTATGCGCCAAGCATGACCGGGCGATCGAGTGCATGCGCGGCTTCAACCAACGAAGGCTTAGTGACGGGACTGATAACGTACTTTGCCCCGGCGTCGATGGCGGCCCGGCAGGTGTCGTCATCGATCACCGTGCCGACTCCGAGCAGGATGTCGTTGCCCATCTCGCGGTCGATATCGCGGATCGCATCGAGCGCGTTCGGGATGGTCATGGTCAGTTCCACCGCGCGAATGCCTCCGGCCACCAGTGCCTTGGCGAGCGGCAAGGCCAACTCGGTGCGAGGCACGCGTACGATGGCCACCAGCCCTTCGTCGATGATGTCGGCGCAAATGGATTCGCGTTCGTTCATTTGGATTTTTTGAACCAACCGGATGTTTGCTTCACGTTGTGCCTGATTTTCTCGATGGAGATGGTGAACGCGGCAAACTTGGGCTCGACCAACTCGATCGTGAATGGAATCTGCACACCATCCACTTCTTTGTAGTCGCGAAAAAGCACGCGGGTTTTTACTTCCATGTTCTGCATCTCGGCGGTCGAGTCGACGCCGGCGACCATGCTGGTTTTGACGTCAAAAAAGAACGTGTCCGCATCGCCCTTTTTCGGTGTCATCTTTAGCGCATAAACATCCCTGCCAGCGACTTTTTGAACGCCAAGCTGCTCGATCTTGGGATAGTTCTTTTTGTAGTTCAGGTCGGCATGAAAATCGGCCTCGGTTTTTTTGTTGATCAGCTCGCGTTCCTTTTTCGGGATGACATTTCCGTCCGGAGTCTCCGTCCAGCCCTTGCTCCCGTCAAACACATCCCGCACCACGCCGGCCTCGCCGAGTGTCAACTCCATCGCCTCGTGGTTTGGGGCGGCGGCCCGTAGGATAACCGGCAATTCGGCCCCAAAGGCCGGCATCTTGATTTTGCCGAGCGCCTCGCGATTTTTGATTTTGCTCATCGCTTTTTTGCCGCCAAGCGCATTGATGTTCCGCTTAAGCACCACGTCTATGGACGGGATTTTCGCCGGTTGTTCTGCCCTTAAGCCGCTTGCGAATGTCCCCAGTATCGCGGCTGCCAAGGCTGTTTTTCCAAATCTTGAAAACAAAATCATGTTTGGGTGGGGACAGTTTGAGGACTGGCCGGAGGTTTGGCAATGAAGTTCGCGCTTGTCTGGCTGGAGCAAAAAAGGTAGCTAATCCGAACCGGGATTCCGGGCTGGGCATATCATGGAGCTTGCTGATTTTCTCACCAAGGAACAAGTCGTCACCGAACTCAAGGCAACCGATCGCTGGGAGGCAATTGAGGAGTTGATCGATTTGCTCGTCGAATATGGCCGAATCAAGTCGGAACACCGCGATGCCATCGTCTCGGTTGTCAAGAAACGCGAAACCTCGATGAGCACGGGGATCGGTTTCGGCATCGGCATCCCGCATGCCTCGACAGATCTCATCGACGACGTCACTGGGGCGTTTGGCCGGAGCAAGGATGGCGTGGACTTCGACTCGCTCGACAATCAACCGGTCAAACTCGTGATGCTGTTCCTTGTTCCCCAGGGGCAATTCCAGAAACACCTGCACACCTTGGCCAAGATCGCCAAGGTGCTTCACAAGAAGGAGTTTCGAAAATCGCTCGAAGAGGCCGAGGACGCCGCCGAGATGTTCCAGATCATTCGCAGCGCGCAGGAGGGTTAAGCCCGGCAGTTGCTTCCTCCACCCAAGCCAAGCGCTTGGCCAAGTTTTAGATCGTGATCCAACTGACATTACAGGAACGACTGCAGCAGGCGGTTCTTTCGCTGATGCCCGCTGCCGATGTCTCGAGTGTGCTCGTGCGGCCCTGCCCGGAACCCAAGTTTGGCGACTACCAGACCAACGCGTTGATGGGCTTGGCCAAGCGCAACCAACTCAACCCGCGTGAGTTCGCCACGCAGGTTGTCGAGGCGCTCGACGTGGATGACTGCTGCGAACCGGTGGAGATTGCCGGGCCCGGTTTTCTAAATTTCCGGCTCAAGACGGAGGCCATCTCGGACGCGCTCGTCAGTGCCGCGAAAGGGGAGCATCTATTTTATCGCACAGCCGAGGTGGCGCGAACGATTGTCATCGACTACTCATCGCCCAACGTGGCCAAGCCGATGCACGTGGGCCACATTCGCTCTACAATTCTTGGCTACACATTGGCCCGGGCCTTTCGCCTGCTTGGCCACAAGGTCGTCACCGACAACCACATCGGCGATTGGGGAACGCAATTTGGCAAACTGCTCGTCGGCTGGAAGGAACACCTCGACCAGGATGCACTGGCCGCCGATGCCCTCGCGGAAATGGAGCGCCTGTACAAGCTCGTCAACTCAGCCTGTGACGAGGACGAGGCGGTTCTCGATCGAGCGCGGCAGGAATTGGTCAGGCTGCAGGACGGTGATGAGGAAAACCTCGGTATTTGGC
>Ga0208624_1001495_pt1 | contig 11115 bp, 5 predicted proteins | sample Knorr_S23_td_DCM_FD_185607 | JGI IMG/M metagenome (GOLD analysis project Ga0208624, IMG submission 185607) | Marine microbial communities from Southern Atlantic Ocean transect - Knorr_S23_td_DCM_ad_71m_LV_A (SPAdes) (version 2) | ecosystem: Environmental > Aquatic > Marine > Oceanic | place...
TGATGACTGTCAAGACCTCGAGGACTGCGATGAGAACGGTACGCCTGACGTCTGTGAGCCGTTCAATGACTGCAACTTGAACGATATCCCTGATCGCTGCGAGCCGGACTGTGACGACGACGGCCTCCCGGATGACTGTGAGGTGGACTGCAACAAGGACGGCATCCCGGATGACTGCCAGGACCTCGCAGATTGCGACGCGAACGGCACCCCCGATGCCTGCGAGCCGATGAAGGACTGCAACTCGAACGGCATCCCTGACCGCTGTGAGCCGGACTGTGATGAGGACGGAGTTCCTGACGTCTGCGAAGAGGACTGCAACGAGGACGGTGTCCCCGATGACTGCCAGGACCTCGAAGACTGCAACGATAACGGTGTCGCGGACGAATGTGAGCCTCTCGGAGATTGCAACGAGAACGGGGTCCCTGACGTGTGCGAAGACTATGAGGACTGCAACGGCAACCTCATACCAGATGAGTGCGACATAGCCTCTGGTGCGAGCGCGGACTGCAACTCGAACGGGACCCCGGACGAGTGTGAGCCTGACTGTGATGAGGATGGCACCCCGGACGATTGTGAGATCGCGAGCGGGGAGGCCCAAGACTGCGACGCCAACGGCGTCCCGGATAACTGCCAAGACGACTGCGACGAGGATGGCCTCCCGGATGTCTGTGAGGAGGACTGCAACGAGGACGGCACCCCTGACGAGTGCCAAGAGCTAGAGGACTGCAACGCAGACGGGATCCCGGACGATTGTCAGGAGCTCGATGATTGCAACGAAGACGGGATCCCTGACGAGTGCCAGGTACTCGATGATTGCAACGAAGACGGGGTCCCCGACGTCTGTCAGGGGCTTACGGACTGTAACTCGAACGGCATCGCAGACGTCTGCGAGGAGTATCTCGACTGCAACGCAAACATGATCCCCGATGAGTGTGACATCGCCTCGGGTGCCAGCGATGACTGCAACGCCAACGACATCCCTGACGAGTGCGAGCTCGACTGTGACGGCGACGGGACGCCTGATGTTTGCGAGATCGCCAGCGGGGAGGCGGGGGACTGCGACATGAACGGAGTCCCTGACAACTGTCAGCCCGACTGTAATGAGGACGGCACCCCTGATGTCTGTGAGGTGGACTGCAACGAGGATGGCATCCCGGACGAGTGCCAAGACCTCGCCGACTGCAACGATGATGGCACCCCTGACATCTGTCAGGAGCTTGAAGACTGCAACATGGACGGTGTCGCGGACGTATGCCAAGAGCTCGACGACTGCAACGATGACGGTGTCGCAGATGACTGCCAGGAGCTCGCCGACTGCAATATGGACGGCGTGCCGGACGTCTGCCAGGCGCTCGACGACTGCAACGACGACGGCACACCGGACGTATGCCAGATGATCGACTGCAACATGAACGGCATCTTAGACGAGTGCGACATCGCCGCTGGCACCAGCGACGACTGCGACATAAATGGCATCCCGGACGAGTGCGAGATGGTCGACTGCAACGCGAACGGAGTCCTAGATGTCTGCGATATCGCGAGCGGCTTCAGCGACGACTGCGACGGGAACGGAGAGCCGGACGAGTGTCAGCCGGACTGCAACGAGAACGGGGTCGCAGACCCGTGTGATGTCCTCAACGGGACGAGCTTGGACTGCAATGAAAACCTGATCCCCGACGAGTGCGAGGATGACTGCAACGGCAATGGCATCCCTGACGAGTGCGACATCGCTGATGGCACGAGCGAGGACTGCAATGCCAACCTCACCCCTGATGAGTGCGAGTTCCCTGAAGGTGACCAGGACTTCAACGGCGTCTTGGATGACTGCGAGATTGACTGTATTGAGTTCTCGCGTGATCGCGCGCTGACAGGTCGTGACACCATCACCCTGATCACGAACGCTGACAACCCCGAGCTCGAGGCTGGCTACGCCTACGTGCACGCGATCGACAGGTCGGGGCACCCGGTGGGCTTTGATCACCTGATCGGACAGCAGCTCATCGTGGACGGCATCGAGGCCTTCGACTACTCGGTCAACGCTGTGGACTTCCGGTCCGGAGTTAAGCCGGAAGAGTTCACAGACGTGGACGGCGACGGTGTCCTCGACCTGGACGGGCTCGAGTACGAGATGGCTCCGGATGAGATCCTTGTCCCGCGCTTCTTCGGTAAAGACCCTGAGATTGACGCCTTCATCGACGCGCAGCTCGTGATGATCGCGCTCTCTGGTGGAGCTCAATTCAGCACGACAGTCGACTTTATGGTCTACAACGACAACGAAGAGGCCTTCAGCACGGAGTACACCTTCAAGTGCTGGGACAAGGTCAACCTAGACCGGATCTCAGGCGTCTTCACGGCTGACTTCCTCAGCAACTACACCAACCACGATCCGGCCGAAATGCTGGGCAACCCCATCGTCGAGACTGGCTGGTTCCGGATGCAGGGGCACGTCGCGAACTCTCCTGCAGGCCAGGTCCTAGACCCGGCTGTCTACGCGGTGCTCGTCGAGCAAGGCGGCTGGGCCAGCGCGGCGGAGCTCCCCTTCGAGGTCGGTGGACGCGTGGGGCATCTGCACTCTTCGAGCCTCATCGGTGACAACAGCGAGTGGGACGGCGTCAATGACTCTGACCCGGACGCTGACGTCTCGAGGCGCTCGCCGGGGAGCTTGCTGCTCTATCCCGAGTTCGATAACCGCGACGGCGTCGTGAGCGTCCTGACGGTCACGAACACGCACCATCACGACGTCAACGTGCGCTTCGTCTACACCGGCCGCTGGAAGCAGTTCTAGCAGGGCAGGGCGCGGCCTGCCGGTCGCGCCCTCCGCTGGCCTGGGCCTCTTTTGAGGCCGAGCTTGATAGGTCTTCTCGCTTATGGAGACTGTGGCTCGTGACTGAGAGCAACGAACAGCTCTGGAGCGAGGCTTTCGCGCCGGCGAGCGTCGGCAACGTGGCTGTGGGCTTCGATCTCATGGGGCACGCCCTCAGAGGTCTTGGGGATCGTGCGCGCGTACGACGTACCAGCGCGCGCGGCGTTCAGCTCCTCAGCGTCAGCGGGGTGGTCTCAGCGCTGCCACTCACAGCCGCTGAGAACACGGCAGGGGCTGCGCTCATCTCCATGTGTGATGGACTCGAGCTGGACTTCGGCTTTGAGCTCGAGCTGGAGAAGGGGGTCGCCCTGGGCTCTGGGATGGGTGGCTCAGGTGCGTCGGCCGCCGCCGCTGTGTGCGCGGCGAACGCGCTCTTGCCTCGGCCTCTCTCCATGGAAGAGCTCTTTCCCTTCGCCCTCGCGGGTGAAGCCGCCGCTACTGGCGCAGCCTGTGTGGACAACGTCGCGCCCTCGCTCGCGGGGGGGCTCGTCTTCGTCCCGCCTGGCGAGCCTCGCAGGCTGGTGAGGGTCTCGGTGCCCCCTGAGCTTTGGTGCGCTGTCGCGCGCCCGAACATGAGCATAGAGACGCGCGAGACCAGGGCCGCTCTGCAGGAGCCCTGGGGGCTGGACGCGATCGTCGGACAAACAGCCCGCCTCGCGGGGGTGCTCACCGGCTGTCAGACAGGCGACTTTGACCTCTTGCGGCGAAGCCTAGAGGATGTCCTGGTTGAGCCGCGTCGCGCTGGGCTCGTGCCTGGCTTCGGCGAGGCGAAACGTGCAGCGCTAGGGGCAGGCGCCTTGGGGGCGTCGCTCTCGGGCTCCGGCCCGACGGTCTTCGCGTGGTGTGAAGGCGAGGAGTCCGCAGAGGAGGTGTGTGAGGCGCTGCGGGCTGCCCTCGGTGGGAGTGAGGTAGAGGCCTTCACCTCGCCGGTCGATGCACCGGGCGCTTCCTTGTCGCCCCAAACTGGCAGAGAATGAGCTGCATGCGAAAGCCCTGCAGCCCCGCCCTCTCCTTTCTCGCCTTCCTCTTAAGCGCCTGTGCGCAGGAGGAGGCTCGGCCTGAGCCCGTACGCGTCAGGCTCTTCGACTTGATGGACCAAGTCGAGCAGGCGCAGGTCCTCAGCGAGCCCCTGGGGGAGGTTGAGTCCACCAATGTCTGGAGATATGACTTCAGCGAGTCTGCGCCTCGACAGTTGTGGTTTGGGCGGCCTGTTGGTCGGCAGCTCGAATGGGGCGGGGAGGGCGCGAGCGTAGATCCGAACGGGGGCTTGGACGGCGGCTCGCTCAAGCTCGGCCCCGGAGTGGAGGAGGATCGCAGCGTCTTCGCGATGATGTTCCCGTGTGAGGGACGCATGCGGCTCGTGGTGAGCGCGCGGGTCAAGCTCGAAGGGAACCCGCTCTCAGAGGACGCGACGACTCGGGAGGCTCTGCGGATCGTGGAGCACCGCAGCTCGATTGAGGAGCCCGGCCAGGCGCGTCGCAGACCGCGCTCGTCTGCGCGAGTCTCAAGGCGTCACGACCCCTCCGGCTGGGATCGAGTGGAGGTCGAGCTCTTGACGGACGCTGAAACGGAGACCGTCGAGGTCCAGCTCCTGCATCGCAGCGGAGGCTCGAAGGAGGCGGTCACTCGCTTCGACGATGTGGTCGTCGACCTCGCGCGGCTCACGGAGCGAGAGGTGCTCGAGCGCGTGGTGCAGCAGTACAAGCCCAACGATGGCAACGCCGCGCGCGATCCATGGCGGCTTCGCGTCAGTCAGCGAGGAGAGGTTCGAGACGCGGCGCTCTTGATGTGTCCAGGTCGGATGGCCTTCCCCCTCAAGGTGCCGTCTATGGAGCACGCGCCGCAGCTCAGGTTCGGTCTGACCGGTCTGCCTGAGGCTCGCCGGGCCCGTGGTGACGGCGTCGTCCTGAACGTCAGCTTTGACCTCGCTGATGGTGAGAGTCAGGCCCTCGTCGAGCTGCCCTTTGACCCGAAGAACGAGCGCGATGACAGGGAGTGGGGCGAGCGCGTCATAGACCTCGGACCCGTCGCAGGCCTAGAGGGGGATCTGGTCTTCAGCTTGCGTGACGCGGACGACGAGCCGGACGAGATGGACGCTGTGCTCCTAGGCGACCCACGCATCGAGCCCACGCGAGGTGAAGTCCCCGGCCTGAACGTGCTCTTGATCGGCGTCGACACCCTCAGGGCCGACCACTTGTCTGCCTTCGGCTATGAGAGAGAGACCACCCCGAACCTGAGCGCCTTGGCTGACGAGGGCGTGCGCTTCACGATGACGCGCTCGCAAGCGCCTTGGACTCTGCCCTCGTTCTCTTCGACGCTCACCTCTCTCTACCCCTCAGTGCACGGCGCTGGCCGAGGCGGTCACGACGAGTGGGAGCCCATTGACCCCAACACGGTCTCGCTCGCTGAGGTGCTCTCGAGGAACGGCTACGAGACGGCTGGGATCGTGGCCAATGGACTGATTTCACCTCGCTACGGCTTGGATCAGGGGTACGCGATGTATCGCGCCGCCTGGGCGATGGAGTCCGTGCAGCGCGACACTTCTCAGGTGATCGACTTTGTCCAGGGCCACACTCGCACCCCGTGGCACCTCTTCTGGCACATCATGGATCCGCACCTCCCGTACACCACGGAGGCCTCCTTCAGGGAAGAGTTCACTGAGGAGGAGTATGAGGGCCAGTTCGCTGGCGGGCGTGACGGCAGCGTGCCCTTCGAGGTCTTGGATCCTCGGCCTGGGAGGCGCTGGTACGCCCACGAGGGGCCGCCGCCTCCGCCGGACCTGAGCGAGGCCGACAAGCGCTACGTGGTCGACTACTACGACGCAGAGATCGCTGAGATGGACGCGGCGGTAGGTCGTGTGATCGAGGCGCTGAAGGACAGCGGGCAGTGGGAGCGCACTGTCGTGGCCTTCGTCGCGGATCATGGAGAGGGGCTCGGTGATCATGACCACTACCATCACGGCTACACCCTCTATGACGACCAGGTCCACATCCCCATGATCCTGCGGATCCCGGGGCGTGAGGTTGGTCGAGTTATCGATCGCCCTGTCGCCGCGATCGACCTAGCTCCGACCCTCTTGGGCGCGCTCGGTATCAGCTCTCCAGAGAGCTTTCAGGGCGTCGACCGCCTCGCTCCTGACGCTCCGACCGACGATCACTACTTCATCGAATATCCGACCTACGACAGCTCGGCACAGAAGGGGTGGGTGCAGGGGCGCTTCAAGTATCTGCACGACCCCGTCTTTCACACGGAGCATCTCTTCGACACGGTGGCTGACCCTGGAGAGCAGGTGAATGTCCTAGACGATCACCCAGAGGTCGTCGCGCGCGCGCGCGCTGCCTTAGACGCTTTCCGCTGGGAGAAGCTGCAGGTGGGGCGCTTCCACTTGCGGGTCATTGGCGAGGTGGGCAGCGAGCTCAGCTTGAAGGTCCGCACCGACGACCTCTTTGACGCGAACTTCATCACGAAGCCTCTCTTGCCTGAGGAGCGCTTTGAGATGAACCTTGAGCGCACCGAGCTCACGCTCGAGACGGAGCTAGAGGTGGCGGGGCTTGAGTGGGTGTTCTGGTGCCGCGGGAACAACTTGAGCTTTGAAGGCACCCTCAACGGCGCGCCGATCGAGCTCGTCGATCTCGCGGAGCTCCCGCTCACCCTCGAGCGTGGGGAGATCAAGGAGGCGCGCGCGGCTGAGCTCGGCTGGCCGGAGCCCGGTCAGGCGCTGCTCTGGTTGGAGGCGGGTGCGGGTGACGTGATGCCTGTGGTCAACACGCCCGAGGAGATCGAGCGACTGCAGCAGCTTGGATATGTGAGGTGAAGGCCCGTGCTTATGCGGCGAACGACATCGCGCTGACCTTGCTGAGCTCGAGGAAGCCGATCGTGCCGCTGTGCTCTTCGGTGTATCGCTTCTCGCTCACCTGATCCATGTGCACATCGCTCGCCATCTCAAGGATCTCCTCAGGCGTGCGATAGATGAGGTTCCACTCCATGAAGGTCTCCATGTATGCGGATTCTTGGACGGGGAGGTAGTTTGCGATGACGAGGCGTCCGCCAGGTTTGAGGGAGTCAAAGAGCACCTGCGTTAGGCGCGCTGCGACGGGCTGCTCGAGGTAGTCATAGAGGCCGAGGGAGTAGATCAGGTCGAACTCGCCGAGCTCTTCTCGGCCTGCGATAAGCCTCCGGATGGAGCCTGGCACGATCGAGAGGGTCGAGCACTCGCTCATCGAGCGCGACACCTCTTGGAGGCTCTGCTCGTCTTGGTCGAGGGCGACGAAGCGCTTCGCGCGGTTGAGGCGTGAAGGGGAGAGTAGCTGGCTCTCGCGCATGTGACCGCAGGCGACGGACAGAATCTCCGGTGACTCCACCTCATCCAAGGTGCGGTGGAGGAGGGCTGCGAGCTTCAACTTTCGGGCCCGCGCGCCGCGGATGGAGGGCCGGTCCTTGAGGAAGGAGTGAACGAGCCCGCTCTCTCTCGTCAGCCCTGCCGCGGGCTGGACAGAGTAGATGAGGTCCATGAGCTTTGCGTCGCCTGCGTATCCGCGCGGCTTGACGAAGCCTCTGCTCGTTATGGGTTCGCTGAGGAGGACAGGGAAGATGGGGTGGGCCCTGCAGAGGGCGCCGATGCTCTTCCACTGTCGTGGGCTGACCTCGGCGCGCAGCCTGTAGAGACGCTCGCAGAGCGCCTCGAGCCTGTGGTGTGCGGTTGTCTCGTCTCGTAAGCCTGCGAGGGCCCGGTCGAGGAGCTTGCTGAGGTCGATGTTGTGCTGGGTCATGCCATCCTTAGGGGCGACGACAGGCCAAGCGAAGGCGCTTTTCTAGGCGCTTAGAGGTTTGTCGTCTCCTTGTAAATGGCGCCAGTCAGCGGAGGGTGGACAGGAACCTCTCTAAAAGAGGTCCTGGCGCTCAGAGCGCGTTGAGCCCGTCTGCGGTCAGGAGCGAGAGCTCTGCGCGCATACCCGGGGCGATGACGCCGCGGGAGGAGTCTCCGAGGAGCCGCGCAGGGTTGCCTGCGGTGAGGCGAGCTAGGTCGGCGGGGGAGAGCTCGGGGATGACCCTCTGGGCGTGCTCTACAGCATCACGCATGACGAGAGTTGAGCCGGCTAGGGCGCCCTCAGGGGTGCGGACTGTGCCGCCAGACTTCTGCACCTTGAGGCCGCCCAGGAGGTACGCGCCGTCGGGCTGAGCGGCAGCAGCGACGCTGTCAGTGACGAGGACCGCTCTTTCTGGCCCTAGGATGCGCCACGCGTTACGGAGCATAGCGTCGCCGACGTGGTGTCCGTCTGCGATCAGGCAGGCTGAGAGCCGCACCTCATCGAGGACCCGCACCGCGACGCCGTCATCTCGATGATGGAGCCCGCCCATGGTGTTGAATAGGTGTGTGGCGAGGTCAGCGCCTGCCTCGACGCAGCCGCCGAAGTTCGTCGTGCTTGAGGCGTGTCCGATGGAGACGCAGACGCCCGCATCCTTCAGCCTCGCGGTGGCCTCGACGGCGCCAGCGCGGACCGGAGCGAGGGTGACGAGCCGCAGCGTCCCGGCTGCTGCATCCAAGAGTGCGGCGACTCTCTGGGCGCTAGGGTCGACGAAGTGTTGCGCGTCGTGCGCGCCTGGGACCTCTAGGAAGGGCCCCTCTACGTGCAAGCCCAGGGGGCGCGCGCCCGGACCGTCGTAGGCCTGACACCAGGCAGCGACTGCGCTGACTTGCTCAAGGAGCAAGTCAAAGGGGGCGGTGATGAGGGTCGGGAGGAACGCAGTCGCGCCGCCAGCGCGGACCGTCTCTGCGACCATGTCTAGGGCCTCGGCCGACGCCTCCTCGACGGAGCGGCCGCCGGCGCCGTTGACCTGGAGGTCGATCGCGCCGGGGAGGAGGGTGCCCTCGAGTTGCTCCTCTGTGTCACCTACGAGCCCGGCGCCCACTGCGGTGATCCGTCCAGCTTCTATGAGGACGCCCTCACCCTCGACGAGCTGGTCGTCGCGGACAAGGGCGGTGGGTCGCAGGAGGTGGGTCGCCATGGCGTGGGGCTGGTGAGCCTCGCCAGCGAGCCTAAAGTCGCACGTACTCGAAGTCGATGGGCTGTCCGTTGACGCCCTTCGGGGGAGGCGAGATCCAGGCTGCGTACTTGCCCTGCTCGGTGACCTTCTGCATGAGGGACTTCACGTACTCGCGGTCCTCGTCGGTGGGGAGCCACTCGTGCTTCTTTGCTTCGAAGGCCGAAGCGTCGATGATGTTCCCGTCGAGGTCGAAGTGGTGGTTGGCGTACACGCCGATCGAGCGGTTGAAGCGGCGGTGGGGCAGGCGGAAGCGGTACTCCAGGCCGGCCTTCTCGACGATCCGGTTCCAGTACTCGACGCCTTTCAGGTTGTCCTTCACGAACTCGTCTCGAAGGACCTCGTTCATGGCGTTGCGCAGAGGGACTTCCTCGGTCGTGAGGCGTCCGCCCTCGACCTGGGTGATCTCATAGGAGTCGTTGAGGGCTTGGTGGTCCTCATAGCGGTCCTCGTAGGCGCGGCCCTTGATGCCGGAGCGGAAGAAGTTCGCGCCGTTCGAGGAGACCTCAGCGCCGTAGAGGTCGTTGGAGGAGGAGCACCAGAAGTGGATGTACTTCTGGATGACCTCGAAGGGGATCGCGCCCTCTTCGCGAGGGTCCTTGCCCTCAGCGAGCAGTTCTGCAGTGCGCTTGATCACGCGACCGACGCCAGTCTGGCCGACGAAGAGGTGGTGGGCCTCCTCCGTGAGCATGAAGCGGCACGTCCGCGCTAAGGGGTCGAAGCCTGACTCAGCGAGGCTCAGGAGCTGAAACTTGCCGTCGCGGTCCGTGAACATCGCAAAGCAGAAGAACGAGAGCCAGTCCTCGCAGGGCTCATTAAAGGTGCCGAGGATGCGCGGGTGGTCTGCGTTTCCGGAGCGGCGCTCTAAGAGTTCGGAGGCCTCCTCGCGGCCATCACGGCCAAAGTATGAGTGCAGGAGGTAGACCATGGCCCAGAGGTGACGGCCCTCCTCTACGTTGACCTGGAAGAGGTTGCGGAGGTCGTAGAGCGAGGGGGCGGTGTGCCCGAGGAGGCGCTGCTGCTCGACGCTGGCGGGCTCAGTGTCCGCTTGCGTGACGATCAAGCGGCGCAGCCAGTTGCGGTACTCGCCGGGGACCTCTTGCCAGGCCTCCTGGCCTTGGTGGTCGCCGAAGCCGATGGTGCGGCCAGCCTCAGCGGGCTGAAGGAAGATGCCCCAGCGGTAGTCTGGCATCTGCACATAGTCGAACTGAGCCCAGCCATTCCTCTCGACGCTGACCGCAGTGCGCAGGTAGATCTCTTTCTCGTTGAAGTCGGTGGGGCCCATCGAGCGCCACCAGTCGATGTAGTCTGGCTGCCACTTCTCTAGCGCGCGCTGGAGGCGCTTGTCATGGGACAGGTCTACGTTGTTGGGGATCTTCTGGCTGTAGTCGATCATTTGCTTAGAGGGTCGTTCAGGTTCTGTCGTAGTTGAACTCGGGGCTGTTAGGCGTGCCGTAGCACTGCAAGGCGCCACGCTCGCCGACGGCGTTCGGGCGCTGGAAGATCCAGTTCTGCCAGGCAGAGAGTCTGCCGAAGATCTTGGTCTCCATAGTTTCGGGGCCGGCGAAGCGGAGGTTGGACTCCATACCGGTCAGGGCATCAGGGCTGAAGCTCGCGCGCTCTTCGATGGCGAGTCGCAGCTCGTCTTCCCAGTCGAGCTCGTCGGGCGCATAGGTCGCGAGGCCGAGCTCGTCTGCGGTGTCGGCGTCGAGGGTCTCGCCGGACTTCTCGAGGACGGCAGTGACAGCCTCGGGCGTCCCGAGGAAGCGGGTCTCGAGGCGAGAGATGCCGTTCGCCATGGGGAAGATCCCGCCATTGGCAGTGGTGACGCCGACCTCCACGGGGAAGTCCGGGTCATTGAGGAGGTAGATGCGGTCGCAGGCTAAGGCGAGCTCGAGGAAGGTGCCTGTGAAGCTCGTGCCTTGATCGGCTACGGCGTAGAAGCTCTTCGCCGAGTTGTCTACGCGCTTGAGCGTGCGGCGCACGAGGTGGCGCGTCTCCTCGATGAACCAGTTCCCATCGGCAGCGAGGAGGGCGTCGGTGGTCTGCAGGGTCTCGACTGAGCCCTTGGCTCTCAGGAGGACGAGGCTGACGTCAAGGCGGTTGATGCGCAGGTTGAGGAGGGCGTCGTCGAGCTCGCGCATGGCGCGCAGGATCCACCAGCTGCTGGCCTCTGCGCGCGCGGCGTCGGCGTCCTTGGGGCAAGC
>Ga0208624_1001498_pt1 | contig 11109 bp, 10 predicted proteins | sample Knorr_S23_td_DCM_FD_185607 | JGI IMG/M metagenome (GOLD analysis project Ga0208624, IMG submission 185607) | Marine microbial communities from Southern Atlantic Ocean transect - Knorr_S23_td_DCM_ad_71m_LV_A (SPAdes) (version 2) | ecosystem: Environmental > Aquatic > Marine > Oceanic | place...
CCAAGCGAGTTGACCTGTATCTAGCGTCAATGCGATTAAAGAATCGGTGAACAAGTTCATTCCGTCTCTTTTCGTACTGTCGCCAAACGGGTTACCTACCGCAAAGTAGACCATCCCAAGTTCTGGATCAATCGATGGAGTTTCCCATATTCCGCCACCATTTCGCTCACCCCCCACCCAAGTTGGACCAGCTATATCCCATCCCTGATCATTTTCATCTTGCGGGACAGTATTGAAGTGCCATAGGACTTCGCCAGTTTGGTCATCTATTGCTAATACATATCCACCTGCAATGTGGCTTTCACTTCTGGTGGTCCCAATATAAATCACGTCGTCGTGTATCTGAGGGGCAGTTGTGAACCAGTAACCAACAGAAATCGCGGTCTCGATAGAAGGGTCTTTCTGATGCAGAACATCTAATATTACGGACGCTTGTCCGCCATCACCAAAACTTTCTATGGGCTCTCCTGTTTTCGCATCGAGGGCAAACATAAATGAACCGGCTGCTGTGTAAACTATACCCTCATCATAGACGACACCACGATGACGAAAAATGTAACCCTCCCTTCGACCGCCACCTAAAAGGCGTGTGACATCATAGGTCCAAATTAGGTGTCCATCTCGGGCATTAACTGCGTAAACGCTACCTCTAGAGTCGGTGATGTACATGATTTCATCGACGATTACTGGGGTAGTCTGGTTGCTGACCCCGTCAATTACGCCATGCTGAAATAACCATCGGGGTGTAAGTGTATCTACATTTTCTTTTGTGATTTGGTCGGTTGGTGCAAAACGCGACCCAAAAAGGTCAAAATTGTGTAATGGCCATTCTAAATCAGGTACGGAAGAGCGTATGTCAACGGCACCGCCGGTAGTTTCGCTGCTCGTTGCTACCGAGATAGATGTAGTATTTTCAGATTCCTGAGTACAAGCATTCAAGGTTAAGATAAAAAGTGTAAAGGCAGCTGATTTGAGTCGCATTTTTCCGCCGTATCCAGACGCAAATTGTTTTTGCATTGATGAACTCCAATGTTTCATTTTAAGTTGATAAATATTACTGACTCTCGTCTATCATGAATTGGACGATGGCTTCTAAGTCGCCGTCTGTGCAATCTGAACATAACCCCCGCGCTGGCATCATGCCATTGAGCCCATTGATGGTGCTTTGAACTAAGGTGTCAAAGCCTTTTTCTAGCCTAATCTCCCACTCTATTATATCTCCGACCACGGGAGCGTGGGCTTGCCCTGTGCCGTGGCAAGCGAAACAAGTTGCCTGGTATTTAGCTTCTGCGTCGAATTCTTCTGACTCTTGTGCCACTGTCCCTGCACTAACAAGGGAACAAAAAAGCAACATAGCTGCCAGTGGATATGCTTGATAACTACTCATTTGACTCTCTTGATTTTTCCCAACCAGTGAATACATAAAATGACTGCTGAGCTCTCAGTTTAACCAACAAAGTAGTCATTCGACAACGTTAAGGCCAATGCTTAGAATGCAGGCAAGCTGTAACTTGCAAGTTTCAAAAATTTGGATATTGAATGTCAAAAAAAATCTTAACTCTCAGCGTTCTTTCGCTTTTCTCTGTAATCGTACTCCTATGGTTATTTTACCCCCCAACAATTAATGTGTCTGATGAAGTGTCGAGTTCAGACGAAGAAATTGAAAAAGGTAAGTATCTTGTGACCGCAGGTGGATGTATAAGCTGTCATAGAGGTCAAACTGAACTAACCAGTGAGACTTTGGCTGGAGGTCTAGGTATTGATACTGAATTTGGGACATTTTATGCCCCCAACATTACACCTGATACTTTGACTGGAATTGGCTCCTGGAAGGCTGAAGATTTTATCAGAGCACTGAAACATGGACGGCGGCCCTCAGGTGGGTTTTATTATCCGTCCTTTCCCTACCGTGCCTACTCCAAATTGAGTGATGAGGATATCTTATCCATGGCTGCGTATTTAATGTCCCAAGAACCGGTCTCAATGCGAATACCTGATCCAGAAACCCCGATTTGGCTTGCCCGCTGGATGATTGCGGGTTGGAACAAGTTGGCCGACCTTTCCGGTACTCCTGATGAAATATACGATGACGCCCTGTTAGATAGGGGAGCTTATTTGGCAAGGAATCTGGGTCATTGTGGAGAGTGCCATACTCCTCGCAATGGTCTGGGTATACCTGACCATTCGCGGGAGTTTGCTGGAGCAGAGTTAGGAGATGAAATTATAGAACCTATAGATGCTGATGCTTTGATAGAGTGGACTGCAAATAATTTTGATATTTTCCTCTTGCTTGGGTTGAAACCCGATGGTGAATTTGTGGGGGGCGATATGAATGAAGTGATTGAACACAATACAAGCAAGTTGACGGACGAGGATAGGGATGCGCTTGCTGCCTTCTTTACGCGACATAATTCTGCAGGCGGCTAAGCGAACTCAGGTAAAAAAATATCTTAAATTTTCGGAGGTAAGGGCGGCTTCAGAAAGCCGCCCTGTATCTATCGATTCTTAGTCTGTATCGACCCTGTACGTGTCATGACAATTCCCGCAAGAGCCACCCAATCCTCTAACGGCTCCTAACGTCGCTCCCATGTCACCAGTTGCTGCTGCATCAGCCAGTACATTAGCATTATCGATAAGCGCCTGAGACATATCTGCTATATCTCCTTGGTTACTCCAAATGCTGTCGAGCGCAGTTGTTTCTATATTATCAAAGGCGCTAGTGTCGACCGCTAGCATCTCGGGAATCATGGTCGCCATAACAGCTATACGTCTTGCGTTGCGCTCGGCGACCTCTGCATCGAAGGGAGCTCCCTGCGCCATGCCCACTATTGGACCTAAGTTATAGCGTATAGTCTTGAATAGAGATTTTCTTTGATCTACGGCAGCCGCTGCCTGTTCCTCTGGCGTCATGTCCTGCGCGATTGAATTATACGTTACACTAACTACCGCAACTGCTGAGAGCAGCGCTACTAATTTCTTCATTGTAATTTCTCCCAACCCTTAAATTTAGTCTAGATGAACATTTTTGAATTTCGTGCTTACCTTTTATTTCAGTTAAAGTATCGACTTGATTAGACATCACTATATTATAAATTTTTAATAGATGTCATATGCGATAATAATCTTCGTTGCTTCATGGTCCAGGAAAGTAACCGGGGCCATGAAGAATTCTGCCCGGACGGGCGCCGGTATGCTGACCGTTTTCCACCACAACAGTCCCGTTAACCAAAACAAACTTGGTGCCAATCGCATATTGGTGAGGATTTTCAAAGGTCGCTTTATCAATTATTTCATCAGGGTCGAAAATAGCAATGTCAGCGAAGTATCCTTTGGTGATAAGACCTCTATCATGAATGCCCAGTCTGCGAGCGGATTGGCTACTCATCTTTCGGATTGCTTCTTCCAGGCTCAAGATCTTTCTCTCGCGCACATATAGTCCAAGCACCCGGGCAAATGTCCCGTATTGTCTTGGATGAGGTGCGCCTTCGCCGAAAACGCCTACTGGGCCGTCGGAGCCTATCGCTGTGGCAGGATGTTGCATGATACGATCCACATCCTCTGGACCTATGGCATGATAAACAGCTGTGGCACCTCCTCCCCGAATTATATCGAATACGACGTCCGCTGCGTTCTCGGGAGTCGGTTCTAAGCCAGCATCGATGGCAAGTTCCGCCAAATTTTTTCCGGCCATATCAGGGTCCCAGCTGTTACGTGAGATAAAAACATTCTTCGGATCACCCCCGCCGCGGTCATATAAGATTTTAGCTACCACTTCATTTTTAATAGTTGAATAAGTTTCAGCGCTATTTATTCGGGACAGCATTTCTTCCCTCCCGCCAGCCTGCGCCCATTGTGGAATCAGAGCAGTAATACTAGTCTGAGAAGCTGTATAGGGGTACTGATCAATGGTTACGTCGACACCTCTCTTGCGAGCCTCATCAACCAACCGTAAACTTTCGATGGACGCACCCCAGTTCTCTACACCTATCACTTTGTGATGCGTAATCTGCACGGGAATATTAGCTTCTTCTCCGATTCGAATTGTTTCTTGAACCGAGTCGATTAGTTGAGCAGCTTCTTCACGGATGTGCGAGATGTATATCCCATTGTACTCTGCTGCGACTTTTGAGAGCTCAATTACTTCTTCGGTAGAAGTGAAACTTCCGGGGACGTAAAACAAACCAGTGGAAATGCCTAACGCCCCTTGCTCCATGGCGTCTCTCACCATTTGCTTCATTCGTTCCATTTCGTCAGGGGTAGCTTTTCTGAGTCCGAAACCAATAACTCTTTGTCTTATCGTTCCTTGACCAACAAAAACCGCCCAGTTTGGACTAATACGCAGATTGTCTATGTCAGCATAGTGTCTGTCGATGGGGTAAGGTGAGGAACCATCGTTGCCTTCGGTGAGGGTCGTGACTCCTTGAAGGAGTGCACTCTCAGCGTTAGGAACCTCAAATATTCCTCTCAACGCGTGCGTGTGAGGATCTATAAAACCAGGAGCTACGACAAGCCCATGGGCATCGATTACACGTTTTGCTTCGTGATTCGAGAGTTGGCCGATTTCCGCAATACGGTCATTTTTAATGGCGATATCAGCGTGATACCAGGGATTACCAGACCCATCTACTACTTTTCCTCCACGAATAATAAGATCATAATCTTGAGAATTGCCAAAACTTGGTAAAAGAAGAGCTAATAAGGTTACTGAAGAGATACAGTAGTTCCATATTAATTGCTTTCTAATATTCTGTTTCAAGGGTTCACCAAATCCTCACGCGCTCTTCAGGTGGGAGATAAAGTTTATCGCCTGCTTGCACATCAAATGCTTCATACCATTCGTCAAAGTTCCTTACAACTCCATTGACGCGAAACTCAGAGGGGGAATGAGGATCGCTCGTTAGTCTCTGTATTAAGGCGTCTTCGCGGTATTTACGTTGCCAAACTTGAGCCCATGACAAGAAAAACCTTTGGTCCCCGGTTAGCCCGTCTATGATGGGAGCCTCCTCTCCATTTAACGACATCTGATAGGCTCGGTATGCAAGAGAGAGTCCGCCTATATCGCCGATATTTTCCCCCAGGGTGAAGTTACCATCAATAAAGTAACCTGGAACTGGTTGAAATTTATCATACTGTGATGCTATCGCTTTGGTTAATTCTTCAAAATTAGCGCGATCTTCATCGGTCCACCAATTCCTTTGAATTCCCGCAAAATCCGATTTAGAGCCTTGATCGTCAAACCCATGGCCCATTTCATGACCAATAACCGCTCCGATCCCGCCATAATTCACTGCTGCGTCGGCATTAGGATCAAAAAAAGGAGGTTGAAGAATGCCGGCAGGGAAAACTATTTCATTAAAAGATGAGTTGTAATAGGCGTTAACAGTCTGTGGAGTCATGCCCCACTCTTCCCGGTTGGTTGGTTTACCTAGACGCTGAATCTCATCCGCATAGTTGAATTCCCGAATACTCTGCGCGTTTGCGAAGAGGTCGTTGCGATCGATTTCTAGCGATGAGAAGTCTCTCCATTCGTCCGGATAGGCTATTTTTGGTCTGAAAGACTGAAGTTTTTTTTGAGCCTCATCCTTTGTAGTGGCACTCATCCACTCAATTTCGTCAATGCTTTGTGCTAAGGCTGAGCGGAGATTCTCCACCAGTTGTTCCATCTGTTGCTTTGCGGATTCAGGGAAATGGCGCTGAACGTAGACTTGCCCAACTGCCTCTCCCAAGCTATTCAGTGCCCCCACTCTGGCAACACCCCTCTCCCAGCGCTCTCTCTGTTCCGGCACCCCTCTTAAGACGGTTGAGTAAAAATTAAATCTGGCATTGTCTAAGTCTTCAGACAAAGTGCTGGCACTATCCACAATCAGACGGTAAGTCATGTAGCTAACCCAGTCATCGATAGGAATTGAATTTACTAGATCTATGATGGGAGACATGGCGCTTGGATAAGAGACGTTTAAATCTTCGAGCTGACTAATACCAGCGGCATTAAAATAACTATCCCAATCAAATTCGGAGTAAGTAGTTTTAAACTCGCTAAATGTCATAGGATTGTAGGTTAGATCTCGATTGCGGCGCTGATTGCGAGGCCATAAATTTTCGGCGATTGCTGTTTCAAGATTAAGTATGCTTCGAGCTTTTTCACTTGCATCTTCAATAGACGCCAACTCAAAAATCTCAGTGATATGTTCGATAAACGCTGTCCTGACATCCTGAAATTCTTTAGTATCGCGCAAGTAGTAGTCTCGGTCTGGTAGTGAAATTCCTCCAACCGAAAGTACCAATTGATGCCTGTCTGGGTTACTACGATCTGCACCCACATAAAAACCAAATGGTGTCGCGGTGTTTTCAATAAACGAGCGTCCAAATGCAGTGACAAGTTCATCTCTACTATCAATCTCTCGAAGTCGAGATAGACCATCTTGCAAGGGTCCGATACCTCGGTCGTTGAGGGTGTCAATGTCCATGTAACTAAGATAGTAGTCGCTTATCTTTTGCTCCATAGAGCCTTGGGGCGGCTCTGTTTGGCTTAAATCCTCAATAATTCCCCTTACTCGTTGGTCAGAGCGATCACTTAAGACTGTAAAAGAACCATAACTACTCCGAGAGGCTGGAAGCTCAAATGTGTCCAACCATCTACCATTGGCGTACCGAAAAAAATCATCACCGGCCTTTGTCTCAGCATCCTGATAGGACATGTCTATTCCAAAACTGCCTAACTCGGGAGTAAGGGTCGCGTTACCAAGGGGTTCGGTTATCGCCACTGAACCATCCGTAGGAGTGTTTCCCACATTGCTATCCGGACTGCAGCCTGCGAGCAGCGTAATCAGTGTAAGACTAAATAGCAGTGGAACCCAAATTGAATCAGATGGCATGTTTTTCTCCTCTTTCGTATTTCAGTCGCGTCGTTCCCTTTAAGTATACCTGATTTGGATTACCCGATAACATTGACGTCTAAAAAATGAATAGCATTGAAAATTTAACTAAGGTAATAGTAACAGCCTGATGTCGATCAAAAAGGGAAAGACTGTAAATATAAAATGGATTGGCGTAACCTCAGTCCTTTTCGGGATTCTTCTTGTTGCCAATAATTCCAACGAAATCCTCAGGCAGGCTGTTGTTCTGCCTGGTTCTGTTGCCGAATCAGCAGTAGCTGCAGATTGCAGGCCGGATGAATTGGTTGAAGAAGACCTAAGCTTGAAAGAATGTGAATTGATGGTTAGTAATATCCAAATCATGCTTGCATCATCGCCATCTTGGTTCAGGCCGGTCACAATTTGTTTATATATTTTGGGCTTAGTTTCTGCCTTGTTTTCGCTGGTTTTTGGTATGCGGTTTGTAAACAGCCCAGAATCTGCTCAGCGTCCACTTTATGTAAGTTTCGTTTTACTCGTGGGCATTGATTTTCTGATATTTGCAACAACATCGGCAACGGGGCCCCTACTAAGATCGATTTACTTATGGCCTACACTTATTTGGTTTTTTATTCATCTAGTCCTGTTAGTGGCCGTCGTCAGCTACAATTCAGAATCAAAAAGAGAAGTAAATTAGTGCCTAATAAAATCGAAAGATTGAAAGTTTTTTTCCACTGGCTAATGGCTGTTAATGTTTTTTTCCTCTTTATGAGTAGCTGGTGGATGCTCGCATTACCCTTACCATCAGAGAACTTTACTTTTCGAGAGCTGCCTTTTCAGTTGCATAAAAACATTGGGATTACTATTTTTGTAATTGCTATTTATTTGCTTGCAGTTAGGGTTTCAAAGATAAGAAGAAAGGCCTTCAAATCACCCATTAAATCCGAAAGGTTTGTAGAAAAAGGGCACCTCGTCCTTTATTTTCTTATTACCTTTTGTTGTATAAGCGGCTATCTGTCCTCTTCCTATAGTGGCTGGGAAACAACTCTATGGTGGTCTCTAGATCTACCACTTTGGGCAGAAGAAAACGATTCGTTAAATATCCTCTTCTCGGATCTTCATCTGTGGTCATGCTGGGCTTTGTTGTTAGTTATTGCTGGGCATGTAGGTGTCGCGCTCTACCATGCTTTTAGGAGTGACCTGACCACAGATAAAATGTATCGATGGTAATTTCTTACCAATTAAACTAGGGATTAGACTAACCATGAAAGAATATCCAACTTTCGTTACTCATTTAGAATGTAGTTATACCGGTAAGGTATACCAGGCAGACAAGCTTCATGGCTTATCGGAAGATGGTAAGCCCCTGCTTGTGAAGTATGATCTCGAAAAACTATCTGAATCAGTTACCAAAGAATCGTTAAATACGCGCCTACCAGAGTTTTGGAGATATCGGGAATTTTTGCCTGTTAGGAAGTCTGAAAACATTGTTCGCCTGGGTGAGATAATGACGCCCTTATTGCCAGCTACAAATCTTCAGCAGGAGTGGGGTAGTGGTGAAATATTGATTAAAGACGAAGGAAGATTACCTACTGGTTCCTTCAAGGCTCGCGGGCTCGCGTTGGCAGTGGCTATGGCTAAGGAATTGGGAGTCGAACGAATGGCTATGCCTACCAATGGGAACGCCGGAGCTGCTTTAGCAGCTTATTGTTCGCGAGCAGGGATAGAGACATTTGTGTTTTGTCCGGACGATACCCCGAAGGTGAATGTTGATGAGATATCGTTTTTAGGCGCAAAAACGTTTTTAGCCAACGGCTTTATTAATGACTGTGGGCGAGTAGTTGGCGAGGGTAAAGTTCAAATGAATTGGTTTGACACCTCAACACTCAAGGAGCCTTACAGAATAGAGGGGAAAAAGACGATGGGGTTAGAGCTAGCCGAGCAGCTCAACTGGAAAATGCCAGATGTAATTATTTATCCAACTGGCGGAGGAACCGGACTAATCGGGATGTGGAAAGCGTTTGATGAATTAGAGCAGATTGGGTGGATCGGGTCAGAAAGACCTAGGATGGTAGCGGTTCAAGCTGAAGGTTGTGCGCCGATCGTCAAGGCGTTTAATGAAGGAAATAGACATGCGGAGCCCTGGGAAAATGCTGAGACAATTGCCGCCGGAATAAGAGTGCCGGCTGCTGTCGGTGATTTCTTGATTCTGGATGCCGTTCGTGAAAGCGATGGGTTTGCTGTTTCCGTAAGCGATGGAGAGATTAACTCGGCACATAGCGAGTGTGCCCTCAAGGAGGGCGTTCTTCTCTGTCCCGAAGGTGCAGCAACCTTGGCTGCTCTTAAAAAAGAGCTTACCTCTGGAAGAATTAAGAGGAATGAACAAGTTATACTTTTTAATTGTGCGACCGGGCTAAAGTATCCAATGCAGACGAGCCATAACTTTATAAATCTGCAAGAGCCTGTTAACTATGATTGGATAGAGGGAAGTTTATAGTGGAGAATTCTTCGAATGACATCTCTATGAAGACTAGGGGCAGTAAGACCATTGATCTTTATACCTGGGCTACGCCTAATGGTCGGAAAGTTTCTATAATGCTGGAAGAATTGGGTTTAGACTACAATGTAATACCCATTGATATTACTAAAGGAGAACAGCACGATTTAGACTTTGTCTCCTTTAGCCCAAATAATAAAATACCGGCAATAATCGATCATGAAACAGGATTAAAAATGATGGAGTCAGGTGCCATTCTAATGTATCTGGCCAAAAAGACCGGCCTTTTCATGAGCCAAACTGATGGGCAATATTGGGAAGAAATGCAGTGGCTGATGTTTCAAATGGGCCATGTTGGACCCATGCTGGGTCAAACTCACCATTTCGTCAAGTTTAATCCAGGGAAATCTCCTTATGCTGAAGAAAGATATAAGAACGAGAATATCCGACTTTATAAAGTTCTTAATAAACGGTTGAAAGAGAGAGAGTTTATTTGTGAAGATTATTCAATCGTTGATATTGCAACGTGGCCTTGGATTTCACGCTATGAATTCCAACAGATGGACCTTAATGACTACCCGAGCTTAAAAGCTTGGTACATGCGAATCGCTTCAAGGCCTGCCGTGCAGAGAGGCTATTCTGTTCCTCTCGATCAGCCGGTGCCGCTGCCAGAGTAAATCGTCAGAAAATTATCTAGCAGCAATAACTAATCATACAGTCTTTAATCTTTAAGACTGTCATAAACTAAGTCGGCCGCGATACCACGCATGTTTGCCGAGCCCGGCCTTCTTTGCCCTCGGGCCTGAATCATTCCAATCCAAAACATATCTTTGCCAGGATCTATCCAAAACCACGTGCCGGCAGCACCTGACCAGTAGTAGGTACCTGGACCCTGCGGTGAATTAGCAAGTATTGGATCATAGATAACCGCAAAATCAACGCCAAACCCGATACCAGCCTGTCCAGGGCGATTAAGCCCCCCGCGGATGTCTAGTTCGTCTCTTAGGCTATTGGTCCGCATAATTCTTACAGACTCTGGAGTTAAGATTTTTGCACCCTCCAGGGATCCCTCATTGACGAGCATTTGAAGAAACCTAGCATAGTCATGAGCTGTGGAAACGAGTCCACCACCACCGGACTCCAAGCGATTTGGATCTAAATAACTGGGCCGGTCTTTACGATGCGGTCGTTGTGTGAGTCGATTGCGTTCAGAGTCCCAGCTGTGTATTTCTGCAAACCTGGGCTGATCCTCTTTTTTAACAAAGAAACCAGTGTCAGCCATCTTTAAAGGCTTGAAAATATGCTTCTCTAAGAACTCGCCGTATTTCATCCCGGAGAGCTTTTGGACAATGTAACCCTGGAGATCGACCGCAACAGAGTAGTACCATTGCTCTCCTGGCTGGGAAAGCAATGGAATTTCCGCAACTTTATTGATTAACTCATCTAGGTCTTTTGAGGCAAGCACTTGCTTCTGTCTGTACGCCTTGTTAACAGGATCGTCACCCCTAAGCCCATAGCCAAACCCCGCAGAATGGTTAAGGAGTTCGCGCATGGTCGGTTCACGATCCATAGGTACAAGGTTGGTTTTCTGTTCATCAAAAGATTTCATTACCTGGAGTTCTTTGAATTCGGGTATAAATTTACTGATAGGATCATCAAACTTCCATAAACCCTGCTCATATAAAATCATAAGAGCAACGCCAGTGACCGGCTTTGTCATTGAATAAATACGGAATAAAGTGTCCTTTTGCATCGGAG
>Ga0208624_1001500_pt1 | contig 11093 bp, 7 predicted proteins | sample Knorr_S23_td_DCM_FD_185607 | JGI IMG/M metagenome (GOLD analysis project Ga0208624, IMG submission 185607) | Marine microbial communities from Southern Atlantic Ocean transect - Knorr_S23_td_DCM_ad_71m_LV_A (SPAdes) (version 2) | ecosystem: Environmental > Aquatic > Marine > Oceanic | place...
AATAATTAGTTCTTTATCTTTCTCGTCAATGGATTTTGCTTTCGCCAAAAGTTCTATGTTTGTTCTAACGCTCGTGAGAGGGGTTCGAAGTTCGTGGCTAGCATCCGTAACTAGTCTCTTTTGCTGGTCGCGCGAAGTTGCAAGTGCGCGCAACATCACGTTAAAACTCTCCGCTAAACGTCGCACTTCCTTGTCTCCATCCTTTGAGTCTATGAAAGCAGTGAGTTCTTGGGTGCGAGCTACATGTTCAGCAGTTTTGGATAATCTCTTGATGGGTTTCGCAAGTTGAGAGGCCAATACCCACGCTGACAAGATAGCTATAGCAATACCTATAAGCCCTAGTAGCAGAAATGCGCGAATCATTCCGGAGATTGCATCATTAACTTCTGATAAATCTCGGCCTATCTGAAGAAGACCACCTCTGGGTAATGGTTTAGAGAGGATTCTGTAGTCAACACCTCCAACAGTTGATTTACGTATTCGGGTGACTCCACTTAGCTTCTCATCTTTCTGCGTAGCAATCTTGATTTCTGCGTCTTCTAGGGGAAGCGAGATTGGGAATGCAAAGATAATTTGGCCTTTGGGATCCACGATTTGTGTAATCGCATCCGGTTCTGCAAGAAATTCTGACAGGACTGATCTCCTTTCATCTCTTTGCACGAATGGTTTAGCTTCCGCATTGGACTGAAGGTCTTCTATGCTTTTTGCCCTGTCAACAAGAAAGTCATCCACGCCATCAACAAGCTGGCGCTCAGCAGACGTCACTGCAAAAATACCTGCAATTGTTACTACTGTCGTAATGACTGCCACCAACGCAATCGTGAGGCGAAGTTGGAGAGTCATGGTTCTCTCAAACAGTATCCGACGCCACGAATGGTATGGATCAGTCTTGTCTCGGGGTTATTGTCAATTTTTCTTCGTAAATAACCGATATAAACATCGAGTGATTTGGAGTTTGTCTCAAAGTCATAGTCCCAGATAGCTTCATATATGCGTTCCCTTGTTAGGACCAGGTTTGCATTTCTCATCAGGAGTTCTAACAGGTCATATTCTGTTTTCGTTAAGTCAATTTCTTCACCCTCCCGAAAGACTTTCCTTGATCCATATTCAAGTGTGAGGTCCCCTATTACCCGTGAGTGCTCTGCCTGATTATCGAAACGTCTCAGAAGGGCACGGATCCGAGCAAGAAGTTCGTCAAGGGAAAAGGGTTTCACAAGATAGTCATCTGCGCCGGCATCTAACCCTGCAACACGGTCTGAAACTTCGTGCTTTGCCGTAAGAATGAGTACTGGGGTCTTGTCCCCATTGCGCCTTAATGCTCTGCAAACTGAAAGTCCGTCAACGATAGGCATCATGACATCCAAGATAAATAGGTCCGGAGGTGATATCTGGGATTCCTCTAGGGCCTGTGACCCGTTATTTACAGATATGACGGAGTACCCTTCGTAGCGCAAAGCCCTATCAAGCGCGTCGCGAACAGCTTGATCGTCTTCTGCAATGATTATTTTTTTACCTTGATTATTTCCCATAATCCTCAATCAACGTGTCGCCTCATTCTGATAGGAAACCCACTCGCACGCTACTATTTTTGCACTTTCTTAATTGATTCTTAATTAGTACGTAGCTGAACTAAGAAATATCAAATCTTACTTCCTCTGGGTACGGGAAAAATTCGGGAGCTTCTATTTCATGCTGACTTTGCATTTCTATCCAAGTTTCTGGCTCGCAAAGGTCGCCATGAACACTGTCAAAGGCATCGCGTGCAGCATCAGGGAATCGGAAAAATTTCTTGAATTCTTCAGGAAAGACATCGTTTGCTCCTACTGCAAACCAAGGTTGAGATGACATTTCATCTTCAAAGCTTCGTGCTTCCGGTATTGCTCTGAACGTGACATCTTGAAGCAAAGTCAACTCGTCATAGTCATAGAAGACAACGCTTCCGTGTCTGGTGACACCAAAATTTTTAGTGAATAGGTCACCGGGAAATATATTCGCTGCACACAAATCTTTGATTGCGTGACCGTAGTCAAGAGTCGCAGATAGCACGAGGTTCTCCGGCATTTCTTGAAGGTATAGGTCAAGTGGGTAAACGCGCCGTTCTGTGTAGAGGTGGTGAATGATGACATCAGTATCAGTAATTGTTATTGAGCGAGAGGCCTCTAACGCTAACTCTTGAAGAAGTTCATCGCTAAACCTCTCACGTGGAAATGCCAGGTCTTCAAAAACTTGCGCATCAACCATTCTTCCTACGCGATCATGGGCAAAAACCATTTTGTATTTATCCATAACTTGTGATCTCGTAATTTTCTTTGAAGGAGGAAACGTATCTTTAATCACCTTGAAGACCACACCAAAAGAAGGGAGGGTAAAGACTGTCATCACCATTCCTGGTATTCCTCTGGCTGCTTCAAACCGATCAGTTGAGTTTGAAAGGTGCCTATAGATAGCTCTGAACAAACTTGTCTTCCCATGGGCGCTATACCCAATAGCCGTATACAACTCGGCTACGGGTTTGAGTGGGATTAGCGTTTTGATGAAGGCTACTATTGCTCCAGGTTCCTTCGTATTCACATGAAAATACGACCTCGTAAATCCGAAAATTCTACTAGTAAGGTTCTCTGTGAGTAAGACTGCATCACATACTACCCCGCTATCTGTGGAGCGAAGAGGAATTATAAGTGGAGAAACCCGAGTGAGATATCTAATCCTGCCGACAAGGTACGCTCCACGATTACGGTAAAAGACTGGCTTAAGGACATCAATCTCTACAGGCATTGTAGCCTCCCACGTCTCAGAGAGATGTTTCTCTATTGCTGAGGCAATATTGGCAGAATCCCGTTCTAAATTCTGCCAATTATGACCAATATCGAACGCTTCAAGCACAGCCTGTATCAATTTTTCGGTAGTAGTTCGAAGACGGAACGTTAGAACTTCCCCCTGTCCTGGATCAACAACAGGAAGAGCGATTCCGCCAAACCATCTAAATTCAAGATCGTCATCGAAGCCCACTAACGTAAATAACCTTCGCGTGACGGAATTAAAAAAAGTTTCCGCTAGTTCAGAATCTGAGCGCCACGCAACAGCTTGAGCAAAAATACGTCTTGCTGATACCCATAGCTCTCTCTTCATGCTCTCTTCCAAGTCTTCAAGAGCCGGATTAATAGCTTCAACGCATTGGTTAACGAGTTGTCGATGAAGAAGAAGACGAATTTGAGAATTTATTTGATGCTGTGCAAACTCCTGATTCGCAAAATTATCTCTAGCTCTTTGAGTGATGTCTAGAAAGTCTGAACGAAATTGGCTGAAGAACTTAGCAACCTCTTCAGCTATATCTTTTGCTGTTCTTTCAGCTTCCCCGAACTCTTGGATAGAGATAACGCCTTGAACATTTTGGCTACGTGCTCTGCGGCGCAACCAACTTGGGGACAAAGCGGAAGGCATATCAACACCATGTTGTTTGAGCAGTTCGCTATCGGTAAGGATCTCTATAGTTGGTCCTGAGGCGACAACTTCTCCTTTATCAAGAAGTACAGCAGTTTGACAGGTCTCAATAGCAACAGTTATGTCAGCAGTAAATACAAGGAGTGCTTCCTCACGATTCGCCAACGCTTCAACCAAAGAGTCTGCTGAGCGCGCATCAAGCATTGACGATGGCGCATCAAGCACGAGGATCGGTGCCCTATTCTCTAATTGGGCAGCTAGTGCAACACGATAGGATTCCCCTCCGCTCAGTCTTCCTATTCGACGATGGAGAATCTCTGTATCCAGATTCACATTTGAAATTGTCTTCTTGGGATCTCCGCCACAAATTGCTTGTAACGCTGAAGCAACTGTTTCCTCGCTATTGAAGCGTCGAAGATCTGTAACTGTCCCTATATTTTCAGGGTTACTACAAATTCCAGAGATAACTCCGGAAGTTGGCGTGAGTCTTTGCGATATTATTTTTGCAAGAGTGCTTTTCCCGCTTCCATTCCCCCCGACCACGGCGATACGATCCCCTCGCAAAATCGTTAAATTAATGTCCCTCAAACCCAGTCCATCCGGATGGTTATACGAAATATCTTCAAGACATAAAAGCGTTTCGCTCACATAAGAATACTGCCCGAATTTCAACGGTTTAACAGTCTAAGGAAGGTTTTTTCTTAAATTTAACGAAAATGCGGTTATTTTTGGCAACTTTATGATTAGTAACTTGCACAATCAACCCAGCGATAGAAGACTAGGCTCGTATTATCCATTGGAAATGAGAGGGTTCCTGTATGCACAGATCCAAGTTATTCAAATTGTTAATTGCCTTTTTAGCTTTAACTATGTTCGCAACAGCTTGTGGAGGAAGCGACGATGACAGCTCATCACCTGATAGCTCATCCGCGTCTGAAGCGACCGACAGTTCATCTGAAAGTAGCGCAAGCGAAGCTACTGAAGAACAAGAAGTAGAAGAAGTAGAAGTAGAAGAAGAAGTAGAAGAAGAAGAAGTAGTAGAAGAAGAGGCAATAGTTGCAGAGGAAGCTGAAGTAACTATCGAGCCGGTAACAGGAGGCACACTCCGATGGGGGATTGAAGCAGAAAGCGATGGACTAAATCCTACCGCTTCAGCATTGTCAGCTTCCGGCAGAACAATGTCCTATGCGATCTTTGATACCATCGCCAAAATTGATTCAGACGGTAATGGTGTAGAGTGGCTTGCTGAGACTTGGGAAACGAATAGTGACTGTACAAAGTGGACCATAACTCTTCGTAGCGGCATCCAGTTCCATGATGGGACACCAGTAAACGCTGAAGCAGTTGAATACAACTTCAACGCTCAATTAGCAGACCCGTTGGTAAGCCTTGCGGTCAAGTACCTTTTCCCAACCGAAGGCGCTCTTGACATCATTGACGACCTAACAGTTCGCTACAATTTATTGGAACCTGATTGTCGTTATCCGAGCTCTCTTCTAACTAGCCAGGTAGGAATGGTTGCATCCCCTACATGGTTGCAAGCGGCACTTGAAGACCCCACACTTGACCAGCAGCCTGTTGGGTCTGGGCCATTTAGGATTGATTCACGAATCCTTGACTCTCAAACGACTGTTGTAAGGAACGATAACTATTGGAACGGCACACCTTACCTAGATGCTATTGAATTTGTTGTCATCACAGATTCTGATATCCGAGGATCTCTTCTTCAAGAAGGAGAGATTGATGGTTTGGTTACAACGAACGTTCCTACAATCGTTGACCTCGCAGAAGCTGAGGGGATAAACCAGTTCTTTGAAGATACTGGAGATGAATCATTTACCATGCTTCAAACAGGTAGAGCTCCGTTCAATGATATTCGCGCAAGGGAAGCCTTATTCTTGGCTACACCAAATGAGAATTATCAAAGTCTAATAAACTTAGGAATTCCTCGAACAGCTAATCAAATCTTCACACCTGATGAGCCATATTACAATCCTGACATAGTAATGGTCACTGATAGTCCTGAGCTTGCAGCATCATTGGTTGAAGAATATTGCGCTGATGTACCCGCATCTTGTACAAATGGAAAAATAAATATGGAATATCAGTATTCGGGGCCATCAGTTGCTGGTGAAAGAACTGCCGAAGTCTTGATTGAAGGGTGGAAAGATTTCTTCAATGTAACTATTGACATGAAACCACAGGGAATCCATATTCAAGAAGTTGCTTTTGGCCTATTTGATGCTGTCGGATGGCGCCAATTTGGTTATGTGAATCCTACAACGGACCATACATGGTTGCGCTGTGACACTATTGGCGGACTTTCCTTAAATTGGCCTCGTTATTGCGATGAGGAAAGAGATGCACTACTTGCCTTAGCCAAATTGGAGACTGAAGTAGAGCCACAAATAGAGATTTATCAAGAAGTTTCACAAAGAATCAATGATGCCTTCTTATACATATTCCATAGTCACTCACTCTGGGATGTAGCTGTGAGAGATAATGTTTACAATATTTGTGGAGTGACAGCGCCAAACGGCAAAGAGCTTGATTGTCTGATAAACGGAGATGTCTGGTTTAATACAACGTTTATAGTTGAAGACTGATCGGTGCCCAACGGGCCTCGGGATTATGTATTTCCGAGGTCCGTTGTTCGCCTTATACGAAAGCATCAAAGTTTTAGCATGTCCTCATGCACAGTTTAAACGCTAGACTACTAATAGGTCTTGACTCTTAAAGACAGATAGAGGGGTTCCTTTGCAGCGAATAGTGAGAAAGTTTTTAGCTTTGTGTCTGCTTCTGGTGTTGATTTCAATGGTCACTTTTGGATCGATGAGTTTCTTAGGCGACCCCTTATTTAATATTCTTGGGCCAATTGCAGGGGATACTGAAAGTCCGGAGAGTTTAAAAATTATTGAGGCCGCAAAAGCTGAATACCACCTTGACAAATCAGTGCCAGAGCAATGGGGGCGCTGGGCATGGGATTTTGTGCGGGGAGATTTTGGAGTGCAATTCAGTACCACTGGTCAACCGCCAGTTAGCGACCTGATAAAAGAGCGACTTCCTCGAACACTTGAATTAATGTTTATTGCACAACTATTTGCTTTGGGATTGGCCATTCCTTGGGCTGTCACTTCAGCTGCTAGGGCAAATAGCCGCATTGACAAAGGCCTTACGATGACCTCATTCGCCGCTATATCTCTTCCATCGTTTGCAACAGCTGTTCTACTTTATTACGTATTCTCAGTCAAACTTGACTGGTTACCTGACACATACAATGCAATAGATCCATTCTGGGGTTTCAGCCACGACCATAGACTTATTCAACTGATTCTTCCAGCTCTCACCCTAGGGATAGGGGCAGCAGCACAGTACGCAAGACTGTTGAGAACTGACATGATAACGACTCTTCGCGAGGACTTCATTCTTATGGCAAAATCTAAAGGAGTGCCGCGAAAACGCGTTCTATACATTCATGCTCTTCGATCATCATTGTTTTCGCTTATTACTCTTTTAGCAATCAATGTAGGATTCATGATTGGTGGGTCAATAGTCGTTGAAAGTTTCTTCAGAATTCCAGGTATAGGTCTCGCAATCATTGAAGCTGTTCTTCGCGATGATTTTCCCGTAGTGCTGGCAATAGTAATGCTGGTTTCATGTGGATTTATGGTTCTCAACTACTTGGCAGATATTTTATATTCAGTTCTTGATCCACGGATAAGAAATACAGAACAAGGTCAGCAAAAGAAAGTAACTATCCTATGAGCGTCAACAAGGATGAGATACTTCGAAATGAAGTAAATGAGTCAAGTGAAGTGGCTGAAGCCGGCGCAGAAGCCGCTAAGAAAACACTTGGATTTGGTTTCTGGCTCTGTGCTGTTTGGCTATTCGTGATTAGCATGTTCGCTATACTCGCTCCAGTGCTTCCACTGAAGGACCCCGGAGAGAATTTTGTCCAATATGAAGAACAAGAAAACCCCTTAACAAAAAAGCTAGAAGAACAACCAACTATTCCCCCATATTCTCCTAGCTCAGAGCACTGGTTTGGGACTGATCAGGATGCACGAGACATATTCAGTAGAACTATATATGGTGCAAGAATTTCATTAGCAGTCGGAGGACTCACAACATTATTTGGACTTTTGATAGGGGGTTCCTTAGGAATGCTTGCAGGCTTTCTCAAAGGTTGGATTGATAAGCTCGTGTCTGGTCTATTTCTATTGAGCCTCAGTTTCCCTGGACTCGTTTTGACAATTCTTATTATCACGATTTTAGACAGGTCTCTTTTGACCATCTCCCTGACATTTGGGATTCTATCAATCGCTCCGATAGGAAGATTAGCAAGAGCTCAGACGTTAACTTTCTCTGAAAGAGAATTCGTAACAGCTGCAACGACTCTTGGTGCAAAACGTTCGCGTATTCTGCTGCGCGAACTCTTTCCCAATGTTCTTATCCCAATGATTACTTTAGCCATGGTTGTAGTAGCAATTTCAATCGTAGGTGAAGGCACATTGGCGTTTCTTGGTTTATCAGTTCAAGGCTCCAGTACATGGGGCAAATTGATCCTTCTTGGAGCAGATATCTCAACTCTCCAAACAAGTCCATGGGTTTCTTTTATCCCAATGTCTTTTCTCTTCCTTACAGTAGCCGCCTTTAATTTTATGAGTGACAGGTTACAAGACGTCTTCGATACAAGGAGCATCTATGTCACCCATGACTAAGACTGATTCAGCAATATTGGAGGTTGAGAATTACAAAGTCGGGTTCCGAACAGAACGTGGACTCGCAAAGGCAGTAAATGGAGTTTCATTTTCCCTTGAAAAGGGTAAGACAATCGCCATAGTTGGTGAATCAGGTTCTGGTAAAACTGTTTTAAATAGAGGATTGATGGGTCTATTAACTGACAGCAACACTATCGAAGAAGGCTCAGCTAAATTTATGGGTGAAGAAATTGCTGGTTTATCAAGACAAAGATTCTGGGGCACTAACATAGCGATGATTTTCCAAGACCCCATGTCATCCTTAAATCCAGTCATGAAAGTAGGAAAACAAGTAGCCGAACCTTTAGTACTTCATCAAGGTTTGACAAAAAAAGAATCAAAAAAAGAAGTAATTAATCTTTTCAAATTAGTTGGCATCCCTGATCCCGAAAAAAGATTCAGTGAATATCCCCATCAGCTCTCAGGTGGGATGAGGCAAAGAGTTATGATCTCGATTGCATTAGCCATCAAACCTGATTTATTAATAGCTGATGAGCCAACTACGGCTCTAGACGTGACGGTCCAAAAATACATTTTAGATCTACTCCAAGAGCTCCAAGATGAGAGAAAGATGTCTGTGGTCCTAATCACTCATGATTTAGGAGTCGCTAGAGGTCGCGCAGACGAAATCCTTGTAATGTATGGTGGCAAAGTAATGGAGCATGCTCCATCAGAAAAGATATTTACTGAAATGTCGCACCCTTATACTGAAGCACTCACAGCGGCTATACCTCGCTTGAAAGATCCAAAGCATACAAGGCTCATCCCAATACCAGGATCCCCTCCGGACCTGGTACACCCCCCCGTGGGGTGCAAATTTGCTCCACGGTGCGTATACGCCCAAGAAAACTGCATTAACGAAGAACCTGCGGCGACAGTGAAAGGAAGACATAGCTATTCTTGCTTCTATCCTGTAGGCACCGAAAAGAACAAAGATGCCTATCAAAAGAATGCTGCTCAAGGCCATACAGCGGCAGGTTTGAAGATTTCACGAAGAAGGGTGCTGAAGTAATGGCAGGTTCAGGCAAGAACCACCTCCGCAGTGAGTCAGAAAATATAATACTTAAAGTCGAGGATTTAGTTGTTGAGTTCCCAAGCAGCAAGAAAGATTTTGTGCACGCTGTCTCAAACATAAGCTTTGACTTAGAAACCGGAGAAACCTTAGGGATCGTCGGTGAATCCGGATGTGGGAAATCTTCAACTGCTAAGGCGATCATTCAACTTCCAAAGCCAAAATCAGGCTCAGTACTGTTTAAAGGTACTGAATTAATGAACCTAGCTAAAGAAGAGTTAAGGAAAATACGACCAAAATTGCAGATGATCTATCAAGATCCGATTAGCTCATTAAACCCTAGAAGGAATGTCTTTGAAATCGTAAATGAAGGGTCAAAGATTTGGGGTGATTTGGGACAAGAGACAAGCGCTCTAATCGAAAGTGTTGGACTAGATCCAGATGAAGCCAGAACCAAAAAGCCTCATGAGTATTCAGGGGGACAATGCCAAAGAATTTCAATAGCTAGAGCGCTAGCACTCAACCCACAAATACTCATTTGTGATGAACCCGTCTCTGCACTTGATGTATCAGTTCAGGCAAGAATAATTAATTTGCTTGAAGATATGAAGAGTCAATTCGGTCTTACCGTTATCTTTATCAGTCACGATTTATCGGTTGTGAAGAATATCAGTGACCGGGTTTCAGTTATGTACCTAGGGAAAATGTGCGAAATCGGCGATAGCGATTTGATCTACGAGAAACCAGCTCACCCTTATACTCGCGTTCTGCTAGCCGCTATTCCAGACCCTGAAAATATGCATTCCGGAACTGTAGATCTACTTGAGGGGGAACTACCTTCTGCAATCAATCCGCCAAGCGGTTGCCGTTTCAGAACAAGGTGCCCAAGAGCAGAAGCGATATGCGAAAAGGAGGAACCAGTGCTCGTTCAAATTGGAAATGAAGATCACTGGGTTGCTTGTCACTTCCCCCACATTGATATTGAACTTGATGCACTAACGAGTGAAAAGGGTGAACCTATTGACCACAAGACGGAAGATGAGATTCTGTGGCCCCCCGCTGATTAGCTCATCAATTTCGCTAATTCGCTAACTGTTTGTTCGCGAGCTTCATCTGGTCCATAAACGGCCGCAACAACTTGGGTTCCTCCGCTATCTGAGTACTTTTGAAGTCCTTCAGCGACTTCTTCGAAACTACCACTTAATGCAATATCCCAAGAATTAGCAAGCCCCTCGCGCTCAAGCATCGCACGGTATGAAGGCAAATCACCATAGAAACCAAAGTCTCGTTTAGCATATTCTTCAGCTATATCAAGATCAGAAGTTATGCAGACAGGCACTGCCGCTATAACTTGAGGAACTGGTCTTCCAGCCTCTTCCGCAGCCGCATTTATAATTGGAGATATATGATTCCGGATAGTCTCCGGTCCGGTCATCCAAGTAACCGTTCCATCAGCAACCCTGCCAACTAATTTCAGCATTTGAGGACCCAGCGCAGCTACAAGAACAGGAGGAGCATCCGCAGGTACATCAATTCCACCTCTGCTGGTTAAGTGCTTCCCTCCATATGAAATCGTTCCATCATGAAGAAGAGCCATGAGAATTTGAAGATAATCGCTCATGTGCCCAACGGGAGCATCAAATGATATTCCCCACATTCCCTCAACAACCGGCTTATGAGATAACCCAATACCCAAATCTAGTCGGCCATTCGAAATCTGATTAACCGTCAGTGCTTGCTGGGCTAACATCATAGGATGTCGCGGGTAGGTTGGAATCACTGAGGTACCTAAGCGGATACCTTCAACAGATTCAGCGATAACAGCCAACGCCGTTAACGCATCAAGATTAAAGATTTGCGGTGTCCAAAATGTTGAATAC
>Ga0208624_1001501_pt1 | contig 11090 bp, 10 predicted proteins | sample Knorr_S23_td_DCM_FD_185607 | JGI IMG/M metagenome (GOLD analysis project Ga0208624, IMG submission 185607) | Marine microbial communities from Southern Atlantic Ocean transect - Knorr_S23_td_DCM_ad_71m_LV_A (SPAdes) (version 2) | ecosystem: Environmental > Aquatic > Marine > Oceanic | place...
TGCGCATACAAAAAATCTTTTTTTGAGGGACAAAAAGAGAAATTTTTACTTACTCTCATGCTTAGATAGCACTGAAGTAGACCTAAAAATTATTAAAAATACTATACAATGCCAAGGAAATCTCTCTTTTGGAAGTGCAGAATATTTATATGATAAACTTGGAGTCAAACCAGGCTCTGTTAGTCCCTACTCTTTAATCAATAATGTAGATAAGGATGTAAGTTTTTACTTAGATAAAAAAATAAATGATTATGAATTATGCAATTTTCACCCACTAGACAACACTAAAACAATTCAAGTAAAAACAGAGGATTGTATTAAATTTCTAAAAACAATTACGACTGTGCGATTAATTGATTTTACGACTATGGAAGTAATTAATCTCTGAAATTTTGAAACTGTAAAGGAATTTTAATATCACTTGATTTTAATAATTCGATCATTGATTGTAGATCGTCTCTTTTCTTTCCAGTTATTCTTACTTCATCTCCATTAATTGAAGCTTGAACCTTTGCTTTCGATGATTTAACAAGATTTGTTATTTTTTTTGAGTCCTCTTTTGATATTCCATTCAAAATATCAATAAATTGTCTTACTCTATTTCCGGAAGCTGTTTCAGTTGATTTTAGGTGAATAAATTTTGGATCTATTTTTCTTCTTACAATATTATTTTTTAAAATATCATTAAATTGAGTTAATTTAGTATTGTCGGTTGTCTCTATTGTAATAGAAAAATCGTTTCGTTCGATTGTTGAATTAGTGTTCTTAAAGTCAAATCTATTATCAACTTCTCTTTTTGTATTATTGATGGCATTATCAATTTCTTGAATATCTGGTGACGAGACAACATCAAAAGAAGGCATAATTGAACAATACAATATTTTTATTTATTTCAACACTAATAGTTTGGGGACCAACCTGGTATATAATTAAATTTCAACTAGGCATTGTCGATCCAATGACATCGGTTTTTTATCGCTTTTTCTTATCTTCAATCATTATTTTAGTATTTTGTGTATTAAAAAAAATAAATCTGAGATTTTCATTAAAAGAGCATTTCTTTATAGCTGCTCTAGGAGTCTCTTTATTCAATATAAATTATGTACTGTTTTATCTATCTACAGTTCATTTAATAAGTGGATTTGTTGCTTTATGTTTTTCTTCAATATTATTTTTAAATGTAATTAATAATATTATTTTTAAAGGTAAATTTCCAAAAATTATGACTTTGGTTGGAGGTTTTATTGGAACGTTAGGATTACTTTTCATATTTTATGATGAAATAATCAATTTTGAATTTTCAAAAGGAACTAGTATTGGAATTTTACTTGGTGTATTGGCGACATATTTTGCATCTATTGGTAACTTAATTTCAGAGTATACCTCTAAAATTAAATTGAATGTTATTGCTGTTACAGGATATGGGATGTTGTATGGCTCAATAACACTGTTAATTTATCTTTTAGTAACTGGTATTGAACTTAATTTTGATTTCAGTTACAGATACGTCTTTTCATTATTGTATTTGGCTATTTTTGGGAGTGTATTTGGTTTCATTCTTTATTTATCAGTAATTAAAAATATTGGCGCAAATGATGCCGCATACATTGCTATAATTATGCCTCTTATTGCTCTAATTATTTCTACGATATTTGAAGGTTTGGAGTGGGACTTAAATTTGTATGTCGGTGCAATTCTTGTATTGTTTGGAAATATATTAATATTAAAAAGAAATTAATTCTTAAACAACTTTTGTTGAGAAGTTACTATTATGCTCGATATTATAAAAAGTATTAACATCGGAATATAGACGAATTCAATACCGAAGATATCAGCAACATAACCTAAAGCTGGTGGTGCAATCATAAAGACCCCATAAACACCTATTGTAATTATAGTTATCCCTACCGTAGCATTAACATTTTTAATAGAAGACCCAAAGGTATAACAAATAGGAATAATTGAAGAAACACTAAAACCAGCAATAATAAAACCAATTATTGCTAATGATAGAGAACTACTTAAAACTATAATTAATGAACCCAGTAATGAACCTATCACTGAGTAAACAAGAAAATTATAAATACCAAATATTTCTTTTAACTTATCTCCAATTAATCTACCAATAACCATACTCCCATTAAATGCTATAGCAGCAAGTCCAATATTAAAACCATCTGCATTAATGTAATCTCTCATATATAAAGAACCCCAAGAGTCAGTACCACCCTCCAAAAATACTGCTGTAATTGATAAAATAAATAAGATTACAAGAAATAAGGGCCAATTGAAAAATATAGACAAAATAGATAAAGAGTCTGATTTATTTTGTTTTATAGTTAAACTACCTAGAAATATTAATGGTGATAAGATTATTACAAATATAATTGAATTTATTATAAAGCTTATTTTAAATTCCAGAAATAAACTAGTTAACAAAGATCCAGATAATAATCCAATACTCCAAAAGGCATGAAATCCTGACATCATAGGTTTTTTAAATCTTTTTTCTAAAGAAGTAGCTTGAACATTAAGAATTACCTCAAATAGTCCGTAACAAATACCGAAAATAAAACTCAATATTGCCATAATTATAAAAGATTGAGCAAATGGAATTAAAAGCCAAAGAATGCTTATAGCAAGACCTGATAACAGTGAGATTTGTTTTGAGGGATATATTTGTGTTATTTTTGGTGTAACTATCATAGTTAAAACAGAGCCAATTGAAAAAATTACAAACAAATATCCCATACCTGTATAATCGACATTAATTTGATCTTTTATATCTGGTATTCTTACTGCCCAAAGTCCAACAAAAAAAGAAATTGAGAAAAATAATGCTTTGCACGCATTAGCCTCTGAAAAATTACTCTTTAATTTCAAAATAGATTAATTAAATAGCTACCAACCACCATCATCATCTGCTTTTTTGTCTTTAACAGATTTAATAGATGAAGTTTTAACTAATTTCCATATACCACTTCCAGAAACAATAATTTCATTTTTTGAAAAGACTTTACAATTAACAAAACAAAGTGTTTTAGTCATTCTCTCTATAGTTGGTAAGCCTATTAGTTCATCTCCTTTTTGAGCTGAAAATGTAAAGTGAGTGTTCATGGATATAGTAACACAAGGTTTATTTCCAAAAGACTTATAAGCAGCATTGCCCATAACATTATCTAAAAAAGACATTAAGAAACCTCCATGTGCAAATTTTCCTGAGTTAAGATGTTTTTCAGTAACAAACATTCGATATTTATCCTGATTATTTTCTGATTTTGTCTCTAATTCACCAAGTAATTGTGTATATGAAGATTTTGATATTAACTTCCAGGTCATATATAACTTTATAATGCAATCTTTAAAAAAAGAAATATTTTATGAAATTTCATAAACTATTTAACTTAATTATTAATACTAAACTTTATGCGTAATGAATAGATCTTATAGAATTGAAGATAATAACTCTAATAGTTTTATACCTAGTTACTCTGGTACTAATGGTGCAGTAGCAACACATTCAAATTTATCCTCAATGACAGCCTATAATATTTTAAATCAAGACAGAGGTAATGCATTTGATGCTGCTGCTGGAGCAATGTTAGTTGAAGGACTTGTAAATCCTCAAATGTTTGGAATGGGTGGTGAAGGTGTGATGATATTAAAACCCAAAAACCAAAACCCTGTTGTCTTAAATGGAAATACTTTATCGCCAAGAAAATTTAATTTTTTAAATTTAGTTACCAGGGGTTTTACAGAAGTTCCAGATGAAGGAGTATTATGTGCTGGAGTTCCAGCAGCATTTTCTAGTATTTTTAGAATGTTACAATTATATGGAACATTAGATTTTAGGACTATTTCTAAATATGCAAAAGAATACGCAAAAGAAGGATATCCTTTACACACAGGAATAATAAACCAAAATAAATTTGGGTTAAAAAGTCTAAAAGGTAAATTTATAAGAGAGTGGAAAAATTCTGCTAAATTATATTTAAAAAATAATAAAATTCCAAAAGTAGGAAGTTTATTCAGAAATTCGGCTTACGCAAACTTAATAGATTATCTTGGTAATTACGAGAAAAAGATTACAGGATCTCGAAATAATAAATTTAATAAATTGCATGATGCTTTTTATAAAGGTGATGTTGCAAACTCAATTTTAAAATATTCACAAAAAAATGAAGGGCTACTTTCAAAAGAAGATTTTGAAAATTTTAATGTGAAATTTGAAAAAACAATTTCAGAAAAATATGGTGATTACCAAGTTCATAAAACTAATTTCTGGGGACAAGGATTGACTAGTTTAATGATGTTGAAAATGCTTAACAAACAAAAAATTAAATCACTTAATTCAGCTGGTGATATTCATAAATTTACAGAAATTTTAAAATTAACTTTTGCTGACAGAGAGATGTATTTTACTGGGAAGTACAATTCAAAAGTCAAAGCAAATCACCTATTAGATGACTCTTACCTTAATAAAAGAATGCAATTAATTAAAGATAAGGCAATTGACTCTATAATTCCAGGGAACCCCCTATCCAAGAAATCATTACTCCCAATTGAAAATGATATTAAACCATGGGGCGCTGGCACAGTTCATATAAGTATTATAGATAAAGATAATAATGCTATTTCGTGCACACCAAGTGGTGGATGGATCAGATCTAATGAAGTAATCAATGAATTAGGATTTCCCCTAGGTAATAGATTAATGACGTTTTATTTATCAAAACCAGGTCACGTAAATTTTATAGCACCTGTACAACAACCAAGGACAACATTGAGCCCTACTTTGATTATCAATCAAAAAAAGAGAGAAATTTTAAGTTGTGGGACTATGGGCGGTGACGCTCAAGATCAATGGCAAGCACAATTTTTAATGAATTATATATTTTCAAATATGCCTATTGACCAAGCTTTAAATGAACCCAGAGTTTCATCAGAGCATTTACCTGCTTTTTTTCACCCTCATGATCCAAATTTGAAACAATTATTATTAGAAGAGCGACTTTCGCCCTTTATTTCTCAATTAAATAAAAAAGGACATAAATGCCTTAAAACTACAGACTGGAGCGAAGGTTTTATTTTATGCGCTAGAAAACAAGATAAAATTTATGATGCATATGCAGATATTAGAAGTTATAAGAGTCAAATATTTCAAGCACAGGCATTAGCATGGTAAAAAAAAAGAACAAATTAAATGATTTAATTGATGTAGTTAAGAGACTAAGAAATCCAAAAAATGGATGTCCATGGGATATACAACAAACTTCCAAATCATTAGCAAAGTATACTTTAGAGGAAGCTTATGAGGTTATCGAAGCAATTGAGTCAAATAATAACAAAGAGCTAGAAGGAGAACTTGGCGATTTATTACTACAAGTTATTTATCACTCAGTTATTGCTGCTGAAAAAAAGAAATTTTCTATTGATGATGTCATTGATACAAGTGTAAAAAAAATGAAATCTCGTCATCCTCATATTTTTATGCGTGATGAGTCAATCAAAACTGTTCAAGATGTTAATGATTTTTGGGAAACACAAAAAAAATTTGAAAGAAAAAAGAAAGGTGCTAAGTCTGTTTTAGATGGTGTAAGTGTAAACCTGCCTGCTGTTACTCGTTCACTTAAACTTCAAAAAAGAGCCGCAAAAGAGGGATTTGATTGGAAAAATGCAAATGGAACGTTAAAGAAGGTGAAAGAGGAATTAAATGAACTTTCAAATGAAATGAAAATTAATAATAAGAGAAAAATTAAAGAGGAATTAGGAGATTTATTATTTTCATGTATTAATTTATCAAGAAAATTAGGCCTAGATACTGAAACAGTAATTAGGGACTCTAATAGGAAATTTGAGAAAAGATTTAAAAAAATGGAAAAAACAATGAATAAAAAAAAATTGAAATGGAATTTGAATAATTTGGAGAAAGAATGGCAAAAATCAAAATAATTGTTTTAAGTACATTCTTTTTATTTTTTTCAAAAGGTATCTTATCCTATGAAATCACTGATTTAATAAAAATTCTCGTCGAAAAAAATGAAACAAATTCTAAATTTAAGTATGATAATCTAATTGATGAAAAAAATTTAGAATTAGCTGATACACTCTACATACCAGAAATTGATTATTCATTTAATGTTTCAAACAGTACTACTAGTACTAATTCTACTTCTACACTTAACTCAAATACTCATACATTAAGCGCCACAGTCAACCTCTATAACGGTGGGTTTAGCCAGTTAAATTTAATTACTACGCAAACTAGAAATCAAGCGTTTGACTATCTTAGAGAGTATCAAAAAGAGTTATTAATCAAAGAACTCCTAAATGGTTATAGTAATTTACAGACATTGATCTTTAAAAAGAAAAATCAACAACTGAATTTAGAATTTTATAGAAAAAAAGTCTTAGAAGCTGAAATATTATTTAAGGCAAACAGAGTTACAAAAACAGAAGTATTAGATTTAGAAAATGAGCTATTAGAGGCACAATCTGTGTCTTTAGATTATGATAGAAAAATAGATAATTTAATGCTTCAAGTTAGTAAGTTACTTGATCTAGAAATTTATGATGAAGATGTAAATTTTGATTATGTGATAGACGTATCTAATTCACAAATTACTAAGAAATTATTTTCAGAATTGATGAATTCCTCTTATGGCCAATATCTCTCTTTTATTGAAAACACATATTTACCTGAACTAGAAATGAGCAAAAAAGATTTGAGACCTTCTGTTGATCTTACCTATTCCCTAAGTGAGAGTGATAATTATTCTGCAGCAATTGATCATAGAAGATCCTCATCTTTGTCACTATCTCTTAGCGTTCCTATTTATGACGGCTATAAAGATGAAAATAATTTTAATATTGAGGAATATAATTATCAGAAAAAATTATTAGAACATAAAGACTTAAAGAGAGACTTACTTAATACTTACTTAGAGTCTTGGAACAATTATGATTTTTATTTAAATAAAATAAACAACCAAGAAAAAATAATTGATAGCTTAGAATTAAAATTACAAGGTAATGAAATTTTATATAAAGCCCAAAAAATAGATATTACACAACTTATTGAAAGTAAGAATGAATTAAATGATGCACACAACATTTTATTGGATTTGAAATCCTCAAAAAAATATTATTTAATAGACATTCTGATATTAAACGGGGATTTGAATACAATTATTAATGGATTGGGATAGACTTAAAACATTTTATCACGTAGCTACAGCAGGTAGCATCTCTAGAGCTATGGATACTATTCACCTCAGTCAGTCTGCTATTACTAGACAAATTCAATCTCTTGAGCATAGTTTAAAAACCAAACTATTTAAAAGACACACAAAAGGTATAACTCTCACAGAGCAAGGTTCTTATCTTTTTGAAGAAACTGAAAAAATTTTTGCTGATTTAAATTCTATTGAAAAAAAGATAGTTGAATATAAGTCAGTTCCCACTGGTAACCTCTCCATTAATACTACAGTTGCTTTTGGATCGATGTGGCTTAGCCCAAGAATCAATGAATTTATTCATGAATACCCTGAAATTAATCTTAAACTAAACTATTCTGAGGATGAGCAAGATATGCTTCGCCAAGATTATGATATTGGTTTATGGATGAGAAAACCAAGACATTTAGATTTAGTTTCAAAGCACATAGCAACAATCAAATACCATATTTATGGATCAGCGAATTACATAAATGAAATGGGTATGCCTTTGAGAAGATCAGAGCTTAATAGCCATAGATTAATTACATATGGAATAGGAAAACCATCCCCACTTTCTGACACCAATTGGATACTGAAAACTGGTGTTAAAAAAAACCAAAAAAATAGAAGACCTCATATTACAATCAATAATCTATATGGTTTATTAGTAGCTGTTGAAACTGGTGCAGGATTAGCTGCATTACCTGACTATATGGCTCAACATAAAGCCCATCTTGTTAAAGTATTACCAGATATAGAAGGACCAAGTTACGATGTTCATATGGTTTATCATGAAAATCTAAAAGGGAGTTTAAAACTTATAGCTTTTAGAGATTTTCTTATGAATAAAATAAGCCAATGGAGATTTTGACTATCAAAATTTTCTTTTTTTATTAAAAATATACATAAAAAAAACATGAATAATTTATTAAAAACATACAAATTTAGTAATTTTAGAGTGGTAAAGGGTAATGGATGTTATTTATACACCTCTGATAAAAGAAAATTATTAGATTTCTCAGCAGGGGTTGCTGTAAATTCTCTTGGATATAATCATCCAGTAATTAAAAATAGCCTTAAAGCTCAACTTAAAACAGGAATTACTCATCTGTCAGGATCACAAATACATGAATTTAAAACTAAATTATCTAAGTTACTATCTGATAATTCCAATAAAGGGGATGTATTCTTTTCTAACTCTGGTGCCGAGAGTATTGAGGCTGCTCTAAAAATTGCGAGAAATTACGGTAATAAAAATGGTAAAGATGAGATTATAGCAATGACCTCCTCTTTTCATGGGAGAACAATTGGGGCTTTATCCGTCGGTAGTAATAAAAAATATAAATCGAATATTGGTCCTGTTCCTGGGAAAGTAAAATTTTGCAAGTTTAATGATGTCTCTCATCTCAAAAAATTAGTAAATAAAAAAACGGTAGCAATCATAATTGAATTTGTTCAGGGAGACGGAGGTATAAATATTTGCAGTAAGAATTTTGCAAAAGCTATAAAAGGGATATGTAAAAATAAGAAAATTTTGCTTATTGGGGATGAAATACAAGGTGGTATAGGTCGAACTGGTAAAATATTTGCTTACAAACATTACGGTGTCAATCCAGATATCATAACCTCTGCAAAAGGCCTAGGTTCAGGCATCCCCATAGGTGCTACAATAGTAAAAAAATATATATCCAAAATTATTTCTACTGGTTTTCATGGCTCAACTTTTGGAGGTGGTATGCTTCAAACAAGAGTTTCATATAATGTATTTAAAACTATAAATACTAAAAGATTTTTAAATAAAGTACTGATTAATGGTAATTTACTATCTAGTCTAATTAAGAAAATGCACCACCTACATAAAGATAAAATAGTTGATACAAGATGTTTGGGTCTTATGGCTGGTGTTGAGTTTAAAAATAATCAAATCGCATTAAAAACATATGAAAAAATGTCAAAAAACGGCCTTATTTCAACTCTAATACAAGGAAACATAATCCGTCTTACACCACCTTTAATTGTTTCAAGTGGAGAAATAAGAAAGGCAATAAAGATAATAACTCAATCGTTGTAATTTCAATAATCTAAAGATTGTTTTTGAAATACAGTACCAATACCCTCTTCTGTCTCTAACTCATTTATAAGAGCATTTTTTATTTCGCCACTTATAATATGAATTTTTTGAACACCTTGATTTAGAGCTTTTAATGAGTTCTCGACTTTTACAATCATCCCATTAGAGATGATTTTCTCATCAAATAGTTTTCTTGCCACATTTTCATCAACTGCAGAAATTCTTTCTCCTTGTGTATCTTTGATAAAAGGGACATCAGAGATAAAAATTAGCTTACTAGCTGAGAGGTTTATTGCTAATTCAGTAGCAATGGTGTCAGCATTAACATTTAATACTTCAGATGTATTTTTATCTAAAACTAAACTTGGCATAATTATCATATCATGTTCTTTAAATAAGTTTTTAATTTGTAAAGCATCAACTGAAACGACGTCCCCTACTTGACCATAATCAATGTCATCAACTACATCTCTTCTTTTTGCTGCAATAAAGTCTTTCTTTGAAATAGGAATTGGAAAATTTCTGATATTATATCGTGAACTCAAGCTAAAAATATCTATTAAAATTTGACCAGATATTTTTTTGGCTGCCTCTATGTCTGTGGGAGATGTTACTCTTCTACCATTTATTTTTTTTGGCTCAATACCATGTACATTGATCATATAGTTATCTAGCTGTCGTCCAAATCCAAAAACTAAAACAACTTTTAGCTTAGGAATAGAATTCAATAATTCTTTTATGTCGCTTATAACATTATCTATACTACCTTCATTATCACAAATTTTACCACTAACTTTTATGACAAGAATGGAATTTTGTAATATCGATTGGTAAAAACTTTGATTTTTCATTATAAATATAAAGGTATCATTTGTTTCAATCCCAAAGTTTGATCAAGATCAAAGATTATATTCATACACTCAATAGCATTACCTGAGGCACCCTTTACTAAGTTATCTAAACAAGCCTCTATTACAAAGTGTCTCTCATCTTTGTAAGACATTGAAATATCACAATAATTTGAACCTACTACGTTAGAAAGCTTAGTATTATCTTGTACTCTAATGAAAGGAGATGATTTAAAACAATCAATTAAAATGGAATTTAAGGACTCATAAGTTGAATCTTCATTTATTTCTATGTGACTTGTAAGATATATACCTCTAGAGAAAGGTCCTGACAATGGAACAAATGATAGAGTCTCCTTTAAATTCGGAAAAGATTGATAAATTTCTGCCAAATGTCGATGTGAATTTATGTTGTATGAAAAAATATCTTTAGATCTTGTAGAATGATGATTTTTTATAGAAGGATTTTTACCACCACCACTTGATCCAGTAATAGCAGTAATAGATACTTTTTTAATTATAGATTGAAATGGTAATAAAGATAGTTGAGCCGTTAGTGCAAAGCAACCAGGATTGGATATGTTAGAAGATTTTTTTATGTCATCGATTGAATTTTCAATAAATCCGTATTGAAACTTGCTTTGAATGTCAGTGTCAAAATTTGATTTGTAATATTTGTTATAATCCTCTTGATTAGAAATTCTAAAATCAGAACTTAGGTCTATGATTTTAACTTTTGATAATAATTCTTTGACATATTCATGGGCTGAACCATGAGGTAATGATAAAAAAACACAATCGAGATTTCTAAAATCATCAAGATTAGATGTCTGTAAATCTTTCAAATTATAAGACTGTAAATGTGGAAATTCCTCATCTATTTCCATTTCTCTTTGAAAGATTTTTGATAATTTTACTTTAGGATGTACAGAGAGAATTCGTATTAACTCAACA
>Ga0208624_1001503_pt1 | contig 11080 bp, 8 predicted proteins | sample Knorr_S23_td_DCM_FD_185607 | JGI IMG/M metagenome (GOLD analysis project Ga0208624, IMG submission 185607) | Marine microbial communities from Southern Atlantic Ocean transect - Knorr_S23_td_DCM_ad_71m_LV_A (SPAdes) (version 2) | ecosystem: Environmental > Aquatic > Marine > Oceanic | place...
GGGTCGAAGTCTGAATCGCCGGGGTTCGGGGTCCGGAAAGTGCGGTCCTCCTCCCACTTGGCCTGCCAGCGCTTCTCGATCTCTCTGGGGTCGTAAACTTGGCTCACGGGGCTCTCCTCTGTGCAGCCAGAACGGCTTGCAGGCTCAAGAGGATAGCGGCTCATCACAGGAAATCAGCCACTCCCCAGTCTGCTCTTGACTCTCTGGCCCAAGCCCGGCAATGTTTGCGGCCTTGGATCGCGAGGCGGGCACCGCCCGGCCCCGCACGGGGGATTAGCTCAGCTGGTAGAGCGCTACAATGGCATTGTAGAGGTCAGGGGTTCGACTCCCCTATCCTCCACCACCCAACGCGGCCGCCCACGCAAGATTGCGGGGCGGCCGCGGTCCTTTTTCAGCCCGCACAAGCGAAGAGACCCTGTGGCCAGAGGGCTCCCCCGGATATCCTTCGAAGCATGACCGACCTCGCTCACCCCGACCGCCTCGCCAAGCTGGAGAGGCTCCGAGAACAAGGCGTCGACCCGTACCCCGCGAGGGGGATTCACGGGACCCCTGCGATGGATCTAGCCGCTGGGGCTGGAACACCCGACGAGCCAGGCGAGCTGCTCGGCCAAGAGGTGACAGTCACTGGTCGCATGCTGGGGATGCGTGACTTCGGGAAGCTGATCTTCGCCCCCGTCCTGGACCGCACAGGGCGGCTGCAGACAGGCTGGCAGCGAGACCGCCTCGAGGACTGGTGGCCCCAGCGCAAAAACTTCGACGGCGGCGACATCGTCTCGATCACTGGGGAGCTCGGTCACACCCAGAAGGGCGAACCGACGGTTTGGGCCACAAAGGTCACGCTCCTCTCAAAGGCTGTCGCGCCGCCGCCTGAGAAGTGGCATGGACTCACCGACACGGAGCAACGCTATCGCCGACGCTACGTGGACCTATGGGCTGGCCCAGAGGTCGCAGACGTCTTCAAGAACCGCAGCAAGATCCTCGCGGTGATCCGGCGATATCTAGAAGACGAGGGCTACCTAGAGGTCGAAACGCCGACCCTGCACCCCATCATGGGCGGGGCGAACGCTAAGCCCTTCATCACCCACCACAACGCTCTAGGAATGGACCTCTACCTGCGCATCGCGCCAGAGCTCTACCTCAAGCGGCTGATCGTGGGAGGCCTAGAGCGAGTCTTTGAGTTCGCGCGCAACTTCAGGAATGAGGGCCTCTCAACCCGCCACAACCCCGAGTTCACGATGCTTGAGCTCTATGAAGCGCAGGCGGACTACCGGCGCATGATGGAGCTCACCGAGGGGATGATGAGCCGAGCTTGCGAGGCGGTGAACGGAGAGATGCGGACGACCTTCCGCGGGCAGGAGTACGACTTTACGCCGCCCTACCCCCGCGCCTCCTACTTAGAGCTCTTCCGAGAGCACGTAGGCTGTGAGTACGACGACGAGCTCGCCGTCAAAGCCAAGGCGAAGGAGCTTGAGATCCACGACAGCGGGGAGTACTTCAAGCTCATGAATGACGTGTTCGAGGCCTGCGTCGAGTCCACGCTGACTGGCCCGGTCTTCGTCATTGACTACCCCGTCGAGATCTGCCCCCTCGCAAAGGCCAAGCCTGAGGACCCCAGGGTGGCTGAGCGCTTTGAAGTCTTCATCGCAGGTATGGAACTGGGCAACGCATTCTCCGAACTCAATGACCCCGCTGAGCAAGAGCGACGCTTCATAGATCAGGTCGCGAGCAAGGACCCCGAGACGCCAGGAGAGGTCGACGTCGACTACATCAACGCGCTCGAGTACGGCATGCCCCCCGCTGGCGGCTTCGGACTCGGAATAGACCGCCTCGTCATGGTGCTCACAGGACAAGACTCCATCCGAGACGTGCTCCTCTTCCCCGCCATGAGGCCCCAAGCTCAAGCGAGCGCGGAGCCTGAGCCTGAGACCACCGCCACCTGAGCACGTGTACCAGAGCTTCTTAAGCTGGCGCTTCCTGACCGCTCGCCGCATCAACTGGGTCGGCATCATCGGTGTCTTCGTCGGGGTCACCGCTCTGATCTTGATCCTCTCCATCATGAGCGGCTTCTTGGATCAACAGCGCAGGATGGTCCGGGGGACACTCTCCCACATCGTCATCGAGCCCAGCCCGCTCCCTCACATCGACGGAGAGCCCCTCCCGGAGCGCGCGAGCCCGCTGCTGAGCGCCGTCCTTGAAGACGAGCGCGTCGAGGCGGCCTGCGCACAGCTGTCGTGGTTCGCGCTCCTCATCCAAGGCGGGCGAGGCTCGGCTTACTCTGCCAGCCGGCTCTCCGACACGACCTCCGCCAAGCTCGTCGGAGTCCAAGTTGTAGGCGTCGATATCAGCGACGAGTTCCAAACAACCGAGCTACGCGCAGCGCTCGATGCGCCCCCCGAGGGCATGTCTTTCGGCCACGTCCCCGTCGACGACCCTGACGACCCCTTCGCCCCTCCTCCTGGCGAGGCCAGCGGGGGGCCTTGGGCTTGGTGCATTGTAGGCCAGCAGCTCGCCATCGTTCACGGGCTGCACCAAGGGTCGGAGATTAACCTAGGGACGATGGTGCCAGACCCCATGACGGGCGAGGTGCGCCAATCCAACCGCAAGTACCTCGTCGCAGGCACCTTCAGGACGGGAGAGAACGAGAGCGACCTCGGACGAATCTACGTAGACCGCGCAGAGCTCCACGACTTCCTCGCCACAGGCCGGGACTACTCACAAGTCCTAGTAAAGCTCCACGACTATGAAGCCCATGGCGAGGTCATCGCGAGAGAGCTCTCCTCAACGCTAGCCGCAAAAAGGCTCCTGCGCTCAGCAGACATGAACGAGGTGAAGACCTGGGAGCAGTACAGGCGAAACATCCTAGGCGCAATTGAGAACGAGAAGGTCTTAATGGCCATCATGCTGAGCCTCGTCCTTGTAGTGGCTGGCTTCAGCGTGTTCGCAATCTTGACCATGATGGTCGCCGAGAAGCGAAGAGACATTGGCATCCTCTCCGCGCTAGGCGGCACACGCTCAGGGACACTCTGGATCTTCCTCTTGATCGGGTTCTGGGATGCCTTGCTAGGAGCGACAGCTGGCGCCGTCGCAGGCGTCCTCGGTGCGACCTACATTGATCCGATCGAACGAGCGATCTCAGAGTTCTTTGGCGTTCAGATCTTCGACCGTAACGTCTACCTCTTCGACCACATCCCCGCCGTTGTCGACCCAGTGAGCGTCGCTGCGATTGTTCTCGGGGCCTTCATCTGCACGCTCCTCTTCGCCGCCATCCCCGCGTGGCGAGCGTCAAGACTCAATCCTTTAGAGGCGCTGCGCTATGAGTGATGCTCAGATCCTCGTAGCCAAGGACATCCGAAAGTCCTTCCAGATTGGAGACCGAGAGGTCGGCGTGCTTCACGGCGCCCACCTCAGCCTCAATCGCGGAGAGCGCCTTTGCATGATGGGCGCTTCAGGCGCTGGCAAGTCCACCTTCCTTCACATCCTCGGGCTCTTAGAGCGACCGACTGAGGGCGAGGTCTTGATCGACGGCCAAGACGGGTGGTCGCTAGGAAATACACAGCGTGCGAGCCTAAGAAACCGCACCCTCGGCTTTGTCTTCCAGTTCTATCACCTCCTCCCAGAGCTCAACGCCCTCGAGAACGTCGTCCTCCCTGCGAGGATCGCTGCCTCCCATGGAGACTCTCCCCTCACTCTTCAGGAGGCCACCGAGCGCGCCAAGCAGAGCCTCAATAAGTTTGGCCTAGAGAAGCGCATGGACCACCGTCCGTCGCAGCTCTCTGGCGGAGAGCAGCAACGTGTAGCGATCGCGCGAGCACTGCTCTTAGACCCCCCGGTGCTCATCGCCGATGAGCCGACAGGGAACCTCGACACAGCGACAGGAGCCCGAGTGCTAGAGCTGCTCCTCAAGGAGCAGGAGGAGCGCGGGCTCTCGATGATCCTCGTCACTCATGATCCGCGCATCGCGCAGGCTTGCGACAGAGTGATGGCCATGCAGGACGGCCAGATTCAGTCGGATACGGGCGTCGAGATCCCGCACTGAGAGCCGACTAGAGCACCTCGCCCTCTCCCTCTCCGGGCTCCTCAATGTCGCTGGGGGGGATCACCGGGTCTGCGGACTCAAAGCTCCCACGCCACCCAAGACGGTCGCGCAGCCGACGATAGGGGTTTGAACCGCGACGAGTGAGGAGAGGGTATGGGTCGTCTTCGGCGGAGATCCGCAGGCGGTCACCCAATTGCGCTGCGTAGAAGCCGTGACCATCAACAGCTAGCGTGACGACTCCGTTTGCCTCAGCCATAGTCAGCTCGATCACACTCTGATTTTCGAGCACGACAGGGCGATGGGAGAGCGCGTGGGCGCAGATGGGTGTGACGACAAAGTCCCCCATGGTCGGGCTCAAGATAGGCCCCCCTGCGGCTAAGGAGTGCGCCGTGGACCCGCTAGCGGTCGCAACGATCAGACCGTCGGCCCGATAATTACTGACCCAGTACCCATCAACCTCCATCGACACGGACAGCATGCCCTGAAAGGACCCCCTGGAGAGGACGATATCGTTCAGCGCGACGTCGCGTATCGACTCCCCATCAGCATGGCAAAGCTCAAGCGAGAGACGAGTGCGTGGCTCGATGATGGCACGACCGGAGAGCACGTCCTCCAAGGACGACATCCAGTCGGCAGCAAGCACAGAGGCCAGGAACCCGACCCGGCCAAAATTGACCCCAAGAATGGGGACTGGGTAGCGGCAGAAAGCGTGCACTGCAGCGAGAATGGACCCGTCGCCACCCAAGACGACGACAAGATCAGGGGCCTCCTCGAGGGGAGGCGCGTCGCGCTTGGCGGCCCGAGTGCACCAGCCTCTTAAGTCTCCCTCAATGAGGACGTGCTGGCAGCGCTCGCGCAGGAAGGGCTCCATGCGCTGGATCAAGGCCTCGACGTCTGCCTTTCCCCGATCAGCGAGGACGAGCACACGGTTAACCTCGCCATCGAAGGGCAGGTCTTGACCGCGGCCCTTGTCGGCAAGCGCACCCATCTCAGACCTCTTTGACTCGCTGCGCTATGCGCTTCGCGACCCGCTCGATGCCGGCCTGGTCGAGCCCTTGCGCAGCGAGCTGCTCCTCTCGGGTCGTAGCGTGATCAACGAACTGATCTTCGATCCCGAGGATCCTCACTCGGTTGGCACCGGATCTCATCCGGTTGGCGGCCTCAAGCACAGCAGATCCGAAGCCGCCCTGCCGCTGGTGCTCCTCAACGGTCAAGACTGTGGCGCAGCTCCCTAGGTGCTCTGCCAAAAGGTCTTCGTCTAAGGGTTTAGCGAAGCGAGCGTCTACGAGCCCGACGTGCAGGCCGTCAGCCTTCAGCGACGCGACCGCCTTGCGCGCCTCATTCACCAGAGCGCCGTAAGCCCAGATGCAGACGCCGCCCTCTTCGGGATCGACGAGGACCTCTGCTTTGCCCGGCGTCATCTCGCGCCGCTCGGCGACGGGCGGATACTCGTCCGCTGGGCACGTGTCACGAGGGAACCGCATAGCGGTGGGCCCGTCCAAACGGAGAGCCATCTGCATCATCCGGTTCATGTCTGCAGCGTCCCTCGGAGCCATCAAGGTGACGCCAGGGAAAGTCCGCAGGTAAGCGAGGTCAAAGACTCCGTTGTGGGTTGGACCATCCTGACCGACCAAGCCTGCCCGGTCGAGGCAGAAGAGCACCGGTAGGCCCTGAAGGGCGACCTCTTGGAAGATCTGGTCGTAGCCCCGCTGAAGGAAGGTTGAGTAGATCGCGACGACCGGCCGCAAGCCAGCCTTCGCCATGCCTGCGCTCATAGCGATCGCGTGCTGCTCGGTGATGCCAGTGTCGTGGAATCGTGAGGGGTGCACCTCTGCGAACTTGTCTAGCCCTGTCCCTGAGGGCATCGCAGCGGTGATGCCATGCACGCGAACGTCGCGATCAGCCGCCTGGATGAGAGAGTCACTGAAGGCCTTCGTAAACGCAGGCCCCTTAGCGACAGGCGCATCCTTCGACTCCACGGACGCTGGCTTAGGAGCCCCTTTGACGCCGTGCACCTTCTCCGGGTGGTCAGGGGCAGCAGGATGGCCCTTCCCCTTCTCGGTCAAGATGTGGAGCAAAACAACGCCGTCCAGCTCCCGAACGCGCTCGAGGGTCTTCACAAGCCCGTTGACGTCATGGCCATCTATAGGCCCCACATAAGTGACGCCGAGCTCCTGGAAGACATGCCCAGGAACGATGTAGTGGCTCAAGACTTCCCCAACCTGCTCGAGGGTCTTGTCGACCTTCCCGCCGATCACAGGGATGGCCTGGATCAAGCTCTGGATCTCCTGCTGGGCTCGCTGAACGATCCTCGTAGAGCGAATGCGTGAGAGGTACCGAGCCATGGCGCCGACCGTCTTTGAGATGGACCACTCATTGTCATTCAGAACGACAAGCATCGGGTGCCCTAAGGCGCCCGCATGATTGATCGCCTCAAAGGCAACGCCTGCCCCCAAGCTCGCGTCGCCGATCACTGCGACGGACCTCCCAGGATTGGCGTCCCGCTCCATGCCTATAGCGAGACCGAGGGCGAGGCTGACACTCGTCCCAGCATGACCGGTATGAAAGAGGTCGTACTCGGACTCGTGCGGGTTCGTGAAGCCGCACATGCCCCCTGTCTTGCGGAGCATGTCAAAGCCATCACGCCGCCCCGTGAGGATCTTGTGGGGATAGCACTGGTGGCTAACATCCCAGACGAGGCGATCTCGCCTGAAGTCGTAGACGCGGTGGAGCGCCGTAGCGAGCTCAACAACGCCGATGTTCGAGCCGAGGTGGCCGCCAGTCTCCTGAACGCTCTCCAATAGGAAGGCGCGCATCTCATCGCAGACCTTCGCTAGATCTTCCTCGGGCAGCGCCTTGAGGTCCTTGGGTGAGCTGATCGCGTCTAACAAGTGATAGGTGTTGTGCTCTGTCATATGAGTGGAAGAGGCTGAGACTCTCCGTACTCGTAGTGTGGGGCAGAATCAGTGAAATTCCAACGGCTGTAGAGCCCTTAGTGTGCCCGATTGAGCAGGTGAGAGACCAAATCTACGGCGACGGTGCCATCTCCTAGGCCTAAAGCCAAGGCGGCCTCACGAGCCTCTGAGGCGAGCGCCTGAGCTCTCTCAGTAGCGCCTTCCATACCGAGCGCCGCGACGAGAGTAGGCCGCTGCAGCGCTGCGTCCTTCCCTGGGGTCTTCCCTAGGCCCTCAGCGCTCCCTGTCACGTCGATCAGGTCGTCCGTAGCCTGAAACAAGAGCCCGAGCGCGTGACCATATGTCCTCGCAGCCATCCGCCGCCCTGAGTCCCCGCCGCCAGCGATCCAGCCCAGCTCACAAGCTGCCCTGAAGAGCGCCGCCGTCTTGAGCGAATGCACCTCCTCAACGGCTCGCGCGGCCTCTTGCGCGCCTTCGAATGCAGCAGGGTCAAGAGCGACTGTGAGGTCCAAGACCTGCCCACCGACCATCCCTGCGGGGCCGGAGGCCTCTGCTAAGACCCCGACTAGGGCTGCAGCCTCATCATGCTGAGCTAGTAAAGCGAAGGCCTGGGTTAGGAGGGCGTCGCCAGCGAGCACAGCCGTCGCCTCATCCCAGCGCTTATGCACCGTAGGAATGCCTCTCCGCAGGTCATCATCATCCATGCACGGGAGATCGTCATGAACGAGGCTGTAGGTGTGCACCATCTCGATGGCGATAGCGGGCGTCCGAGCGCTCTCATCGTCACCCCCTGCGACCCCTGCGAAATATCGAACGAGCGTGGGCCTGAGTCGCTTCCCGCCAGCCATCAGAGCGTGGCTCATCGCGGAGCGAAGTTGCTGAGGGGCACTATCAAGCTCTTGAAGCGAAGCCCCCAGTGAGCCCTCTACCCACTCGATCCCGCTCCGCAACCAATCATCGAGCCGCTCACGAGGCCCCGCCTCAAGCCCCATCACTCCTCTTCCCCCTCTCCGCCAAGATCTCCAAGCCCTGCCTCGGCTTGAGCTGAGAGCTCTTCAACGCGCTCTTCATAGCCTGAAAGGGCCTCCCTGCAGGATCCGAGCAGCTTGACCCCAGCCGAGAATCGCCCCATGGCTTCCTCGAGGGTCAGCTCTCCAGACTCAAGCTCTGCCACGAGACCCTCCAATTGGGCCAATTGTTCATCAAAACCACACTCCAGAGCCTCTGAGGGCTCATCCTTGGACTTTTTCCGCTTCGCCATGCACAGATTCTAGGGTCCGTAGCAGCGAAAGTCCCTCCCTTCCTTCTAGGGGAAAAAATGGCTGTTTTGACCCAGATCCGGTCCATTTGCGTGCCGCACATCTTTCTGTACCGGTTGGCACCCTGAGCAGGTCGGGCTAAACTCCGATAAGGCAGGAGGCCCTCGTGAGCATGCGAGGGGACATTTCAGGGACAAAAATCTCCACCTCACGGGAGATTCAAACACCGCAGAGAAATTATGGTCGCTAAGAAGCCCAACAAGATCGCGCTCATCTACGCCAAGGCCCAGAACGTCAAGGTTCAGGCCCAAGAGATCTTCGCAGACCAAGAGGTCGTGAAGGGAGAGCTTGCACGTGACGAGATCTATCCCCCGCTGGGAATCACCATCCTCGCGGCCTGGCTCGAGCAGAACGGATACGAAGTTCGATTGCGCGACGACTCCATCGAGACGATGGAAGAGCTCACCGAGCAGTTCGAGTGGGCAGACGTCGTCGGCATCAGCTCGCTGACCCCGAACGCGCGCAGGGCTCGCGAGCTAGGTCAGATCATCAAGAAAGAGCACGGCAAGCCGGTGATCCTTGGCGGCCCCCACCCCACCACCAACCCGGAGTTCTTCCTCGACGCTGGCGCAGCAGATGTATGCGTGCAGGGCGAAGGAGACCAGACGCTCTTGGAGCTCTTGGATGTCATCTACGAGCCGAGCCGCTGGGAAGAGGTTAGAGGCATCACCTTCCTGAAGGATGGCGAGCAGGTCCAGACCGAGCGGCGCCCGCTCTACAAGGACATGGACGAGATCCCCGAGCCCGCCTACCACCTGTGGGACATCCCGCGCTACATGCGCCTCATGGTGAACCCCGGCGTCACAGCAATCACCAGCCGGGGATGCCCTTATGCGTGCACCTTCTGTGACGCAGAGATGACCCCGCGACAGTATCGCGCCATGAGTCCGACGAAGACTGTCGACCTCATGGAGAAGATCCTCCAAACGTACAACCCCCCTCAGATCATCCTCTTTGATGACCTCTTCACCATCCAAAGAAAGAGGGTCATCGAGGTCTGCAAGGAGATCGTAAGGCGAGGCCTCTTCTTCGAGTGGGTCTGCGAGTCACGAGTCGACACAATGGACTTTGAGATGCTCCGCTGGCTCCGAAAGGCGGGCTGCGTGAAGATCTACTACGGTCTCGAGTCAGGCTCACCTCGCGTCCTCGTCAGCATGAAAAAGGGCGTCACCCCTGAGAAGGTCCGTGAAGGGGCCAAGCTCAATCGCCAGATCGGGATGTACTTCAAGTTCTTCATCCTCTACGGCTTCCCTGAGGACACCCGCGAGGACCACCGTCTCACGGAAGAACTGATGGTCGCGACCCGCCCTGACGCGGTCTGCTGCTCTATCCTCCAGCCCATCCCCGGGACAGAGGTCTACGAGCAGCTGAAGCCCTACCTCACCAAGGACGTCGCGGAGATGGACTTCCACTACTGGCACTCAACAGAGTCCTTCAAGCACCCCACCTTCACCCACGAAGAGCTTCACGAGCAGCGCGACAGCCTGATCATTGCTCACGCCAACGCCACGAAAGGAATCCTGCCCAAGCTTCACCGGAAGTTCGAGCGACTCTGGGCGATGATCACGCACCCCGAGCTGATCGGAGACTGGTTTGAGATTCGATCCCGTCGCAAGAAATACATCCAGCGCGTCAAAGCCTCAGACTGGGCTTACTCCTATGAGGAGCGCCAGGCCGGCACCCGGGACGCCGAGAAGCTTCAGGTTCCCACGTTCAGCCGCGACTAGGCAAGGCACGGGCCCCCCACAATGAGAGGCCGCGCGAGAGCGCGGCTTCTCTCGTATTACGATTGCGACGGGAGCAAGCCAGCCTCTACCGCTGCCTCATACCCCTCTCGGAAAGAGGCCCTGAGACCAGCAGGCGCAGACGCCAACGCCTCATCGGCTCTCCACGGCTGATAGACCGTACGCCGAAGCACGAGGTGAAGCCTCCATCCGGCCCCCCTCGCAAATGCTTGATCACCAGGGGCACCCTCAACGAAGCCTAGCTCGTCTAAGAGCACACCGACCGCGCCGTCCAAGGTCGGATCCCCCCTTCGCGTTCTGAGACCACGTCCTGTCCTCCCGAGGGCCTCAGCCAGTGCCGATGCGTCCATACCAGCCGCCTGAACAGCAGTGAGAGATGATCGCAGATCTGGCCCCAGCCATTCACTGAGCAGTGGCCCTAGCCCCAATTGATAATCGCTGAAGCGGCCAAGCTCGACAGCCTCCACGAGACCGAGGTAATAGGCGTAGTCCTCTTCTAGGCTTGCTCCACGCCGTCGAAAGAGCTCAGAGGCGATCGCCTCCCTCAGTAGTGCAGGGTCGTCCTCCTCGAACCCCAAGAGGACGCGCAGGCGCTCCGGCGTGTCGCCAGGAATATGGGGTATCAGCTTCTCGAAGTAGCTCGAATAGACATACCCGCGCTCCTTTTTCAGAAAAGAGAGGTTTTGCCGCATGGACCCCGGCTGCCCCTCTGAGATCCCCCCCCACAAGCCAAACACTCCAACAGCGGCTAAGCCAGCGCCGACCCAGGCGAACGCACCTCCATCTGCGCGGGCCTCCCAGGCCCTACCGACCGACGCGGCTACAAGGCAGGCGCCCACGATCCAGAGCGGCACGAGGCGCAACATTAAAAAGAAGTGATAGACGGCACCCTGAACAAAGGCGCTGCTCAGGTAGGCCAAAAGAAAAACCACCATGAAGAGGGCGAACAGCCCAGCCTGCCTTCTCCTGCTGACCTGAAGGTCGACGCCACCTCTCGCGCACAAGATGGCTGCGCTGACCACCGCAGCCGGCCATACCAACGCCCCTAGAACACCACCCAAGGCA
>Ga0208624_1001506_pt1 | contig 11063 bp, 10 predicted proteins | sample Knorr_S23_td_DCM_FD_185607 | JGI IMG/M metagenome (GOLD analysis project Ga0208624, IMG submission 185607) | Marine microbial communities from Southern Atlantic Ocean transect - Knorr_S23_td_DCM_ad_71m_LV_A (SPAdes) (version 2) | ecosystem: Environmental > Aquatic > Marine > Oceanic | place...
GGTTCATATTATTTCCTCCTATAAGAAGTATTCCTCTTATAAAACTTTTCTGCCCACCAAATTTGAAAAGTTATTTAAGAGGGATACAAATTATAGTTTTTGTTTCGCAGTCCAAGAATTTTCCTTATTTATTGGAATGTGTTTATTAAGAGTTAAAAGAACATTTTCAGCTAATTTTCTATACGTCGTTAATTTTCCTCCATAGATGTTTAATAATGGTGCCTGTGAACCATCCTCATTTAAGTCGAATATATAGTCTCTAGTAACTTTTGATGCTTCTTTGAAATCTTCAATAAGTGGTCTAATTCCAGAATAAGAATTTACAATATCATCTCTCGATATTTGTTTAATGAAATATTTATTTACTGAATTTAATAAATAATCAATTTCACTTTCATCAATTTTTGGGTTTTCTGGTGAAACAACTTCTGTTTCGGTAGTGCCAATAAGAGAATATTCATCTTTATAAGGTATGACAAAAATTATTCTGTTATCTTCATTTTGTAAAGTGAAAGCTTTTTTCTGACTATATAGACTTTTAGTTATTATGTGACTACCTTTTACAAGTCGAATTGATTTTTTTGAATTTAATTTAATGACATTGCTTAAAACTTCATTTATCCAAGGCCCAGCAGCATTTATAAGTATTTTAGATTGAAGTATAGTATTATCATCTAAAGTTATATCCCAAGTATTTTTATTTCGTTTTGCGTCTATTACTTTTCTATTTTGAATAATCGTAGCACCTTTTTTCTTTGCATCTTCAACATTTAACTGAACAAGTTTTTTATCATCAACTTGTAAATCATAATATTGGAAACCAATTTTAAATTGATCTTTTAAAATATTTGGCATTTCCTTTTTAATATTTACAGTTGAAGATTTTGGTATAGTTATTTTACCACCAATATTATCGTATAAAAATAATCCTAATTTAATTAACCATTTAGGTCTTAAAGATTTTTGATAAGGTATAATAAAAGGTAATGGTGTTGTTATATTACTGGCAATTTTTTTAATTACTTCTCTTTCCTTGAGAGATTCACGTACAAGGCGAAATTCATAATTTTCAAGATACCTTAATCCGCCATGTATTAATTTTGTAGACCAAGATGAAGTGGCTGAGCCAACTGTGTTTTTTTCAACTAAACAAACTTTTAAATTTCTGCCTGATGCATCTCTAACAATTCCAGCACCATTAATCCCTCCACCAATAACTAAAATATCAAAAGTTTCATTCATGCTTAAATTAAATAAATCTATTAATTTCGTGGATTATTATTTCAGGGTCAGTTAAATGTATAGTTAAAAAACCAAGTTTCTTTGCGGCCTCAATATTCTCTTTTTTATCATCAATAAACACAGTTTCCTCTGGAATTAGATTAAAACGACTTTTAGCTAACTTATATATTTCAGCATTAGGTTTAACCAATTTTTCTTTTCCAGATATTATTAGGCCATCAAATTTATTTAAGAATGGATATTTTTTATCCATATCTTGAAATGTTTCCCAAGACCAGTTTGACAAAACATAACACTCATATTTTTTATTTTTTAAATCATCTAAAACATCAACTGAATACTGAAAGATTTTTCTAAACATTTTATGATGATTTTTATAATATAATTTAATTTTATCTTCATAATCAGGATAAGTTTTTATTAGATCAGTTTCTGCATCTTTTATAAGTCTTCCAGCATCTTGTTGGATATTCCATTCATCGTTGCAAATATTATTGAGAAAATAGTCTCTTTCTTCTTTGTCTTCAATTACATCTTTATAAAAATAATGCGGGTCCCAATCAAAAAAAACGCCACCTAAATCAAAAAGAAATTTCATGTATAAGTATTTTGTTTATAAATAAATATTAAATGAGTGCATTAATAGACTATATTCAAATAGAAATACACAAAACATATAATAAAAAATATTCCAAAAAGTACATAGAAGATAAATTAATTCCAATTATAAATTATATTTGCTCAAGTAAATCAAAAAAATTCCTATTTGGAGGATCTCAGGGTATTGGAAAGTCATCATTTATTAATATTATATCTAAAACTATAGAAAAATTTTATAATAAAAAAATTCTTTTGCTTAGTTTAGATAATTATTATTTATCGAGAAAACAACGATTACAATTATCAAAAAAAATACATCAATTGTTAAAAACTCGAGGTGTTCCAGGAACACATGATATTGAAAAATTATTTAAAAATATAAAACAATTCAATAAAAGTAAATACCCTATCACAACCCCTCTATTTGATAAGTTGATTGATGATACGACAAAATCAACTAAAATAACTAAAACTAAATGTGATATTCTTTTCTTAGAAGGTTGGTGTTGTGGAAGTTCAGAAATTCCAAAAAAAATTCTTCATAAAAATATAAATAATTTAGAAAAAATTAAAGATCCAAAATATCAATGGAGAAATTTCTATAATAATAAATTAAAATTAGAATATAAAAAATTATTTAAATTATTTGATGAACTTATTTTTTTGAAAACATCCTCTTTTGATAATGTTTTCAAATGGCGATTAAAGCAGGAAAAAACTAATCAATCAAAAAACAAAAAATCAAAAAGAATGACTTCAAATGAAATTAAATATTTTGTTCAACATTATGAGAAAATAACTAAATGGATGATGAAGGATCTAAATAAAAAAGCTCAGATTGTTATTAAATTTGAAAAAAATCATAAAATTTCTTCAATAAATTTTAACTAGAAAAAAATCCATCTTTTAACCGAATTACAATATCTTTCAAATTCATCACCAAATTTATCTTTTAAATATTTTTCCTCTTCATATATTACAAAATTATTTAACCAAAAAAATAATCCTATAGAACAAATAAAATACATAATGTTTTCAAAAGTAAGAAACATACCAAAATGAAATAAAACAAAACATAGATAAATTGGATTTCTAGAGTAAGCATAAATTCCAGTTTTTATAATTTTATTTGTTTCAGTTTGAGGAGGTAATTTTTCTTCATGTGCATTAAATGCATTTCTTGAGGAAAAAAATACAATTGGCATTAAAATTATAATTAATAATCCAAAAAGATTAAGAATATATAGTAGTGGATATTTAGGAAAAATAAATTCACCTAAAATATAGGAGGCTATTAAAAGATAGACTGAAATATAAAGTGGATTTCCTTTTACATCTGGCCCCATTTAAAGCTCCTCTATTGCCTTACCTAAACTTTCATAATCACTAAATACATTCAAAGCACCATTGTCAAATAATTCATTTGTATCTCTATCTGAATGCCAATGTTTTCCTGCAGTAAGACCAAATACCCTTACTCCTGCTGCAGTTGCTGCTTTAACACCTACGCCACTATCTTCAATAATAACTGACTCTTCTCTAATTAGTGAATTATCATTTAAAACCTTTAAGTATATATCTGGATCAGGTTTTGGTCTTTTAACCATATCGAATGAATAAACCTGATCACTTAAAAAAAGTTTATCTAACCCAACAAGCTTCAATCCATCAAGAATTCTATCCTTATTACTGTTAGATCCAATAAAGTGATTTCTATCTGATTTACTAATATAATCTTTTGCTCCATCAACTAGTTTTAAATCCTTGGAATAAACTTCTGAAACAATATCAAATATTTCATTTGTAAATTTTTCTTTGTTTTCAATCTTATATTTAGAAGACAATAAATCTATTACTTCGACTGTTTTTTTTCCAGCATATTTATAAAATTGCTCCTCTTTAATTGATTGATCAAATTTACTAAAATATTTGGAAAATGCCTTAGAAGCTAAGACCTCACTATCAACTATTACTCCATCAAAATCAAAAATTATATTTTTAATCATTATTTTATATTTCTGTCTTTTTATATTCTGATTTCTCTAACCAATCAGGATTAATCTCTATACCCCAACCAGGAGTATCTTCAATTTTAACCATTCCATTAGATATTTTAAAAGGATCACCTAAAAATAAATTCTGTTGCCATGGATAATAATCTTTACCTTCAATTGAAAATTCAAGATAGGGACCTGAATTATTTATTGCTTTTAAAAAATGCATTGTACAAATTGTTACTAAAGATAAATTAGCTGTATGTGGAGTACATATAAAACCACCCTTTTCAATAATTTTCGCAACCTTCAAAGCTTTTGTTAATCCTCCCATGTACATAACATCTGGCTGAAAAATATTTACAATTTTTCTGTTAACCATATCTCTCCAAATTCTCAGATCACAATCTTGTTCTCCCCCAGTAACATCTATATTCAAACTATCAGTAACTTTTTTGGTTTCTTCTGGTTTCCAGTAAGGACAAGGTTCTTCAAAATGAGTAACATCATTATCTTCTAAAAGTTTCCCAATTTCTATTGCTTGAACAGAGCTATAACAACTGTTTGCGTCGACCATTTTAGTTACACTTTTATCCAGAGTAGAATTTATTGTTTTTACAATACTAGGCGTTCTTCCTTCCCATTCATCAACCCCTCTTCCACATTCAGAACCAACTCTAAATTTAAATGCATTAACACCCTTTTCATCAAAGAGTTTTTTAAATCTATTTGCTTCATCATCTGGTGTAATATCTCTTTTCATTGATGAACCATATATTCTTAAATTTCCTGGAGATCCTCCAATCAATGAAACTACAGGCTTACCTTCGATTTTACCTTTCAAATCCCACAATGCTGTATCTAAACCAGCAATTGCACGTAAAAGATAGGATCCTGGAAATTTATGTTCTCTTTCAAAAATAAAATCTTCTAAATCATCAAAATCAAAATATTCTTTTCCTAAAACCCAAGGTGCAACTTGTTTATGAAAAATTTGAGTTGTGATATCTGCATGATAAGTTGACATTTGACCATAACCAATTGAACCATCCTCAACTGTTATTTTTACAAAACTTACATATGGTTTTGTGAATGTTTCAAGTTTAACTATTTTCATGAATTAAATCTTATTTAAATCCTCAATAATAAATTTACTTCCAAGATTAGCAAGCATCATTACAGGGGCATTTATATTGCCAGAAGTAATATTTGGAAAAACAGATGCATCAGCAATCCAAAGATTCTCCATTCCATGAACTTTTAATCTTTCAGAAACAACTCCCTTTTTAGGATCTTCATCCATTTTACAAGTACCACAAGGGTGATATATAGAAACTGCATTAGATTTAAAGTGATCAATCATTTCTTCTTCAGTAGCATTTAAAAGATCATGCGTAACACTTTCATTTCTTATTTTTTTTATACTATTTGTATTCGCCAAAACTTGAGAAAAATTAATTGCGCATTTAACATCATATATATCTTCTTCATGTGATAGAAAATTTGGATCAATTAATGGAGCATCTTCAAAATTAGGAGAGTTCAATGCAACTCTACCCAAACTTTTTGGTCGACAAGAATTATAACCAATAATAAAACCATTAAATTTGTCAGTTTTTAGAAGAGGTCTTTTATTTTTATGAGTAATAGAATAAGTCAACGGATTGAAATATATCTGCAAGTTGGGATAATGATGTTTTGAATTCCAATTTACATATCCCCCAGACTGATTAATACTTAGTGATAATGGTCCTTTCCTATTATAAATATATTTTAATACAGAAGTAATTCTGCCTGGCCAAGTTCCTAACGATTTATTTAGTGAATGATGGTGAGTTTTAAATAAATAATCTAACCCAAGATGATCCTGAAGATTTCTTCCAACATTAGAATTATCAATTACTATTTCTTTATCAAATTTTTTTAAATGTTCTTTATCACCAATACCAGAATGCATTAACAAATAAGGTGTCATTATAGAACCAGAACATAAAATTGCTCCATGAGATAAGTGTATGATTTGTTCTATTGATTTATTTTGAATTTTAATACCAGTAATTTTTTTATCTTTAATTATTAAATTTTTAACTTGAGTATTGTCTAATATTGTAAGTCTTGGATTTTTTAATACAGGCTTTAAAAATACTTTTGATGATGAATGTCTAGTACCATTGTAAGTATTAATATTATAATGACCTACTTGATTTTCGATTGATGTAGTTAAATTTGTATTTTTTTTAATACCAATTTCATTACTAGCATTAAAAAAATATTCTAAAATTGGATGATGATGCTTACTTACATTATTTACTGGAATCTTTTCTTTTGTAAGAAATTCTTTATCATGATTTATTTGTTGCTCCATAGAACTGTATACTTTTTTTATATTTTCAAAACTCCATTCCTTATTGCTACCCCAATTTTCATAATCTGTTTCTAATCCTCTTGCATAGACCATTGCATTTATTGAGCCAGAGCCACCTAAAACTTTACCTCTCGGATAATATATTTGCCTATTGAATAAATTATCTTGTTTTTCTGAGTAGAAGTTCCAATTAATTTTTTTATTATAAAATGTCATTCCATAACCAAGAGGAACGTCAATAATAGGATTGTTATCTTTAGGCCCAGCCTCAATAAGGGCTATATTAAAATTAGTTTTAGTCAGAAGTTTATTTGCTATTATACTTCCTGCAGAACCTGCTCCAATAATTGCTATATCAATATTATTCAAATTAGAATGTTTGTGTTACTTTAGTTAAATATCTAGGATTGTCTGGATCTAATCCCTTTTCAAAAGAGTAATTAACTATCCATGGATAAAATTTTGATAGAACTATAATTGGATCTAACTCTATCATATCATTAGGGCTATATAGAAGTTCAGTGTTAGATTTTTTATCATAGGTTATTTCATAGTGAAGATTGGTTAATGAAATAATTTGACTAGCATCTTTTGCTACTATCATCCCACTTTTATCTCTAAGCGATATAGTAAATAATTTGAATGAGTTTTGTATCAAGCTTTTTGGCCCATGCATTACTTCAGCACTACTGAAAGGTTCTATCATTTCTTGACATAACTCTTTAAACTTTAAAGATATTTCATTAGAAATTGCATATCCAACACCTCTACTAATTATGTATCCATTACTTATAGTTTTATCTAATATATTTGGATTCCATTGATTTTGATTATCTAAAATTAAATGATCACTTAACTTTTCAATTTGTTTATTAATATCTTTTTTATTAAGAGTATTAAAAACAAGCTTTAAAATTATCAATAAAGACAAAACAAAAGTTTTTGTCGCTGCAACACTTTTTTCTTCTCCAGCATTTATATCAAAAAAATAATTGGATGTGTTTGCAATTGGGCTATTTAAGTTATTACTTATTAATATAGTCTTTGCTCCCATTTTTTGTACCATTTTATGACATTCAACCAAATCTTCACTTTTTCCTGATTGAGAAATAATGAAAACTAATGCTCTCGAAAAATTAAATTTTGATTCTTCTAAAGTTATTATAGATGGAGGCATGCTGTACGTTGGTAGACCAAGATATTTTGCAAACATATAAGATAAATAAAGAGCAGCACAATCTGAAGTCCCCCTTGCCACAGTAACAACATAATCAATTTTTTTTTCTGATATTAAACTTGATATTTCCTGATAATTATTTTTATCATTCAAGATAAAATGATTAATTTTATTTGGAATAGAGAGTGCTTCAGATAAAACTTGGGAATTAGACATTAATTTTTTTTCCTCTTAAATAAACTTCTTTAAGATTAAATTCTTTATCTAAAATAAGAAAATTACTTAAAAAATTTTTTTGAATTACACCGACATTGTCTAGATTCATATATTTAGAAGCATTATAACTAGTTAAAGCGACTGCTTCTTCTAATGAAAAATTCATTGATATTAAATTTTTAAAAGTTTGATCCATAGTAACAATACTTCCTGCTAAAGTACCGTCAGACTTAATTTTTACTGAATGATTTTCTTTTTTTATATTATTTTTTGCAAAAATATATTCTCCATCATTCATTCCGCTAGCGTTAATAGAATCTGTTATCGCATAAAGACCAGGAATACATTTTTTTGCAATTTTTATTGCTTCTTTACTAACATGAATATTATCACAAATTATTTCAGCATATTTTCCTTTTGAAAGAGCAGCTGATAAAACTCCTGGGGATCTATGATGATTACCAGACATAGCATTATACAAATGTGTAAAACCAATTTCATGATCTTTCATAATTTTTTCACAGCAATCAAAGTCTGCCAAAGTGTGGCCAAATTGAATCTTAATATTTAGCTCCACTAAATCATTTATAAATTCTTGCATTCCATCAATTTCTGGGGCTAAGGTAATGATTTTTACATCGGCAATTTCAAGAATTTTTTTTATAAACTCTAAAGATGGTTTCTCAGTTAAATTTGGTTGAGCGCCAAGTTTATTAGGATTAATAAAAGGTCCTTCTAAATGAACTCCAAGGATATTATTACCATTATCTTTCTTTATTTCATTAAATCCTTTTAACGCTGAAATAGTATTTTCTAAGGTATTGGTCCAAGTAGTTGGCATTATTGAAGTGGTTCCATGTCGTAAATGATACTTAGACATTTCAATAATTGATTGTGAGCCCTCCATTACATCAAAACCATTACCACCATGACAATGGAGATCAATAAAACCAGGAATTATAATATTATTATAATCATCAGAGTCCTTTATTTTTAAGTCACTAATTTTTTCACTAAAATATACATCACCAATATAGGAAGAATTATAATTAATAATTTTTCCACTAACTTTATTTTGATCAGTCATCTAAACTTATTATCTTATATAGTAATTTGTTGATTTTTAAAAAAATTAAAAAAACTTATAAATGAGGATTAATCTTACTAAATTTTTTCTCTAATTTGTCATTATTTCTTTTAGCATTTGGCATATTTACACTGATATAGAATGGAAACAATTTTTCATTTTTTAAGATATTTGCAACTTCAATTAAAATTGAATTTAAAATAAAAGATCCTGTAATTGTTGAAGCTGGTCCAACCATGTTATCTTTAATATTTATAATTGCATCACCAGGTGGAATCTTATTATCGATGAATATATCCGTTATTTCAAATAATCTTTTATTCAATTTAGATAGAGGAGCTTGTTTTGAGTATTTTACAGATGTTAGTGAAATAGTTTTTATTTTCTTTTTCTTAGCAATCAAAGCTGCTTCAACTGGAGCGTGATTGACACCTGAATTAGATACAATCATCAATATATCTTTGCTAGTAATTTTATATTTAGCTAGAGCTTTTTTTGCAATATTTGGAGTTCTTTCTAAAGCAGTGGCCTTTCTTGCTCCTTTTTTAAAACTGAGATCATCATCTCTTATTGGACATGCGGCAGCAAAACCACCTGCTCTATGAAATGATTCTTCTCCGAGTAATCTAGAGTGTCCAGTTCCAAAAATATATAACTGCCCACCCTTTTTATATGATTTACTAATTAACTTAGCACACTGTAAAAATTTTTTTTCTTCTTCTTTTAATATCTTCTTTAAAATTGAATTAATTTTTGAGGAATAAGATCTTGTTAATTTACTCATTTAGATTTTATATTAGATGCTAGGGCAAATATTGCCCTAGCAAAATAATGTAATTATTTGTATTCTTCTAACTCTTCAGCTGCTTCAGCTACTAAATCCGCAGCATCTCCTTCACCAAGAATTGCACCTTGGATCATAGAGTTCATAACAGTTTGAAAAGCTTTGTAGTCTACAAATAGTGGCTCTGGTCCACCATCGCCAATCGCATCAATAAACATCATCCAATAATCTTCATTGTATGGAGCTTCATTTCCAATTTGAGGATATTGCATAATTGGTGTTAGACCCCAATCAGTATCAAGACTGTATTGAGAGTCACCTGATGTGATTATGCTAGCTAATTCCATTGCTTCTTTTTCAACACCTGTGTTTGAGAAAACTGCAACACTATCAGTGATTAAAAGAGTACCTTGACTTCCTTGTGGTCCAGCCGGAATTCTAACTGTTTTAACATCTAGACCTTCCTTATGCTGACCTCTACCCCAAGGTCCATTAATATACATAGCAATTTTTTCATCATTAAATAGTTCTGTTAACTGAGATCTCTCCCAAGCTAAAGGACCTTCCTGAGCAACGTTTGCTAACTTTCCATAAAATTCTAATGTTTCAACAGTATTAGATGAATTCAAAGTTATTTCGTTTGACATTGGATCAATAACTTGTCCTCCATTACTGTATAGGTAGTTTAAGAATTGGTGCATAGTATTATCAAAATCTTTACCAGCTAGTCCAATTCCTGCTGCTCCATCAACATTTTTTGTTACAGCTTCAGCCATTGAATATAATTCATCCCAAGTTTGAGGACCTTCACATGCAACACCTGCTTTTTCTAAAAGACCACAATTCATGAAAAGTGCTTTAGTTGAAAACGCATGAGGGAAACCCCAAGTTTTACCCATGTGTGTAACTGTGTTTAGGATACCTGGTTGATACATTGCTTTTTGAGAAGCAGGTATATTTGTTTCTAAAATATGTCCGTTTTCTGCAAGACCTTTTAGAGTTCTTGATCCAACATATGAAAATGCAACAGGATCACCTGCAATAGCAAGATTGATTACTTTATCCTGACATGTTCCCCAAGGAACAGCCTCTAGAGTTACAGTAACTCCAGGATTGTCTTCCATGTACTTATCAGCTATTTCAACATAATTAGGTCGAAGCTCACCGCCACAAAATACTCCGTGTACTTCAGCAGCATAAGTTTTAAAACCAACTAGTGAAAGTATAGCTATTGTAAGAAATGAAGATAGTTTTTTGAAATTCATAATTCCTCCATTTAAATATAAAAAAGAGATAACATTAACTGGCTCTATGAAGCAAGTTAGTTTTTGGGTATTTTTCTAGTTTTTTACTGCCCCAGAAGTGAGTCCAGCAACAATATATTTCTGTAGAAAAAGGAAAATTATTAAGACAGGGGCAATCCCAACAAGAGAGGCTGCCATCATTTCATTCCATTTGACTGTTGTGTAACCAATAAATTCATACAGCCCTGAAGGGATAGGCATATATTCTTTTTTCTGATTAAATGTAATCGCAAATAAGAATTGTTGAGCATAAGATCCTATAAAAGCGTATATCCCAACAACTACCAGACCAGG
>Ga0208624_1001518_pt1 | contig 11025 bp, 9 predicted proteins | sample Knorr_S23_td_DCM_FD_185607 | JGI IMG/M metagenome (GOLD analysis project Ga0208624, IMG submission 185607) | Marine microbial communities from Southern Atlantic Ocean transect - Knorr_S23_td_DCM_ad_71m_LV_A (SPAdes) (version 2) | ecosystem: Environmental > Aquatic > Marine > Oceanic | place...
CCGATGAAACCGGAAGCCCCGGCTCCAGAACCTGAAAAGACGGCGATGGTTAGTTCAGTTGAAGGGTGGGCTTCGCCGGGAAATCATCCGCCTCTGCTTCCTCAGCAAAAATCACGGTAACGGTCCGAAACCGGTCTTCGCGCCAGTGATCTTCTTTCATGAGCCATTGGCGGACGAACTCCGCCACGGTCTTGCGGGCGTGTTCACGGACGAGGTTCAAGTGGGAATCGGATGAGGCGTGTGAGGTAAGGCGAGGCGTGATGGATTGCATGAGTCCGTCCATTTGTTCATCGGCATTGAACCGCCCCCAGCCGTTCTCGGAACGTTTTTCAATTTTATCGGTGTGAATAGCCACGGGAGTGGTGGGTAAAAGCATGGGGGCAATGACGATGCATTGTTGATCGCGAACTTCGATTTTCCATTCGGCCGATAGATCAATGTGGTAGCGGAAAGTTGCGGGCACCCTGATCTCGGTGACTGTGGTGCCCAGGTTAATTTTATTCCACAGGATGGTGCGGGTGTTGGTGCGTTTGAAAACTTTGGTGTTTTCCAGTGAAGCAACTTCCAAGCGGCCTTCGCCGGCATCACTTACCTCGGGCAGGGATTCGATGAAGGTTTCAGTAATTTTTGCCTGCTGAAAATTTTCGGCAATAGTCACGGCGGCTTCGCCAATCTCTGCAATGGTTTCGCGGGTTTCACGAATGGTTCCAGCAGCGGCCTCTTTGGCGGTTTTAAGGGAAACGATGTAGGCTACGAGTACCATCATGGCGAGGACGACCACCACGATGGGCCAGCGCCAGGCGGCTGCGGAGACGGGAGTGGATTGTGGCTGCGGTTCCGGCTTGGGGTTTTCCGATTCCATGTAATAACCTTATCAAGCTTTGCGAACTTTGGCGAGATTTGTGTAACGGGATTAATGCGTTCACGTCTTTATAGATATGATCACGGGCAGGAGTTTTTCCGTCCGGAAACGTCTGCGGGCGTTTACTCTCACGGAGTTATTGGTGGCCATTGCCTTGGTGGGCATTTTGTTTTCCATGATGGCACCAGTGTTGGCCCGAGCCAAAGGTAAGGCTTTTGAGGTTTATAGTCTCAATAATCTCCGCAATATATCAGTGGCCCAGCACCTTTTTGCCTTAGACCATGATGACCGATTAGTGCCCCACGCAATTTTACGACCGCCGGCACAGGGCGCCGTGATTCCTAATGCGCACCTCACCTTATGGCCGGATTTATTGGAGAGCTACGTGGGGGATCGTCGAGTCTACCAAAGCCCTTGTATGAAGTGCGATCCGGACCGCGGGATTGGATATGGCATGAATCTCTCAGTGGCTGGAGCGTTTGCTGTGGAAACAGAGTCGGATGGAGCGCATTCAACTGAAATAAGAAACCCGGCTCAAACCATTCTGTTTGCGGATGCGGCATTTGTAACGCGCGATACGATGTATCGGCCCGCGAATGAGTGGGAGGAAGATGTCAGTCGTCCGATGGGCACTTGGACGATCCGGACGCCGGCTGACCCATTATGGAACCTGACACCGACACGGGTAATGCCGCGAAATGGTGGTCGTGCCAATGTGGCTTATGTCGATGGCCATGTGGAATCGCTTACCATTCCGCAGTTGGGCTTTGATAAGCCGGTGGGGCATCCGTTGAACTGGTGGGATCGATATTAATCGGTCCATCGGCGGCCGAAGATGATTTCGGTGCCGTCGGGCCATTGTTCCTGCGGCTCAAATGCGGCGATCTCACGGGCGCGATCCAATCTATAGCGCAGGGTCTCCACCGGCTTACTGGTGGCGTAAAGGATTTCGTAGCGCAACTCCGGCGCGGCCTCCACGCAACCGATAAAGAACCGGCCGGCATCGGCTGGACTGAGGTAGACATCCTGATAAATGGTTTCGTCGGCAATCTCGCGCACCTGCCCTTCATCACGGGGGCACCAGCCCAGTCGAGCGATGATGACGCTCATGCCGTGCGTGGCTGCGTAACTGTGCCCGATACTTTCCAAAAACATCTTGGTGGCTGCGTACCAGCCTTTGGGTGAGACGGGCACGGTTTCATCGAGCGGCCAGGGGCCTTCGAAATTGCGAAACCAATTCACCTGACCGCTGCTGGGTAGCACGAGTCGTTGCACGCCGGCTTCGCGTGCGAGTTCCAGAGTGTGGTATAGACCGGTGATGTTTGGCGGAAACAGATTGTTCACCGGATCCTCCACGTCATCGGGCGTGGCGGCCAAATGCACGAGCGCCTCGACGCCGTCCAGCGCGGTCTTGAGCGCCTCTAGATCGCTGAGGTCGGCCACGGTTGCTTCCGGTAATCCGGGCGAAGGCGCGCGGTCGAAGCCCCTTACGGAATGGCCGCGCTCCAGTAATCCCTGCACCGCTGCCTGTCCCACGCGTCCGGCTGAGCCGGTGACCAAAACCGTTTTTGGATCGCTCATGCGCGGAGTGTTCCACAAGCGTCTTCGTCCGCCAAATCATTTGCCATCAGCTGGGATCGTGGCACAGTGGGCGCATGCAACGGTTCTTGATCTGCAGTTTAATTCTGGTCGCCATCGGTCTGGTGGCCCAACCAAAAAAAACTTGGCCGGTTCAGCTGAAGGGTGCGGAGAGGGTGGTGTACAAGACGGTGGGCGATACCCAACTGCACCTGCATATTTTCCGCCCGACCAAACAACGGACGAAGGCGCCGGCGGTCGTGTTCTTTTTTGGCGGTGGCTGGAGAAGCGGTACGCCGGCGCAGTTTGAGCAGCAATGCCGGTACCTCGCCAGTCGGGGCATGGTGGCTATGACCGCGGAGTATCGGATACGCAATATGCATGGTACGCTGGCAACGGCCTGTGTGGCGGACGGTAAAAGCGCCGTGCGCTGGATTCGGGCGAATGCCGGCAAGCTTGGCGTGGATCCGGACCGCATCGCGGCGGGTGGCGGTTCAGCAGGAGGTCATGTGGCCGCATGCACGGGAGTCATCGACGGTTTTGAGTCTAAGGACGAAGATGATAAGATAAGTTCAGTGCCCAACGCTATGGTGCTCTTCAACCCCCCCTGTGTGCTGGCGCCGATTCCCGGGAGGCATGATTTTTTGAGCGCGGAAAACATAACCGCGCTCAAGGAACGCATGGGAGCAGAGCCGATGGATTTGTCTCCATGGCACCAGATAAAGAAAGGGCAACCACCTACCCTTGTTTTACACGGGGAAAAAGATCCCACGGTGAAATTCTGGACGGCCAAGGTGTTTGTCGAGAAATCTGCCGCGGTCGGAAACCAAACGGAACTGGCGGCGTATCCAGGCGAAGCGCACGGGTTTTTCAACTACGGCCGCGATGGAAACAAGATGTTTATTGCCACGATGCAGCGGACCGATGCGTTCTTCAAACAACTCGGCTGGCTGCGCGGCAAGCCGACGATTGAGCAGTTTACTGCCGGTCTTTCCAGGGGCCGGTGATGGCCAGAGTGAGGGCCTGATGCTGGATGTTCACGAAGAGCGTGGAGCCATCGGGTGAGAAGGTGGCGCCGGCAAATTCACTGTTGCTCTTGGCGTTCCGGCCAAGCTTGTAAAAGCGGCCGGCGGGCGTGATGCCCACGAGAAATTGTTCGCCGCCACCGTCCTCGCACAACACCACATCGCCCCAAGGGGCCACGGTAAGGTTGTCGCAGTTATCGCACAAATCCTTGTCGTTCGGCTCGGCAAACAACTCGAGGGTGTCGCCGGTGAGTTTCCAGACCTGCCCCGCTTTTTTGGCGCCGCCATTGGTGCAGGCAAAATAGATTGAGCCTTCGGCGTACCACATGCCTTCGCCGCGTGCGAACCGGGCAGCACCCTTGGCGAAGCCGCGCTGTCGCAGGTCGTCTTTGGGTGACTCTACCTCATCCATCTCCAGCCAACGCACGGTCAGCTTGCTCCCGACTGGCACGCGTTGCTCTTCCCAGTTACGGGTATCAAGCGCCGCGGTGTCCTCCACCACCAGCGCCTGTAGTTTGCCGCCGCGGGCAAGTTGACCTTTGACGTTGGGAATGAACCGGTAGAGCAGTCCATCATGACGATCTTCGGTTTGGTACACGATGCCGGTTTTGGGATCAACCGCAATGGCCTCGTGATTAAACCGTCCCATCGCCTTAAGCGCTACAGCCTTGGCCAGATGCGGTTTGGCGGTGGCCGGCACTTCAAAATTATAGCCATGATCCAGCGAGCACACTTTACCGGCGCGTTCGACCGTTTCCTCGCAAGTGATCCAACTGCCCCATGGGGTAAGGCCGCCGGCGCAGTTGCGCAGAGTGCCGGAGAGGCTGAGGAATTGCTGCACCGTACGTTGGCGCTGAGTATCGTATACTAGGGTGGTAGTGCCGCCGAGGCAGGGCACGCGGGCACCTAAATTGGGGCGTTCGCCGGGGTCGTACAATTTGGCGCGAATCGCGTCGGTGAGCTTATTGTTGTCCTTGCCAAAGGGGCCTGCGGTCGGTGTCACGGCCGGATTGATCTCGTGGTTGCGCACCAGAATCGTCGTGCCCTTAGGGCCAGGGAAGGCGGCCATGCCGTCCGGTTTTCCAGGCACAACCAGGCCGTCATTCATCGGCTGACCCGCCTGAGAAATGATGCGGTAGCGGAAGCCCTTGGGCAGTTCTAGAATCTGGTCCGGGTCAGGCTGCAACATACCGTAGCCTTCGGTACGCAGGGCGTCCTTGTCAGATTGGTACGCGCTGAGGGTTTGCAACCCACCAAAACCGGCGGCGACTGCAGCGGATTGTTGCAGAAAATCGCGACGTGAAAATCTCATGGGCTAATCGTCCGCCAATGACCGTGCAAAGTCAAAAGGCTTTCGTGTCAGCCGTCCCTCAAACCGGTGGTCAGCAGGCTTGGGTGACTCCTGCTGCCGTAGCAGGGTTAGGGTTTGATCTTTTTCAGTACAGGATCCTTCACGGCCTTCATATGGGTAAGGATTTGGGTGTGGAGTTCCCTGACGACGACGGCGTTTTTCTTTTGGCCGATCACATTGCGTGATTCGGCTGGATCATTTTTCAAATCAAACAACTCATCACGTTCCGGATTCAGAAAATCGCGGACCAACTTCCAATTGGATGTGCGGATCATGCGCATGTGGGTTTTGGACTGGTGATGGGTGCTATATTCGCCATAGCAGACATCCGGCCATTCGATGTCCTTGCCCAATAGCGCGGGCGTGATGTCTCGGCCACGGATGGTCTCGCCTTTGGGCAACGGCACGCCGGTGAGGTTGAGCAGGGTGGGATACCAATCGAGATTGGCCACTGGTAAATCTAGCGCAGAGTTGGGCGCAATCTTGCCCGGCCATCGGATGGCGGTAGGCACGAAGATCGAATTGTCGTACATGTTCGGCCTTTGGTTGCGCGGGATGTTGGGGTTGGTTACAGGCGGCGCGGGCTTGAGAGCCCAGTGCCCGTTACCTTTGTGCCAGATGCCATTGTGGCCCATGCTGTAGCCGTGGTCGCTCGTGAAGACTACGATGGTATTTTCGGCGAGGTGGAGCTGATCCAAATGTTTCAGGACACGCCCCACGTTGCGGTCTATGCCTTTTACACTGCCGAGATAATCGCGCGTCATGCGTTTTACACGTTCGACATCGAGGTTGGGGAAATCCGGGTTGGGAATTTTTGGGTCCAGATTTTCAAACGGCTTCCGGTCGCTATCTGGCTGCGGCAACCACGCGGTGTGAGGGGCGCGGTAATGGAGACAAAGTAAAAACGCGCGATCTTTGTTGCGGTCGATAAACCGCAGGGCGTCGTCGGTGAGGATATCGTAGGTGTAGCCATCGACCTGCTGATTTTTGCCATTCACCTCGAGTGTGGGGCGGATGACCTTGTTGCCGCCGGTGCGGAAACCCATGAAATAATCGAAACCGGTCTTGGTGGGGTGAAACTTGTCCGGCACACCCAGATGCCATTTGCCCACCAGCCCAGTGCGGTAGCCGGCGGACTGCATGGCCTCGGTCCAGGTCACGGTTTTAGGGTTCAGGCCCAGGTCGGGTTCATTGCGCGGATGAATCCAGTCCGTGACGCCCAGCTCGCTGCCGTAACGGCTGGTCATCAGGCTGGTGCGAGATGGGCTACAAACGGGGGTAACGACGTACGATTTCTTGAGCCACATGCCCTGCTTGAACATCTTGTCGAGATGGGGTGTGTCGGCGTGTGGATGCCCGGAAAGGCCCAGCGCCCAGGGTGCCTGATCGTCCGTCAGGATGAACACCACATTGGGTTTTTGAACCTCGGGACCTTTGGCTGAAACCAGCGAGCCGAGTATCATTCCAAATACGAGTAGAAAACGAACAGTCCATTGCATGCCGCGATGCTACGGCGGGTAGGGAGGGGTGACAACTGCGGAGTGAGAGGGGAGCACCTCCTCTCCCTGCTTAGGCCGGGGTCAACAGTTCCGGGACCATGATGCCATCAGTTAGACCCATGGGGCGGCCGACGGGGGTCATCAGTTCCTTGAAAGTATCAATGCCCAGAGCATGCAGGAGCGTGGCGTGCACGTCTGCAACGCCGACGGCCTTTCCGGGTTCCTTGCTGACGCCTTCCGGATCAGTTTCGCCATGCACATAACCGCGCCGGATTCCGCCGCCGGCGAGGGCGATCGAAAAGCCGGTGGGCCAATGATCCCGACCATCGGCGGCGTTGATCTTGGGCGTGCGCCCGAATTCGCCGGCGCATACCACGAGGGTATCTTTCAGGCGATCGCGCGCGCGCAACTCGCGGATTAGACCGGCGAGAGCGGGGTCCAAAATGGCGTTTTGCTCGGCCACAAAGGCGTGGTTATTGGCGTGGGTATCCCAGCCATTGAGGGTAACCTCCACACAACGAACACCGGTCTCGATTAGCTGCACGGCGGCTAGGCAGGCGTTGCCAAAAGGAGTTTTACCGAAACCATCGCGATTGGCGGCCGGTGCCTGTGTGACATCGAATGCGTTGATTTGGTCTGAACGCATCATGCGTAGAGCTTTGTCGATGGTGTGATTGTGCAGTGTGGTTTTCTCATCCAACTGCGGCCGGCGCCGGCGGGCGAAGTTTTGCTCCACGACCTGCAGATCATCGAGGCGCCGATCCAGCCGCTCGGGTTTTACGCGTGCGGTGAGATTGCCGGCGCGACCTTCAGTGTTGTAGACCTTGAAGGCATCCCATTGCGCACCGAGATAACCGCCACGGGCGGGCCATTGGTTGGGTAGAATGGAAATGTGTCGGGGAATATCCACCTGCTGATCTTCTGGCCCGTTCAACTGATGACACACCACCGCGCCAATGGCCGGATGCACCAGGGTGGGATCGGGCCGATGCCCCGTCTTCACGTGGTAGGTGCCGCGTTCGTGATCGCCTTCGCGGCTAACCACCGAACGCACCAGCGTCATCTCATCCATCACCTCGGCAGTCTGCGGCAGGTCGGCGGCAATTTGGATGCCCTTGGCCGCCGTACCGATGGCCTTTGTGCCGCCGGAAATTTTTTTACCGGGATGAGGGTCAAAGGTTTCCAGCTGGCTTGGGCCGCCGCCCATCCAAAGCATGATGATGGATTTGGCTGAGCCGCCCTTGGGCGCCTGCTCCTGCGCGCGACCGAGCCAATGGGCCACCGGCGTGAGCCACGCTAGGCCGCTGAGGCCGGCGGTGCGAAGGAGGGTGCGGCGGGAAATGTGCGTGGAGCTATTGCAGGCGGGGTTCATGTCAGTGGTTCCAGGAAAACTCGGTGGAATTGAGCAGAGCCCAATACAGATCGGCCATGCGGTTGCGGCGGGCAAAGCGGCCGCCTTCGTCCAGTGCGGCCACAAAATGGGCGGATTCCTTTGGGCTTGGCCGGCGGCTAAGCACAGCCAGATAGGCCGCCTCCACGGCGGATGGGTTATCGCGCGCCGTGGCAAGAATGCGGGTGGCGGCGTTGGCCACGATGTTGTCCTTGATGCGTTCGTGCACCATATTGCCGTTCATCAACAGTAACCGCTGCGGGATGGTGCCGCCGGTGGCGGAAAATTCATCCTCCCCCACATCGCCATAGAGTTTGATGAAATCACTCCGTTGCGCGGACCGGCTAAGCTGCCAGATGATGTGGGCATTGGCATCAATCGGCTTGAGCGACGCGGCCTGCAAGATGCTGCCGGCCACCTGCTCGGGCCGCAGGCGCGTGAGACCAAAGGCGGCCCAGTGGGCGTCATGTTGGTCGGTGGGCGGTACGGCGCCCTCGCTGTCCAACTGAAACACACGCGTGGCGGCGATCACGCGAATGAGTCGGCGTAGATCGTAGTTGTTAGTGATGAAATCGTCGGCCAACGTTTCCAGCCCGGGTGGGAACGGTTTATCCGTGGTGGCTTGGAGAGGGATTTGATCCACCGGCGTCACCAGCGGTCGCCCGAACATGAGTGCCCAGACGCGGTTCACGGTGGCGCGGGCAAAGGCGCGATTTTCCTTATGTGTCACCCAATCGGCCAGACGCCGGCGCGGGTGTCCTTCCTCGGGTAATAACTCCGCGCTAAAAGGCACCTGCGGCGGCACGGCGTTGGTTTCGCCCGCTCCGCGATACTTGAATACGTACGGTTTGTCGGTCTCATGAATGCCCGAGGCGGTCATGTCGGCTTCGCCAAAAAACGAGGCGAGCTGATGGAAATCCTTCTGCAACCAATCGTCGCCAAGATAATCGTCATGACATTGCACGCAGTCGATGCGCACACCGAGAAAGGCGCGGGTGACGCGGGCGGCCAGCTTGGCTTCGTCGGGGCCCTTGTTTTCGTTTTGATCGATGGTGACCGTCACGAAGTTCACCTCGGGATTGTTGGTCCACAATCCTTTAGCGGTGATGAGTGAGCGTACGATGCGGTCGTAAGGCCGGTTCACATGAATCTCGTCTGACAACCAGCTAACAAACCGCCGCCGCCGGTAGATGAGAAACGGGCCGTTCTCCACGCCTACCGTGGCGCGCGCGAAGCGCTCGGCCAAATGATCACTGGTACGGCGGTCCTCAAACAGATGGCTAAGCCACCATTGAACCCGCGTGCCTTCAGGCTGTTTTTCCAGTTCGCGGATTTCCTCCAGTGAAGGAATGGTGCCGGTGAGGCCGAGGGATAGGCGGCGGACCAGCGTGAGTTCGTCGGCCGGCTGCATTGGCTTCAGCCCGGTCCGGGCCCAGTTCGCTTCGAACTGGTTATCCACCACTTGAACCGTTGCCTCAAAGCTGGCGTTTTGAAATTCGCGCGGTTCATGATCGCGCGGCGAGTTCATGGTATCGGACTGCAAGAGGTCGCTGACCACCGCGCCCGCGCCTGCTAAGCAGATCACGGCGAAGAGCAGGTTGCGTTGCCATACGGGCGGGGGTACCTTGGCGCCGGTCATTGCTTCAGGACTATACCACCAGTGGACAAGCAATCGCAAGAGGAGGGTCTAAATGAGGCAGGGGAAAACCCTGAAGTCCCGCCCTTGCTGAATGAAGACGATGCTTCTGAATTGCCGCCGATCCTGAAAGAACAAGACTCCAAGCCGTCTTCGGAATCCGTTGCGTCTCATATTCCTGATGCGTCCGAACCGGAAACGCCGGTGCCTCGGTCGAACTCGCCTCTGGCTGAACCGGTGACTGCGTCCGTTCAGCAATCCATTTTCGTTCGGGCTTGGACTAGCTTTTACGCCGCAATCGGCTGGTGCTTTGGCTTGGTGTGCCTGATCGCGGGTCTGGCAGTGGTGGCGGCCATTCCGTTGGTGAACCTTGTGGGCTTGGGCTATTTGCTGTTTGCCTGCGGGCATATTGCCAGTACTGGCAGATTTCGGGATGGCTTTGTGGGTGTGCGGCGGGCCGGCCGGCTGGGCGGCGCGATTCTGGGCGTGTGGCTGGTACTTTGGCCGGCGCGTATGTTGGCGTCATTACGTGATTCGGCGATGGTCGTGTCGCCTGAGAAGGCCGGGTTTTGGATTGTTGCACTCTGGGTAGTTACGGGCATTACCATACTGCATATAGCTTGGGCATTGATACGTGGAGGAAAGTTGCGCCATTTCGTTTGGCCGGCACCCATAAGGTTATTTTTTTGGCTGGGTGAGTCCAATAAATTTGCCACAGCTCGTGATGCGTTGTGGAAAACCGTTGCCGGCTTGCAATTGCCGCGGTTGTTCTGGCTTGGTGCGCGTGGTTTTGCAGGTACCGTACTCTGGTTAATTTTACCGGTGGGCTTGATGGTTCTTGCCTCCTTGATTCCGCATAATGCAGGTATCTTAGTTTCTCTGCTGGGAGGGTTACTAATGATGTTTGTCGTTCTGCTTCTTCCGTTCCTGCAGGTATGGTTTGCGAAGGAGGGACGTATGCGTGCCTTCGTGGAGGTATGGCCGGTACTTAAGCTGATGGGTCGTTCACCATTTCGATGCTGGATCGCTCTGGCCTTAACCCTCACCTCATCTTTGCCGTTGTTCCTTTTAAAAGTGGAACTTACCCCGGCCGAGATCACCTGGCTGCCGGCTTTGTTCTTCGTGGTGTTTGGTTTGCCCGCCCGCCTGATTGCCGGCTGGGCAATGGGCAGAGCCATATCACACGAGCCCTTGAAATCAGGCTGGGCTCGATGGTTGAGTCGGTTGGCTGCCTTTGGCCTGGCGGTTCCGTTTATCTTTGCCTACGTGTTGATTCTCTTTTTCTCCCAATTCATATCCTGGAACGGAACACTAAGCCTTTTGGAGCAACACGCCTTCCTGATTCCCAGCCCGTTTTAAAAATCCGGACAGGTTTTAATCTTACCTGGGAGAAACAAGGTTATTGGGTTTGCGCACGTTCGTTCGGTTGGCTGGCAGTATGTCCGCTTTTTTATTTACTGAATTGGGCGCCGCATCTCTTCTAGCGGCAGGTGTGGAGGTGGTTTTTTTGCTTCTACGGTAATCCCATGGAGCAATGGGCTCTGGCTTACTCCACAAGCCCTTCTGGTTTTCACGCGCCTTCAGTTCAGCTGCCGCAATCTTTTTATCGGGAGCCTTATCCTTGCTGTATGCTTTATAATGCCACGCCCATCCTTCCTGAGTCATCTCGAGATTGATCCATCTA
>Ga0208624_1001519_pt1 | contig 11023 bp, 7 predicted proteins | sample Knorr_S23_td_DCM_FD_185607 | JGI IMG/M metagenome (GOLD analysis project Ga0208624, IMG submission 185607) | Marine microbial communities from Southern Atlantic Ocean transect - Knorr_S23_td_DCM_ad_71m_LV_A (SPAdes) (version 2) | ecosystem: Environmental > Aquatic > Marine > Oceanic | place...
GGGCTGCACTGTTACCGGAGCGATTTGTACCGTCTCAAACTCTGGAGTTGGCAGATTGGTTTCCGGATGGTTTCGGAGGTAAGCGCCACGCTCTTCAATGAATTCTTTCAAACCGGGGGCCCCACCACCAGGGCCTTCACCCCTGACCGATTGAGTCAAACCTTGGAGGAATTGCTCAAAGGTTTCTCCGCCGGGTTGCCTGGTTTCACGCTGAATGTCCTGATCAATCAATTTTCGGTATTGCTCTACCAACGGTTCGAATTTGCTCCAGGTCAACCATTCCTGGGTAATCGTACGGACATGGGCAAGATACCTCATACGCAAGTTGGGGTTTTTCAGTAATCGCAACAAGGGCTTGTTACTGTCCTCTACACCAAAAAGTGGATCCAGTTCAACCCCACGTACATTGCCTCTGAAGCCAGGTCCTCCAGGCAGGCGAAAGGTTTCGTTGTTGTCGTGCGCAATCATGTGAAAACGGCCCCGCGGATCCTGGTAAAAATTGAAATCACTGGCTCGAACCCAGTAGCCATCGGCATCGATCAACACATTTTCAAGGGCCAAAAACCAAAGAGCACCATCCACGTTCAGAAAGGACTCCAAGGTTTTGTCCAAGGTCTCAATGGGCGCCTCTGCCAAAGCCTTTGCAAAGCGAATGTAGTGATTCCATGCAGGTAATGGATCTTCTAAATCTGTCTTGAGTTCATAGAAACCGCTGTAATCTGTCGGGCGGTCGCCAAGGTAGGCCATGCCGTTGCCTGCTTTGGGATCGGCTGGTTTTTTCCAGCGCGTACCTTTGGATGTATCAAAGGCCTCCTTGAGGAAAAGGGTATCAAATTGTTGGGAGTTGACATAAATACCCCACAATTCGCCGTTGATGACAACGCGTACATGATGGGCCTTGAGCGTGGGTTGATAGTCCTTCGAGACGTGGCTGAAGAGGATCTCCCTCATCACGGTTGGATCGGTGTGTGCATTCAGTAGATTCAGGGTCTTGTATCCCTGAAGGGTCTGTTTGCTGTCTGAGTAATTGATACTGATGTTGAGAGATTTTTTTCTCCCAGGGGCCACCATGCTGGTGGAAGTGTTGCCTCGGTAGCGTACGCCAACTTCTGGAATCGTCCATTCGTCCAACTGAAGGCGTGCCGGAATTTCGACATCGGTGCGGTAAAATGCACTCAGTTCGGCTTCCCAGTCATCGGAATCAAATTCCAGGAAAAGAGTTTTCAGGACACTGTTGTCATAAAGAGACTTGTCGCCATGATGCTCAACTTTTTCTGGTAGGATTTGCATACCTGCTTGAGGCGGCGGCTCTGTGCCATGGGTGCGTCGTCGAGGGCCGCGCACCGGTCGAGGATTGGCTCGAAGCTCCTGGCGGGCAGCTGTTCGCTCGTCCTTGTTGAGCTTTCCATCGCCATCCAGGTCAAATTGGCGTGTGAGGGATCCTGGCTCCTCGGGAAGGGCAGGTGAAATGCCTCCGGGTCCAAAACCATTGGGGCCACCCAATCCGGGCGCCAACGTTGGAGGGGCCTCCTCTCTATTCTCGCTCCTTTCCTTGGCGCCGGAACGTTCGGATACAGCTTGTATCATGCTGACCCGCTCCTCAGTTGACAATTTGCCATCACCATCTTTGTCGAACTCCTTAATGAGCTCCGCTTGTTGACCCCATAACCGCAGTCCGGAGGCTAGGAGGATTCCGAGGATTGAGTAGGCCATGCGTGGCACGTGCATGATCGATGGTGGGTGATGGGAGGATGGGTTGGATAGGAGCATGCGCAAGGGGACCATGGTTCTTCTTCCAAGCCTTTGCCTGGACGGGAGCATAGACGCCCAAAACATCCTGGAAGTTACAGAAAACTCCCAGTAATCGATCACTTTGATTGTCTCCTGAAGACGTTCATGCGAGAAACCATGCGTTTGTTCCCGGTTGGTAACCTTGTTTCAGCAAATGAGCCAGGATCTTTTCCCGAGCACCTTGGGCCCCGACGGCGATAAGGAGACACTCGGGTGGCGTTGAGAGAGCTTTGAGATAAGTGGGATCACTCACGGAAATGCCATGAAGTCGCTGACCAATTTTTCGGGGGTCCACATCAATAATACAGTCGATCGAACGATTCTGGCTCAGGAGCCACCTTATCCATGGTTTTCCGGTCTGGCCAGCTCCCCAGAATACGACGCGATTTTGGTTCTTTAGAGGTCCACGGAGAAGATGGTGTCGTTTGCATGCGTCAAAGGAAGAGACCTCATAGCGCTGATCGGTACGGGTGGCACGTTCGGGATGATCGCGCCAGAACAAAATGGTTTCGTCAACTTTACCGGTTTTGAGTGAGGGATCCTGGGCGACATTGAGGAAAAAGTCGTAATCTTCGGGGAAGGGGCCTTGAACACATCCTCGCTCGAACCATTTCCGGTGGCCGAACAGCGTGGGGTTGACAATGGGCAGTTCGACAAAGCGCTGGGCCATGATGGCGGCATGGTCATTGAGGTGATTGAGCCAGTCTTGGTAACGCTTCATGCTTTTCACCGGTGTGCCTTCCATATCTACGATCGAGACACCTCCACCGATGAGGCCGCAGCCCTGCTCCTGTAAAAAGCGCCATTGAGTGGAAAGTCGGTTCGGTGTCGCAATGTCATCGGCATCCATGCGGGCCAGCCAAGTGCCTCGTGCTTCGCGGACGGCCCGATTGTGAGCGTGGGCAACACCCTGATGGGCTTGCTGGATGATTCGGAGTCTGGAATCTTGGATGCTCTTGGCAGCGCGGAAGGTGTCGTCTTCTGATCCATCATCTACCACGATGCATTCCAGGTTGGGGTAATCCCCATCAAGAATCGAGCGTATGGCTGGTAGGATGGTCGATGCTGCATTGAAGGCCGGTAGAAGGACTGAGACGAGGGGCGAAAAAGTCATTTCCAATGCAGACATAGGGATCTATGGCCAGGAGGCCCGCTAAAAGCGGGGCGTCATTGGAATTTTGGAATGTCGGTTTCTGGGAAGCGCTCCTTAATGGTTTGTCTGATCCGCTGAGCATCCTGGGGTTGAAGAAGTCGGCGATGAACGCGTCGATCCACCCCATCCATGAGACACAGCCAATCATCCAACGAAGGGCGCAGGATTCTTTCCCAGGAATCGAAACGCTTTTCGCGGTCGTAAAAGCGCCATTGGTTTCCGACCTTCTTGGCATAGGCCTGTCGACGCCTTCCATCTTCGAACGTTCCTTTCCAGCTGATCTCTCCTTTTGCCATGCAGAAGAAGAGCTTAGCCTTGAATCCCCAGAATTCCAACCATGATTCAGTATTTGTCTTTTGACTCAGGATCCCAGTTCAACCAACCTGTTTGCATGAACGATAAGTGGATCAGGGGCCGATGTTGGAAGGGGGTTATGGTGGTAATCATCAGTTGGCTGTGGGGTGCTGGGTGCACTCAGGAAACTCAAAATCAGTGGAGCCGAGCCGTTCAGAATTGGACGGGTACCGATGGTGTGCTTGAAATATACGCAGGAGAGGTCCTGGTAAGAAGGTTCATTCACATCGATAAGCTCAGTACGGCTCAATCCACTCAAGGGACTGTTGTTCAGAGACCCTATCGTTATGGCTATGGTGTTTTGGATGCTAATTTGAATTTCAGCGCAGACGCGGGTGAGAAAAAGGTTTACTTCGAATTCAGTGACTATTCGACCAGCTATGTGTTTTTTGAAAATCCACAGCCATGAGGGAAGTGAAAAACTTTCTTTCCCAACCCGTTCCAGAGCTTTAACCTCCTCGCTTTTGACAGGGATAGACGTCAACGACTGAAGTTTACAACCATATGGGAGCTGAGATTACTGATGCCAAACCGCTGGATGCCCCAGCCTTAAAACCCTTGAAACTGGCCAACCGACTTGCTGGTCGGCCGGAACGCCCTCCAACTTATGGAACGACCATTCAGAGTTCCGATGGTCAGGAGGTCGTTCTGGGAGATCCTCGTGCGACCCGAGCTTTGGTGGCGCTCATGAACGTTCATGCTGTCAACGGAGGAGCTGCCTGCCACTGGGGAGGGCCCGCCGCTTTGGCCGAAATCATGTCCGCGACCCATGGTCTGATGTTTGCCCAGCAAGACCGTCCCTGGTATGAGGCTTTTCACTTTGTCAACGATGCGGGGCACACGGAAAACGGCGTTTATGCCCTGAGAGCCAATCTTGGGTTTGATCAAATGACCTTCGAGGATTTGAAGGGTTTTCGTTCCATTGAAAGCAAGCTTACCGGGCACGGGGAGTCTCACTTGAATCCTGAGGGCGTCTTGCTTAGCAACGGCCCGCTTAGCTCGGCTGTCGGTCAGAGCCAGGGACTGGCCATGGCGGACAAAACGGCTGGAAACGACCGTGTCACCCTTTTGGTGCTCTCCGATGGGGCCTCCATGGAAGGGGAAGCTAAGGAAGCGTTTTCTGCCATTCCAGGCCTGGCAGCCAAGGGCAAGGTGAATCCGTTTGTGATGATCCTTTCGGACAATCAAACCAAGCTCTCTGGTCGTATCCCCGATGATTCCTTTGATATGGCTCCCACCTTCAATGCCATGGAAACCTTGGGCTGGCAGGTAATCGACGTTCCGGAAGGCCACGACTTACAATCCGTTTATCGAGCCATTGAACAAGCAATAGCCACGGCTCGCGGAAACGACCATCAACCCGTGTTGGTGCGCGTCAGAACCGTCAAGGGTTACGGCGTGAAGGCCACGGAGGAAAACGCCAGCGGCGGTCATGGTTTTCCTCTCAAAGGTGGGGAAAAAATTGTTGAATTCGTGAGTGAAATCTGTGGAGGCGAAGTGCCTGAGGCCTTGATGAACTGGGCCCAGGAATTGCGCAGCCAGTGGGAAGCCCAGGAGGCTGCCAAGGCTGCTGCCAAAGGCACCTCTCCATCGGTCAAAAAGGATAAGATTCAGAGTGGGCTTGCTCAGGCAGCCATTCAGGCAGCTCAGGAAGGGTACCCAGTCTTTTCGGTTTCAAGTGATGTCCAGGGATCGACAGGTATTGCTTCCTTCCAGAAAAGCTTTCCCGATCGTTTTGTCGAAGTGGGGATTGCTGAGTCCAACATGGTCTCTGTTGGAGCCGGTTATGCCAAAATAGGTTTTATTCCGATCGTTGATACTTTCGGGCAATTTGGTGTGACCAAGGGAAACCTCCCTCTCACCATGGCAGCTCTTTCGCAAGCTCCTGTGATTGCCATCTTTTCCCATGTTGGATTTCAGGATGCCGCGGATGGTGCGAGCCATCAGGCAACCACTTATTTTGCGGCCATCAGCTCCATCCCTCACACGGTGGTCATTGCGCCTTCCTGCTCCGGTGAGGCTCATGCCTTAATGCACGCAGCGATCAAGAGGTATGCCGAAGATCGCCAAGCAGGCAGGGATGGCGAATCTTATGTGTTTTTTGTGGGTCGGGAAAACTATCCGATCCATTGGATTGATGGCGCCACCTATCCATGGGGACGTAGTCAGGTGATTCGCGAAGGCGCTGACGTGGTGCTGGTAGGGTGTGGGCCTTTGTTGAGCAAAGCCGTTCAGGCAGGTGAATTGCTCGCAGAGAAGGGCGTCTCGGCAACGGTTATCAGTAATCCGTTCGTTAATCGTGTCGATCTGGAAACGATCACTCCATGGGTAGAAAAAGCCCAAGGGCGTGTGGTGACCATCGAAGATCATCAAGTGGTATGCGGCATGGGCGCGCAATTGTCGCATGCCCTTTCTGATCAGGGCACTCGCCATCAGGTCACCACCCTTGGTATTGGAGGTGGTTTCGGGCAATCCGCCTACATGGCTGAACATTTGTATGAGCGCCACGGCTTGACCGCAAAGGATATGGCAGATGCGGCTCAAAAACTCCTTGATTGACTTCCTCTCATGGAAGGGTAGGTAATCAACGCGTCTCCGATTACATCATTATGAACTTATCTAAAGGTTATTTCATCGGTTTATACCTTGGCACTGTGCTGAGTCTTTGGTCGGCGGATCTAGAATATCCACCGGAATCTGCTTTCAAACGAGTCGTCCTGGCAGACAATCCTGACAAGGATCCCAACGGCATCGTCGACCCCATGGAATTGTCAATTGCCAAGGACGGACGGGTGTTCTTTGCTGAGCGCCGAGGAAAAATCAAATATTGGAGCCCCGAAACTGGCAAGGTGCACTGGGTTGGGGATGTTCCAGTTTTCACAGGGCTTGAGGATGGTCTGCTGGGTATGACCTTGGATCCCAATTTTACCGATAATGGATGGATTTATCTGTTTCATTCTCCACCGGATCTTGAAGAGAATCACGTTTCACGATTCACGATCGTGGACGACAAATTGGATCTTTCCAGTGTTAAAACCTTGATTCGAATCAAAACGCAGCGCAAGGAGTGTTGCCATTCAGGCGGCTCTCTCAATTTTGATGCGGCGGGTCATCTATATGCTTCCGTCGGGGATAATACCAACCCCTTTGCCTCCGATGGATTCAGCCCAAGTGATGAACAGGAAGGACGCTCTCCTTGGGATGCTCAAAAGAGTTCTGCCAACATGAATGATTTGCGCGGGAAGATCCTGAGAGTGACGCCTCTGGCCGATGGGAGTGTTGCCATTCCTGATGGTAATTTGTTTCCCAAGGATGGGAGTCAGGGTCGCCCGGAAATCTACGTCATGGGCAACCGCAACCCTTACCGTATTTCCATCGATCCGCGCACTGGCTATCTTTACTGGGGAGAAGTCGGGCCAGACGCCGGGAACCTTAATCCAAAGAGAGGGCCAGCCGGTTTTGATGAAATCAATCAAGCGCGTCAGGCGGGGTTTTTTGGGTGGCCTTATTTCATTGCCAATAACAAAGCTTATGTGCGCTACGATTTTGGTGGTAAGGAATCCTTGGAGCCCTGGGACGCTGCCCAGCCTGTGAATCTGTCCCCCAACAACACAGGTGGCAAGCATTTGCCGGCTGCCCAGTCTGCTTTCATCTACTACCCACATTCTCTCTCTGCACGCTTCCCGGCGGTGAATGCTGGCGGGGGTCGCACGGCGATGGCGGGTCCGGTATATTATTATGACGAGGAACAGAAATCGCCTCATCGCCTGCCATCTGTCTACGACCACCACTTGTTTATCTATGAGTGGTCTCGCAATTGGATCATTGCCGTTCGATTGGACGAAGATGAAAAAATTGCCAATCCGCGAAAAGATCTTCATCGTTTTCTGCCGGGCATGACTTTCAAACGCCCCATGGACATGGAGTTGGGCCCGGATGGTTGTCTTTATCTTATCCAGTGGGGAACCCAATGGGGGGATAATAACGATACCCAGTTGATCCGCCTGGAGTTTCACGGCAACGCTAACGCTGGCTAGTCTCTGCTACCGCTTCTTCATGGCGCAGGGTTTCGATCATTTGCTCGATGCTACCATCACTCACCTCGAGGCGTTGAAGGCTGAGGGTGCGCGCAGCGTATCCTTCTCCAATGAAAGCGTTCAGATCCTGCGCGAAATGCTTCAGGAACGGCGAGAGCGTGCTGAACCAGCCCAATCCAACCGACCATTCGCTCAGAAGCCCATAGCTCGTGAAACCGTTTCGCGCAAAGAGAGCTCGGTCGTTACTGATGCAGGTAAAGCCCAAGCTGCTGATTTGGTGGGTAGGGTCGCTGATTGGCCGGTGCTGAATGCTGAAGAAAAATTAACGGCCATGCGAGATTTGGCGTCCCGGGCAGGCGCTTGCACAAAGTGCTCTCACCTCGTCAAAAGTCGTTCGCAGGTCGTTTTTGGAGTCGGGTCTCTGGATGCCGAAATCATGTATGTCGGTGAAGCTCCCGGGCTGGATGAAGATCGACAAGGGGAGCCGTTTGTTGGAAAAGCGGGCCAATTGTTGACCAAAATCATCCAGACGATGGGCTTGAGTCGTGAAAAGGTTTACATTGCCAATGTGCTCAAATGTCGGCCAGATACCCCCGGCCAAACCTATGGAAATCGCAAGCCCACTCCACTGGAAATGCAGACTTGTTGGCCGTATTTGCTTGAGCAAATCAAATGCATTCGCCCCAAAGTCATCGTAGCTCTCGGGACGACAGCTGTGGAAGGTCTGTTAGGAAAAAAAACACTGGGGATCACTCGGCTACGCGGAAAGTTCGACGACTTCAGGGGGATCCCCCTCATGCCGACCTACCACCCCTCCTATGTGCTGCGGAATCCAGCCAATCGAATCAAGCGGCAAATATGGGAAGACATGCTTTCTGTGATGCGGCTGCTCAATCATCCTGTCACATCACAGCAGGAGAATTACTTTACATCTTAATTTCTGACACTCATGGCACGTATCCGTTCTCTTAGAGCTTCGCAACTCATGCATTCATGTTCCGCCAAGGAACTCCCTTTTCGAACGACGGATGAGCTCAAACCAATCAAGGGTTTGGTGGGGCAGTCTCAGGCGACCGAAGCGCTTCAGTTTGGGGTCGATATTCATTCGGAAGGTTACAATTTATTTGTCCTTGGGCCTGCCGGCTATGGTCGTCATTCAGGGGTGAAGGACTACTTGGATACCCTTGCGAAGAAAAAGCCGGTTCCTCCCGATCTGTGTTACGTCAACCATTTCAAGGATACCTACAAACCGTGCCTGCTGAGGTTGCCCGCTGGCATGGGGCATCGACTGGTTGAGGCGATGGATCGGCTGGTGGAGGATTTTCGCAACAGCGTGCCTGCTGCTTTTGAGAATGATAAGTATCGGATGCGCCGCCAGGAGATTGAACACGAAGTCGCCGAGCAGCAGGACAAGGCGCTGGAAGCGATCAAGCACCGAGCCAAAAAGCGTCATATTAATTTGATTCAAACTCCCAGTGGGATCGCATTGTCTCCCACCAAGAATGGGGAAATTCTGGATCAGGACGCTTTTCGGAAACTCCCGAACAAAGAGCGCAAGAAGATTCAGCGAGACATGGTCGTATTGCAAGCTGACATCGAAAAAATCATCCATCAGGTGCCCCGTATTCGGCGGGCGATTCAGCGTAAAGTCAAAGACCTCAATCAAAGTGTCACTCGAGCCGCGGTCATCGGTTTGGTGGAGGATGTTAAGAGTGATTTTCAGGACCAGCCTGCGGTTCTGGATTATCTGAACCGAGTCTTGGAAGACGTGGTGGAATATGCCGAGGAGTTGTTTCTTTCCAAAGAAGCATCAGGTGGGGTTCAAGGGGGTGGGCAGGTGGACGAGGCTCCAGCTTTCAACCTGACGCGTTACCGAGTCAATCTTCTGGTTGATCATCGTTCATCCAAGGGGTGCCCCGTGTTGTATGAGGACAATCCTTGCTACAATAATCTTTTGGGGAGAGTCGAGCACCTTTCCCATATGGGGACCTTGCTGACCGATTTTACTCTGATCAAACCGGGGATGTTGCACCAAGCCAACGGGGGTTATCTGGTGATCGATGCGATGCAACTACTGCAGCAGCCTTTTGCGTGGGATTCTCTCAAGCGGTGCCTGCGGTCGCGTGAAATTCGGATTGAGTCCTTGGGGCAGTCTCTGAGTTTGGTCAGTACGGTATCCCTGGAGCCTGAGCCCATACCGTTGGATATCAAAATCGTTTTGGTGGGTGATCGTATGCTCTATTACCTGCTTCATGATCTGGACCCAGAGTTTTCAAAGTTTTTCAAGGTGGCTGTCGATTTTTCCGATCAGATGGATCGTACGACCAAAAATATCGGACTCTACGCGCGTCTCATTGCTACCCTGATTCAGAAAAAGGAGTTGCTGGCCTTTGATCGATCTGCGGTAGCCCGGGTGGTGGAGGAGAGTTCCAGAATGGTGGAGGATGCAGAAAAATTGAGCATGGAAATTCGGTGTATCGCTGATTTGCTTCAAGAGTCGCATCACTGGGCCAAAAACAAGGGCTCGAGATTGGTCCGCGCCAGCCATGTGGACCAGGCCATAGCCCATCAGCAGCGTCGTCTGGGACGTGTTCCAGATCGTTGGCGAGAGGAGACGCTCCGCGGATCTTTCCACATCGCCACCACTGGCACCTGTGTTGGGCAGATCAATGGTCTCTCGGTCATTCAGCTCGGGGGGCATGCTTTTGGGCATCCGGGTCGCATCACAGCCCAAGTGCGCATGGGAGGAGGTGAAGTGGTGGATATTGAGCGTGAGGTGGATCTTGGAGGCCCCTTGCATTCCAAGGGGATGATGATTCTTTCCGGTTATCTCATGGGGCAATATGTTCCCGATCAGCCTCTCTCTCTAGCTGCAAGTATTGTTTTTGAGCAATCCTATCATGGAGTGGATGGGGACAGCGCTTCTTCTGCCGAACTCTATGCCTTGCTTTCAGCCCTTGCCCAGGTGCCCATACGGCAATCCCTTGCCGTCACCGGTGCGCTGAGTCAGCTCGGAGAGGTGCAGGCTATTGGTGGCGTCAATGAGAAGATTGAGGGTTTCTTTGAACTCTGCGACGCGAGGGGGCTGACGGGCGAACAAGGGGTGCTGATTCCCGAAAGTAATGTGAAGAATCTCATGTTGCGCCAATCGGTCGTCGATGCCGTGCGTCAGGGAAAATTCCACATTTACCCGATTCAGAATGTGCATCAGGGCATCGAGTGCCTGACGGGCCTGCGCGCTGGTCAGCGAGGTGCCAATGGAAGGTTTCCAAAGAATACCCTTAACGGACTGGTGGAACAGCGGTTGATTGATTTTGCGGAAAAGTCTCGATCGTTTCATGCCAATGATGGGAAGGAGGACAAGAAATGAGTCTCGAACGATTCCTGCTGGTCGCTCTGGACACCTCTTCCCAAAGCCTTGCGGCGCTGGAAATGGCCGTGGAATGTGCCACCATGGGTGGCTACGGTCTCAAGGGTATCTATGTGGAGGAATCGCATCTTTCCCAAGCCAGTGCGGCTTCGGTCTCCCTTGAGGTGGAACTTTCAACGACTCACAGTCGTCCTTTCTCCAGCGAGCGACTTGAGAGCGTGCATCGAGCTCAGTCGGCGCATGCACGGCAAGCCCTTGAAATGGCCGCTGATCGGCGGCGCATCGAATGGGAGTTTGATGTGATTGCTGGCAATGCAG
>Ga0208624_1001520_pt1 | contig 11021 bp, 9 predicted proteins | sample Knorr_S23_td_DCM_FD_185607 | JGI IMG/M metagenome (GOLD analysis project Ga0208624, IMG submission 185607) | Marine microbial communities from Southern Atlantic Ocean transect - Knorr_S23_td_DCM_ad_71m_LV_A (SPAdes) (version 2) | ecosystem: Environmental > Aquatic > Marine > Oceanic | place...
TGCTGAAGTCTTTCCAAACAAGACTTTTCCAGACACTAGCACTAGAAGATTAGGAATTTATTTCCAGGATGAAATTCAAATAGGTGATAGCCCGCTCACTCTTATTCCTGGTGTTAGGTATGACCGTTACGAAATGGATGCCACTGTCGATGCTTTGCTCGACGGAACCAATCAGGTAGCAGGTTTTGGCTACCCGGTTGAAGATTTTGAAGAAGGCGAAGTTTCGTTTAGTTTGGGTGCCTTGTATGATCTCGATGACACATATTCTCTTTTTGCTCAGTATGCAGAGGGGTACCGTCCACCTAATTTCAATGAATCTAACCAAGCTTTTGTAAACCTCGGTTTTCGGTATGCAGTAGTTCCTAACCCCGACATTGATGCTGAAAACAGCAACAGTTTCGAGTTGGGAGTGCGCGCTGATTATGAAAATGCCTTCCTTAGTCTCTCGGTCTTCAAAAATTATTATGACGACTTCATTTCGAGTAATTTTATTGGTCGAAGCGGGAGCCTCTCGCTTTATCAGAACCAGAATATAAGTGATGTTGAGATTCAAGGTGCAGAGGTCTCCGCGTTCTTTTATTTCAACAATCAATGGAGATTGAGATCATCGGTGGCATATGCGCGCGGAGAGAATGAAGGAACGGGCGCTCATCTAGACACAATAGACCCGCTAAATATAGTCACTGGTTTGCGATATGACAGCTCAAGTGGTAACTGGGGCGGAGAACTCCTGTGGACTGTCATTGCTGATAAGGACAAAGTATCTTCGGATACGGTCACTGATGCTGAGGGGTATGCCATCCTTGATTTAGTAGGAGATTTGCAGCTTGGCAGTGCAGTATCCCTTAGGGCAGGTATATTTAATATCTTCGACGAAGAATATGCCATTTGGCAGAGCATTCAGGGTCTCGATAAAGTTACCTCAGCGGATACTATTCTGAACAATTACCAACCCGGGACTAATATTCGCGTTGGTTTAAATATTGAATTCTGATGCAAGAAAAAGGGAGTAGCACTTTGAAGGTTAGGCATTTGAAAAATTTAATTAAGTACCGGTTAGCCTTTTTTGTTGCTTTTCCTTTTTTAATTCAAGCTTGTTCGACAATGCAAGTTGTTGAATCTGATATACCGATGGCGGATCAGCCCAACTTTGGCTTGTTACTGATGGCGCATGGTGGAACGGAGGAATGGAATGAGGCTGTACTGCAGGCCACTGCTGAGGTAACTAGCAAGTATCCAGTTGAAGTTGCTTTTGGTATGGCAGATGCAGGTAGTCTGGAGCGGTCCGTAAGGCGACTTGAAAAGCTTGGTGTAAAGGATGTGGGGGTCGTCAGGATGTTTGTCTCTGGAGAAAGTTGGTATGAGAGAACGCAACAAATACTTGGGACGGTTGAAGGTGCACCTCAAAAAGACACTAGTGAAAATCCAACAAGCACATTTATGCCAATGGGGTTTTGGAAGATAGAAACTGATATTAATTTTTTCATAAGCGAGGATGGTCTTGCAGACGCAACGGAAATGGATGAAGTTATCGTTAGCCGAATTAGAAGACTAAGCCGAGATCCAGCGCGTGAGGTCGCCATTATCATTGCTCACGGTACCGGTTCTGATGAAGAAGACAGTCGTTGGGTTGAAAAGATTACCCAGCGAACAGTCACAGCAAAATCTACCTTAGGCCTGCACGATATAAAAGTATTCACTCTGCGAGAAGACTGGTTTGCAAAGAGAGGTGAGGCAGAAAGTAATATTCGATCTTACCTTGAGGAGGCTAGTCGAGTGGGTCTTAAGCCAGTAGTAATCCCTTTTAGAGTTCATGGATTTGGCCCTTATACTCGAGTCCTAGAGGGTTTGGACTACCGAGCCGACGAGTTAGGTTTGTTACCACATCAAAATGTAAATTTGTGGGTTGCCAATCAAGCTGAACTGTTAAGGAAAAGAGCTGAGCGCCCAAACTAAGAGATATTAAAGGAATTTCAAATTTCAATTTAATATTGTAAATGATTATCATTCGCATTAATATGCGAGTAAATTTGAAATATAAAGCGACTATTTTTAAGTGAAGCCTCTTCCAGAAGACAACGACGTTCTTGTATCAACACTGCTGTTCTTACTAACTAGATACACTATGGACCAAGATCCGCTGGTTGGAAAAGCGATTGTGCAGCATTTGGAAATGCTGCAAGCCCGCTCTAAGACATCTCAATCGAGTTTGATAAATACGTGTGAGCGCTTGAGTAAACACTGGCGTGGGGCATTATCAATTCGAGATAGCGGAAAGGTCCAATGCTGCAGCCCAAAATCCATTGATACGAGTATTCATTAGTTTGGAAAAAATTTATGTGTAAAACCGAGTTGGTAGTAAAACGAAGTCTTTGTTCAGTAACTGTCTGTAGAAATTGTAATGTGTATGTCCTGCACATTGGTCCCATGTCCTTTCGATTAGAGGAAGATATCTTGGATGAAGTTTCGGCTATGTTTACTGAGTATTCACTAATTAAGAAACCAACAGAATCTATAAACTCAGCACTACATCAAAAGCACTAATTTTTTAAACTTTATTCGGATAATCTTATGCAAATCACAGTATGTTCAGAGGCGCCCAATTTCCGGGCTGCAGCAGTAATGGCTAACGGAGAGATAAAAGAAGAATTTCAGTTATCGGATTACAGAGGCAAATATGTCGTGCTGTTCTTTTACCCATTAGATTTTACTTTTGTATGTCCTTCCGAAATCATCGCCCATAATAACCGGATAAAGGAATTCGAAGATAGGAATACTCAGATAATTGGTGTCTCAATAGACTCTCAATTTACACATCTTGCATGGAGAAACACACCTGTCGAACAGGGCGGGATAGGCCCAGTTGGTTTCCCTTTGGTTGCAGATACTAACCATGAGATTATCAAATCCTATGGTATTCCTAATCCAGACGGAGTGGCATTTAGAGCCTCTTTCCTGATAGATAAGGACGGAGTAATACAGCACAGCACCGTTAATAACTTACCCCTAGGTCGAAATGTCGACGAAATGCTGCGACTTGTCGACGCGCTTCAGTTTTCTGAAGAGCATGGGGAAGTCTGTCCAGCTGATTGGGAAAAAGGTGATTCAGGTATGAAAGCGACCACAGAGGGGGTCGCTGAATACTTAGCCGAAAATAGCGCTAAACTTTAAATGCGTGAAATGCGTGGTCCTTGATCTTGTCAGCTATCCGATTCAAGCCGCGCCGGCACAGCACGGACAGTTAGCAGACCCACTGAGCATTACGGTCTCAGCGGCTCTTGCATTCTCGGCAGCGGTGCGTTGCCTGGCAGTAAAATTGCCTGTGTCTGCCTCTGGAGAATCGGGCGCGTTTACTTTGGCGTTTTGTTGACCGTGGTAACCCGTGAAAATTTGGAAACGATGATGATTAATGTCAGAGCGTATTCGAATTGAGTTGTCGTTTATCACTTCAATATTTTGATATGGGGCCCCATCTGCGAGGATAAAAACATCCCTCGCGTTGGGTAAACCAGTTACCCGCCAGGACGTCTCTGCACCCACGCGATTTCTATCCGCAGCGTAGGTGCCCACGTGCAGAACTCCGCTTTCTTTATCGTTCCAGGCTTGGTCAATCCCCAGCGATGGAAAGTCGATACCTTCTACAGTTGGTGCGGCATATTTATCAAGGTGCTTAACCTTAAAAGCGTCAACCCAGTTGCCTTCGGTAATTTCAGAAATCATCATTTGAGCTGAAGCTTGTCCGCGAGGCCATGGCTCTCCGTTATTAAACCACCAGCCAAACTTATCCATATCTTCACCAAACCACTTTGGCTCCGAATACCGCTCCGCCGCCGCACTGAGACGGGCCACTGCTGTGTGGTCGCCAAGAGCTTTCGCAAGCGCAAGGCCAGGAGCACTGGGTTGTATCGCTCTTTTGGGATCGCGCCAGCCAAAGGTGTTTGCGACCGAATCATAGATATGTGTGGCGATTTCTGGTGACTGTGGCATCAAATAAAATGCCAAATTAGTGCCAGCACTAACACCCGGGAGATTTACTTTAAAGTCGGCCAATGGATCATAGTATAGGGTCATTGACTCAATTTGATTCTGTTGGTTTATGTTCATGTAGTTATCCCTCATGAACTCGACCCAATTCTCAAAAGCGCCGTGCGCGTTGGATACGCCAAGTTGATCCGAGAGATAAATACCAAGCCCAGCCGACGAATTACAGATGGGCCAGATCTTGGTGTTCTCGCATTGGGGACCCTCAGGGTGATCTGTATATTGTCTATACAAGTGTTCAACAATTCTGGGCTGGGTCCATTCGAACTGCTGGTTCTCGTAACCGGCAATCATCCATGGTTGCTCCCACTTGTCGTCCCCGGAAACATACTTGTATATTGATAGGAGTAAATTTAACCATCCGCGAAAGAAAAGATTGCCGTCTGCACCGATCGGATCAGGTTGCAGTCCCCAAGGCTCGACGCCGTTAGCAGTCCAACCAGGTCTATCATAATTGCCGTGAACGCGTTCAGGCCAGGCTTGAGAGCCGGGAGATAAATCCGGGTAATCCAGTAGTTTTCCTCTATTTGGACTTGGGCCGATAAAAGTATTCCAGTCGATTGCTGCCCAGTAAGCCGTGTGCCTGGTAGCTAATTCGTCCAGTATGCGAGTGTAAACTTCTCTCCATGCGGGAGTCTGGTCTGCCATGAGCATAACAGCATAGCTGGAGTCTGTAAGGTCAAAGCGAGGGTAGCTTAGCATGGGTGGGCTAGAGTATTGGTCCCACCACGGATGAGGACCTTTACCATCGTAGTTCCAATTGATTTCCTCTCGAGGGAGCCCTATACCCCAAGGCAGCTCTTCTTCGCCCGTGTAGCTCCAGTCATCTTGAAATGTTGCTTTTTGCCAGAGAAAACGTAACCAGCCTTTGGTGCGTTCATTGTGTGTCGGGTAAAAGTTGGGAGTTTGCGGTTGGGTTAAAATTGGCTGATTATTACTGGTACAGGACGCAAAGACCGCAGCTCCAGACACCATGGCGGAATTTTTTAAAAAAGAACGTCTTGAATTTTTGCTTCTAGTACTCACACACTTCCCCTTATCAACTTCTAACTTCAAAGTAACACTACTTAGAGGTTTTAACCAGAATAATACCCTTAAAAAATGTAAAATGTGGGTAAGATTAACCTTTTTTCGAAAGCATTATTTGCTTTGAAGAAGCTATCTAAACTTTCATTAACTTTATTGAGCCAGTCATAACAGACTATGTCGGACCTTACCCCTGAAAATAAAGATGATATGTTGGAACAAGACCTGCGCCTCGAAGAGCGGAACAAGGAAGGGACGTATGAAAAGAGGACTGATCATTTTCATGCAGACGGAACTACGGTATTTATAAATCGTTTGATTTATGAGGACTCGCCATACCTGTTACAGCACGCCCATAACCCGGTAAATTGGTTTCCTTGGGGAGCCGAAGCCTTCGAAGTTGCGCAGTCCACAAACCTTCCGATATTTTTATCAATCGGATATTCGACCTGCCATTGGTGTCATGTAATGGAAGTTGAAAGTTTTGACAATGTAGAAGTCGCAAAGGTCTTGAATGAGAGTTTTGTAAGTATAAAGATGGACCGTGAGCAGTACCCGGATATCGATGAAATTTATATGACGGGTTTACAGCTAATATCCGGTCATGGTGGTTGGCCAATGTCGAATTTTTTGCTACCAAACGGTAAGCCGTTCTTTGCGGCGACATACTTTCCACCGCCAAATTTTGTCAAATTACTTTTGCAGATTTCTGAACACTGGAAAAATAGACGGACTGAGTTGGAGGAAAGTGCAAATAAAATCAGTGACTCTATAGGGCGGATGATAGCGAGTGAAAGACGAACAGTACCGCTAGATGAGGGTTTATCCAAAACCGTCGCACAGGCTCTCTTTCATCGAGAAGACCGCAGTCATGGCGGATTGGCTGGTGCTCCAAAATTTCCACAAGAGCCCCTTTTATTATTTATGCTGGAGAGAGGAATAAGGGATAACAATTCAAATGCTGTTGACTTTGTAACAAGAGCTCTCGAGGCGATGGGAAGGGGTGGTATCTATGATCAAGTCGCTGGTGGGTTTCATAGATACAGCGTTGATGCAGAGTGGCTCGTGCCTCATTTTGAAAAGATGCTTTATAATCAATCACAACTGGCGCTATTGTATTTGTTAACCTATCGATTTTTTGGAGATAAATATTTTGCGCGAATTTGTAAGCAGACTATAAGATATGTTCTCAGAGACCTGCAGCTTCCAGAAGGAGGTTTTTATTCTGCCACTGATGCTGATAGTGAGGGTGCAGAAGGTCTATTTTTTACATGGGATAAAGATGAACTAAATAAGACACTGGGAAAAGACGAATTCGAACTGGTTGTAGATGTTTTTGGGGTAAGTGAGGAAGGGAATTTTGAGGGGTCGAATATTCTTTATTTAACAAATTCTTTTGAACACTTTGAGAAAAAGTATGGAAGAGACTTTGAATTCAAACTAGATAGTATTTTGAATAAACTATACCAACTGCGGGAGCAGCGAGTTCATCCCTTACGTGATGATAAGCTAATTGTAGCGTGGGCTTCAGCATTCATATCCACTCTGTGTCAGGCAGGACACTACTTTGGAGAAAACGAGTGGATCCAATCGGCTGAGAAAGCGGTGAAGTTAATTCTAGGGAATTGTGTAGACAAAAACTTTAGATTAAGCCGCATTTATCTTAACAAAAAAGTGTCGATAGAGGGCCAGCTTGAGGACTATGTGAACCTCATAGACGCTTTACTTTGCGTATACGATTTAACGAGCAAGCAAGCTTATTTAGAGCAAGCGAACTTGCTTATGCAAAAATGTCTTGAAGAATTCTGGGATGCTCAGAAAGGGATGCTTTATTTAAGCCCATCCAATCAAGTCGGCCCGCAGTTAACGCGATCACTCAGTGCCACCGATGGAGCAATATTATCACCGGTTAGTACAACCCTAAGTTGTCTATACAAGCTTCACAATCGTAGCGCACTGTTTGAATCTGAATGTGATTATAAGACTATTGCTTTAAGATTATTGGACGGAGTAGCCGGTGATGTCAACGATAATACGATGAGTCATACAAGTATACTTAGGCAGATTGATTCAGCTGGGAAAGAGGATTTCAGTTTAGTTCAATATGTAGACAAAGGATTAGCAAAAATTACTGCTCAACTTTGCGAGAGTGAGGACTCGTCGTTAAAGTCGGTGAGGTTTGAATTCAAGATTTCTGCAGGGTGGCATGTGACGGCTGCGGGAGTGAATGGGGGAAGCTACTCAGCTTTGTCGTTGGATGTTGGTGCGGACGAGTTGGAGTGGCAGATGTTATCAGCTGATTACCCTAACGCATCGAAAGTAATGAATGGCTTAGATAACTCTGCGGTGCGGGTCTATGATGATACCTTTCGGTTAGAAGCTAAATTGCAGAGAAAAAATGGCATAGAAGATTCGGTTTGTTTTGGCGCCTCTTTGATAATTAGTTTGCAATTGTGTAACGATCAAGAATGTTTGTTACCATGTAAGATCAGCTTTCGCATCTAAAACATGTGCGATTTGGATTCTCCGAAAAATCATTTGGATAACAATTCTTTGAAATATTGGGGAACAATTTCGGTCGCTTTACCCTGAATATTTTCATCAAAAGCTGATTCTGTTGGCTCAAGGTTTAACTCTACTGTTTGTGCGCCCGCACTTTTGGCAGTCTGGTAAAAGCCGGCGGCAGGGTATACGTTTCCTGAGGTACCGATTGCGATAAAAAAATCACAGCTCGCTAAAGCCGAGTAAATCTCTTCCATGTAAAGTGGCATCTCGCCAAACCACACAACATGTGGACGAAGGTTTCCCGGTTGCCGACAACATTCACACGAAGTTTGTGCATCGAAATCGTATTTTGTGTCGAATATTAGATTTGTGTGAATGCAGCGCATTTTCAATAATTCGCCATGCATATGACGGATGTTCTTGCTTCCAGCTCGTTCATGTAAGTCGTCTATATTTTGGGTAACCAAAAGAATAATACCTTTATGCTTGCGCTCGAATTCTGCTAAGGCAATGTGGGCAAGGTTGGGTTGTATCTCATCAGAGATGACTTGACGTCGACGCTGGTTGTAGAATTCGTAGACCAATGAAGGGTTTGATTTAAAACCTTCGGGGGTTGCTACTTTTTCAATCGAGTGGTTTTCCCACAAGCCGTCTGCAGCCCTGAAAGTTTTAATACCCGACTCTGCGGAAATACCCGCGCCAGTAAGCACTACCACTGAGCTGAAATTGTTCATCTGAATATTTTAACAAATGGTCTTGCCTAATGGTACGAACATGAATACTCAGCGTATTTAAGATAAACTCGTAACATTCGTTTCAAATTAAATTTTAAGGAACAGAGGAACATTATATGGCATCGGTTAAACTCGGCAATCTAGCACCAGCTTTTTCGCTGCAAGATCAAAATGGAAAGAAGGTAAGTATCAAAGATTTCCGAGATAAAAAAAATGTTGTGATCTATTTTTATCCAAAAGCCATGACCCCAGGGTGCAAAGTTCAGGCCTGTGGTATTAGGGACTCAAAAAGAAAATTGGGTAATCTGGATACGGTGACGTTAGGTATCAGTCCAGATCCAGTTGTCCGACTGAAGAAATTTGAAGAAAAAGAATCTTTGAATTTTACATTGCTGTCCGATGAAGATCACAGTGTTGCTGAAAAATACGGAGTGTGGGGTCTTAAGAAGTTTATGGGGAAAGAGTTTATGGGAGTCATTCGTTCCACTTTTGTTGTAAACAAAGAAGGTCGAATCGCATTTTTGATGCCAAAGGTAAACACGAAGACACATCATGAAGATGTTTTAAATGTATTGAAATCGCTCGATTAGAGTATGAAGCTTCATTTTAAAAACTATTCTACCTGCGGTGAGCCGTTGTTTATTCTGCACGGATTGTTTGGAAGCCTCACAAACTGGAATTGGCATAGCAAACAATTTTCAGAGCAATTTTCTGTTTACGGGGTGGATCTTCGTAACCATGGAGAATCACCTCATGACGATACTCTGAATTATGATGTGATGGCTCAGGATGTTGTTCATCTTTTTGATGATTTAGGTATCGAGTCGGCTTGCATAATTGGTCATTCGATGGGCGGTAAGGTCGCGATGGAGTTAGCGCTTCGATGGCCGGATTATGTTAATAAATTAATTGTAGTCGATATTGCACCAGTATCTTATCCGAATAGTGGTGATGGCCATCTTGACGCGATAGAAGGGATGAATGCGTTAAAATTGAACGCTATAAAAAGTCGGGGTGAAGCAGAATCTTTTCTTGAGGATTATATAAAAGATCAGGTAACCAGAAAGTTCATATTGACAAATTTAACGAGCAGTGAGGGTGCTGGTTTTCGATGGCGACTAAATTTGCAGTCTATTAAAAAAAACTATGCCCACTTGCGAGACAAGCCATCTACTTCTGGCGTTTTTGAGAGGCCAGTTTTGTTCGTAAAAGGGGCTCTTTCTAACTACATTAGAAGCGACTACGAGCAGGAGACCCTCAGGTTTTTTCCTAACGCGAGGGTAAAACTGATTATGGGCGCAGGTCATTGGCTACATGCAGAAAAGCCACAGGTATTCCAGAAAATTGCGGTAGATTTTCTCACCTAAAGGATACAGTTGAATGACGAAATTGAGTGTTAACATAAATAAGATTGCCTTATTGAGAAATTCACGGGGCAGAAATTTTCCGGACTTAGTAGGGCATGTCAAAAAACTAATTTCTTTGGGGGTAAAAGGAATCACGGTCCATCCTCGGCCAGACGAGCGACATGTTACAAGACAAGATGTCTACGATATCAGCAAATTTTTAAAATCATACCCTGACGTTGAATTCAATATTGAAGGTTATCCAAGCCAGCGTTTTCTTACTCTCGTTAAAGAAGTTGTTCCCGATCAATGTACTTTAGTTCCCGATGAGCCTGGACAATTAACTTCAGATCATGGGTGGGATATTGCAGCAAACCGATCACTTTTATTTGATGTGAATACGATGCTTCGGGAAAGAAATATTAGAAGTAGCTTGTTTCTCGATCCTATTCCAGATCACGTCAATGAAGCTGATGAGGTGGGCTCGAACAGAATAGAGTTGTACACTGAGGAGTATGCTTCAAAGTTTGGTACAGAGGGTGAGCTAGCATGCTGGCAAACCTACGCTGAAACAGCATCTCGCGCATCCGAGTTAAACATAGGGGTTAACGCTGGACATGATCTTGATTTGTCAAATTTGGCCCGTTTTCTCGAAATCGATAGCGTTTTAGAAGTTTCGATAGGCCACGCATTAGTAGTGGAATCGATTCAATCTGGCTTGGACTTTGTAGTAGCAAAGTATCTTGATATTGCGGCTGGTAATTAAAATCTAGCTGGTTGAATTATTCTACCTCTCTATCAAATGCAGTAAATGAGGCCAAACATTATTCAGGATCAACGCTTGTGCCTCAGCTTTTGGATGGATACCGTCATCCTGCATTAGTTCTGGTTGTTGCGGGATACCGTCAATCAGAAATGGGATAAAACCAATTTGCTTCGTCTCAGCTATTTCATAAAATAATTCTGTAAAAGGCACTGTATATCGAGGGCCGTAGTTTGGAGGAATTTGAATTCCTGCTAAGAGAGCGGACGATCCAGTGTCATGGATCATGTCTACCATTTTATTTAGGTTGTTTGTGAGCAGTTCTAAAGGTAAGCCCCTAAGACCATCGTTGCCCCCTAATTCTAGAATTACAACCTTGGGGCGGTAAGTGCTCAACATGCCCGGTAACCGTTCGACCCCGCCAGTAGACGTTTCTCCGCTAACGCTGCCGTTGATGACGCGAAAGGGTAAACCCTCGTCTTTGATTCTTTTATCTAACAGACTCACCCAACCTTCTTCCTCTTCAATACCATAAGCGGCACTCAGGCTATCTCCAAAAACGAGAATCGCGGGTAGATCGCTATCAGCACTAAAAGCATTTAGGGG
>Ga0208624_1001525_pt1 | contig 10992 bp, 10 predicted proteins | sample Knorr_S23_td_DCM_FD_185607 | JGI IMG/M metagenome (GOLD analysis project Ga0208624, IMG submission 185607) | Marine microbial communities from Southern Atlantic Ocean transect - Knorr_S23_td_DCM_ad_71m_LV_A (SPAdes) (version 2) | ecosystem: Environmental > Aquatic > Marine > Oceanic | place...
AACATACCTACGACGATACCAACTAAATTCCTTAATGTTCTTTTTGCTTCCAACTTACTTTACTTGTGGTTGAACCGTAAAAGAATGATATGGAGGAGGTGAACTTAAAGTCCATTCCAACCCTAAATCTCCAGCGCCTTCCCAAACCTCTGGTTTGGCTTGTTTACCTGATCTTATTGTTTTAATTACTATGAATAAGAACAGAAGCTGGGTAAGCCCGAACATAAATGCCCCAACACTTATGAGGGCATTAAAATCAGCGAATTGAAGTGCATAATCAGGATACCTTCTTGGCATACCTGCCAGGCCTACAAAGTGCATAGGGAAGAAAGTAACATTGACAGAAATGAAGGTTAACCAGAAATGGAGTTTTCCAAGAGTCTCATCGTACATATTGCCAGTCCATTTAGGTAACCAATAGTAAGCTGCTGCTATGATTCCGAATAAAGCTCCAGGAACTAATACATAATGAAAGTGTGCAACCACGAAATAAGTATCATGATATTGAAAATCTGCAGGCACAATAGCCAACATCAACCCAGAAAAACCGCCGATGGTGAACAATGCAACGAAAGCAATTGAAAATAACATTGGTGTCTCAAAAGTGATTGAACCTCTGAACATAGTGGCTATCCAATTAAACACCTTAACGCCTGTTGGAATGGCTATTAGCATTGTGGAATACATGAAGAATAATTCTCCTGCTAGAGGCATACCCACTGTAAACATATGATGCGCCCAAACAACGAAAGACAAAATGGCAATTGAAGCCATTGCATATACCATTGAAGAATATCCAAAGATTGGCTTTCTTGAGAACGTCTCAATGATGTGAGAGACGATACCAAATGCTGGAAGTATCATGATATAGACTTCAGGATGTCCAAAGAACCAAAAAACATGCTGGAATAAAACAGGATCTCCCCCACCAGCTGCGTTAAAGAAACTTGTGCCGAAGTTAATATCCATTAGCATCATGGTCACAACACCAGCTAGGACAGGCATTACTGCGATTAATAAATAAGCTGTTATTAACCAACTCCAAACGAATAAAGGCATCTTCATAAGAGTCATTCCAGGAGCTCGCATATTAAATATTGTGGTGATGATATTTATAGACCCCAGGATTGACGAAACCCCCATGACGTGAACAGAGAAGATAAAGAAGTTCACGGTGGAAGGTGCATAAGTTGTGGAGAGAGGTGCATAAAAAGTCCACCCAAAATTAGGTCCTCCTTCAGGCATGAATAATGTTGAAATGAGGATACCAAAGGCCATTGGTAACAGCCAAAAACTCAAGTTGTTAAGTCTGGGAAGAGCCATATCGGGAGCACCTATCTGCATAGGCAACATCCAATTAGCCAAGCCAACGAAGGCAGGCATTATCACACCGAAGACCATAATCAACCCATGATTGGTAGTCATTTGGTTAAAAAATTCAGGCTGCACTATCTGAAGGCCAGGCTGGAAGAGCTCTGCTCTTATTACCATTGCCATACCGCCACCTATGAACAGCATGATAAAGCTAAACCATAAATATAGAGTCCCTATATCCTTGTGGTTTGTTGTGAAAAGCCATCTGGACAAACCCTTAGCAGGTCCGTGGTGTCCGTGGTCATGTGATTCTACTACTGTACTCATTTTATATTTCCTTTATAAATCTATTCTATTTTTGTAAGCAACTATATCCTGTGGTGTTACGATGACTCCATCGCCATCAGCTCCATTAGACCAAGCCTGTCTTGTATAAGTTATTACAGATGCTATGTCTACTTCACTGTAAGAATCCCCAAATGCTGCCATCGCCGATCCTTGTACACCCTCCATCAATATCTCGATGTGTTTGGAACTATCATTTAAAGCTATTTGGCTTCCAGCCAGAGCAGGAAATACAGGTGGTATTCCTTGACCATTAGCTTGGTGACAAGCCGCACAATTCACTGAATAAAAACTTTCACCTCTTGCCATAAGTTCTTCTTTGGTCCAAACCTTAGATGTAAGTAGCCTTTCTTCTTCTGCTAAAGCAACTTTCTCAGCAATAAAGGCATCAAATTCTTCACGCTCAACTGCCCGTACCACGACAGGCATGAAGGCATGCTTTATACCACATAGCTCTGTACACGCTCCTCTGAAAATACCTGGCTCGGGTACATTTGTCCAAGCAGTATTGATAAAGCCAGGGATTGCATCCTGCTTAACAGCAAAGTCGGGTACCCACCAAGAATGTATGACATCGTTTCCAGTGATTAAAAACCTTACCCTTGTGTTAGTTGGTATCACTAAAGGCTCATCAACTTCTCTTAAATAAAATTCTCCCTTTGGAACATCACCGTCAATTTGTTCTTGGCTTGTGGATAGATTGCTAAAAAAACCTACCTCATCTTCTAGGTATTCATAATGCCATTTCCATTGATGTCCTGTTATTAGGATATTGATTTCCCCTTCTGCGTCATCATAGGCTTCTACCATTACCTGTGTTGATGGAACTGCCATCCATACCAAAACTAATGTAGCTGCTACTGTCCATCCAATTTCTAGCCAAAAATTATCATCAAAGTCTGCTGCAACTGCCCCCTTTGATTTTCTATACTTCCATAAAGACCAAAACATTATGGAGAAAACTATTACACCAATGACTACACAGATCCAAAATATGACCATATGTAGCTCGAATATGCTCTCGCTAACATCGGTCACACCGACTGGCATGTTATAGTCAGACTTTTCCGCAAAAGCTAATGGTGAGAAAAGTATAGGTGTCGCAAAAACTAATTTTGCGAAAACTTTTTTAATATAAGCCATTAATATAAATATTTATTTCAAGGTGGGAATCAAGCAGCGCGCGTATTTTAAACCAATCAGATACCTCAAACAATAGGTTGAAGGCAAAGAAGTTGCAACCATTTTTTATACAAAATTAGGAAAAAATATTTTGCTTTATTGAATCTGTTTTTGGTTTCATGGAAGTCCAAATTTCGAAACTTAATGCAGCCTGTTCAATTAACATTCCTATTCCATCAGAGCATTTCCTTACGCCAGAAGAAATAGCCATCTCTACAAAAGGAGTAGGATCTTTAGAGTAAGAAAGATCATAGAAAAAGGCTTCTTCATGAAAAATATCATCAGGTAGTAAGATATCTTGTTTCAAAGTACTCGCTGAAGTCGAATTTATCACTATGTCTGGCTTAAAGTTTAATTTCTCAGTTAAGGATCTAACTTGAATCCTTTGCTGTGATTGAGAAAATTTATCTGCGAGTGCCAGAGCTTTATCTTCAGACCTGTTTAGTATTGATATTCTTTTGGGATTTTTCTTAAGCAGGCTAGGAAGTATTGCCCTTGCTGATCCGCCTGAACCTAAAAGAATTACATCCTTATCCTTCAGTTCTACATTTTGTTTTTGAAAATCATTTATAAGACCTCTTCCATCGGTGCTGTCTGCATAAATAGCCGACCCTTGTTTCCATAAAGTATTTGCGGATCCACATAATCTTGATTCCTCACTTTGGTTATCTGCAAATTCACTTGCGAGCAGTTTCAAGGGCAAAGTTACATTTAAGCCGGTATATCCTTTTTGAAACAAACTTCTAACGGATTCTTTAAAATCAACAGGCTCAACATGCAATGCTTCATAGGAAATGTCTATTCCGAGACTCTCTGCAAATATTTTGTGAATCTTTGGTGAAAGAGAGTGGGAGATAGGGCTACCTATTACCGCAAGTTTAATGACTTCTTCCATTTTTATCTGATTATTTTATCAGTAAGGACGTCTTGTATAGTTGATGGCCTCATGAGATTTCCTAGTTTTCCTGAAAGTATTTTTATTCCTGGAAAATTAGCTGATATCTCCTCTTCTGTTTTGTGGGTAGGCAAACCTTCTTCGTTTGCTGATGTAGAGATGATTGCGCCACCAAATGCTTCAGATAAAGAACAGACATCCCCATGATTACTTAATCTTAATGCAACCTTATCACTAGTACCCTTGATGAGGTGGGAGACTCTTGGCTTAGCTGGAACCAGCCAAGTGTGAGGGCCGGGCCATTTGGTCAATAACTTGTCTTTATAATCTTCAGCATGTGAGAATTCTAAAAAATACTCGAAACGCGACCCTATAAGGATGAGCCCTCTTTCCCAAGATCTTTTTTTTAAGTCTAACAGTTTCTGAAGTGCCAAATTATCTTTTGGATTACATCCAAGTCCCCATACACCCTCAGTAGGATAAGCAATTACTTCTCCAGCCTTCAAGCACTCAACTAATGAGCTTACAGAGCTCATTGATTACGTATCAGCTAGTTTTTTATTAGATTCCTTAATTGCCTCAACTCCATCAGCCCTCACTTTCAAAAGGGAGTCTCTTATATCAGAAGATTCTATACCTAACATTTGTGCAGCTAGGTATGCTGAATTAATTGCTCCAGCTGAACCAATTGCAACAGTTGCAACGGGTATACCCTTTGGCATTTGAACAGTCGAGAGCAAAGCGTCCATCCCATTAAGTGGGCCACCATCGCCAGGAACACCAATCACAGGTAGTACGGTTTTAGATGCAACAGCACCAGCAAGATGAGCTGCCAAACCAGCCATTGCTATGAAAACCTTTGTTCCTCCAGATTCACATTCTTTAATATGCGTTTCAAGAAGAGAGGGCGTTCTGTGAGCAGACAAAACTTGTATAGAGTTTGTTATTGAAAGCGAACTTAAAGTTTCTGAACATTTGTTGGCCAAATCCAAATCAGATTCTGACCCTATAAGTATTGATACTGTAACTGACACAATTTTCTCCAAAACAAAAATTGTATACTAATATATCTGAAATTAAATCATGGCCTTATTAAAAATCTTAATTTTTCCTGACCCAAGACTTAGAACAAAGGCGAAACCAGTTCAGAATATAGATGGGTCGATCAAAGAATTATCAGATGACATGCTTGAAACAATGTATGAAGGTGAGGGTATTGGGCTTGCTGCCACTCAAATCAATGTCCATAAAAGAATTATTGTCGTTGATATAACCAAGGAAAAAAACGAACCTAAAGTCCTAATAAATCCTGAAATAAAAAAAATTATAGATCCAGAAAAAAGAGCCTATTCCGAGGGTTGTTTATCCGTTCCGGGGTTTTATGAAGAACTCAAAAGACCTTCTTCAGTTGAAGTTTCTTACAAAGATTTAGAAGGTAAGATGAATACACAAGTAATATCAGGCCTATTATCTGTTGTGATTCAACATGAAATAGATCACCTTGATGGCAAAATAATGGTTGATTCTCTTTCTAACTTAAAAAGAGAGATGATAAGAAAGAAACTTATGAAGAACGTAGCAAGTAAATGAAAATTGTATTTGCTGGAACGCCAGAGTTTGCATCAAAACACTTGGAATTGTTAATAGAATCAGATAATACAATTCTTAAAGTGCTTACTCAGCCGGATAGAAAGTCAGGCAGAGGGAAAAAAATAAAATTTTCTGAAGTTAAAGAAGTTGCATTGAGAGAAGGTATTGAAGTCCTTCAACCTGAATCTCTGAAAACGGATGAGTTTGCAAACACACTCAGAGAATTAAGTCCGGATCTTTTGCTTGTTGTGGCCTATGGAATAATTGTTCCGCAACAAATCCTCGAAATACCCAAATATGGTTGCATCAATATACATGCTTCTCTCTTACCGAGATGGAGAGGTGCATCACCAATGGAACATGCAATTCTATCAGGTGATAAAAAATCTGGAATCACATTCATGAAGATGACGAAAGGTTTAGATGAAGGGCCTATTTTTGAAACACATGAATGCAGTTTAGATGCTGATGACCAATTGACAGATTTAGAAAATAAACTGTTCAATTTAAGTAAAAAAAATCTAATCCCATTTCTAAAAACTGTGGGAGAGAAAAATAAACTCATTAATCAAAAGGATCGGGATGCAACTTTTGCCCCAAAAATTAGTAAAGAGTTTTTACAAATTAGATGGAATCAAGAAACTGCAGACGAAGTTGTCCGAAAAATAAATGCACTTGGCTCTAAGTATGGGACGTATACGTTTTTGGGAAAAAAAAGGATTAAAGTTTTCAGGGCAAGTAAGTCCTCAGGAAACATCAGCGCACTGCCCGGCACAATAAATGAAACCGAATATGGCCTCCAAGTTAATTGTAAAGGAGATACTAGTATTTTAATAAACGAACTTCAAATAGAAGGTAAGGCTAAATTAACGGGCAGTGAGTTCTTGAGAGGATACAAGAGCTTAATATCAAAATATCCTTTCTCATGAATAAATATTCTCTAATTAAAAAATAGGACTATAATCTGAAAAGGATTTAAATCTTAAATTAGTGAAAATAATTATTTTGGGGGCTGGAGCAGTAGGTAGTACGCTCGCAAACCTTTTGTCTCAAGAAAATGATCTTACGATCGTAGACAACGATCCAAATAAACTAGGCAAATTAGAAGAAGAAGCAGATATCAAAACGCTTCTTGGTGGTGCCTCTTATCCTAATGTGCTTGTCAATGCAGGAATAAACAACGCCGACATGGTGGTGGCCGTTACGGGGAGTGATGAGACAAACTTAGTTTCGTGCATGATTTCAAAAGTCCTAAATGACTCTGTCAAAACCATAGCAAGGGTCAGGGAAATTTCATACTTAAAAGGTAAGACAAAAGAGGCAATGGAGTCAGGTGAGATACCTGTTGATGTTCATATTAGTCCAGAGCAACTAATTACCGACCATATAGAAGGCTTAATAGAGGTTCCAGGATCACTGCAAGTGATGGAATTTGGCCAAGGTCAACTGAACTTAGTAGCTGTGCGTGCAGTTGAAGGCGGCCCTATGATAGGTCATGAAATCGGTGACCTAAAAAAACATATGCCCAAAGTGGATTCTAGGGTTGCAGCTATTTTCAGAGATGGTCAATCGATAATTCCTACGGGACAGACAACAATTAGTGCTGGCGATGAAGTGTTCTTCATCTCAAAAAAAGGAGAGGCATCTAAAGTTGTCAATGAAATGAGAAAAAAGGAGGAACCTTATAAGAGTGTAGTTATTGCAGGTGGCGGAAAAATTGGAAGTAGGCTCGCTAAAAGAATAGAAAGTAAGCACAGAGTAAAAATTATTGATTCAGATCACGAGAGAGCAAAAAGACTTTCAGAAAAGCTACAGCAGTCAATAGTTCTCGAGGGTAATGTTTGTGATAAGCATCTACTACATGAAGAAAATATTGAAGGAACAGATGTCTTTGCGGCTGTAACCAATGATGACGAAGCAAATGTTATGTCTTGTCTTCTAGCAAAAGATATGGGTGCTCACAAGGTTGTGGCACTGATAAATAATCCTGCTTACGTTGACTTAGTTCAAGATAAAGGAATTGACATAGCTATAGCGCCATCTCAAATAACTATAGGAACTTTTTTAGCTGAGATAGAAGGAAAGGATGTAGTTAAAGTTCATTCTTTGAGAAGGGGGGCGGCTGAAGCTATTGAGGCAATAGCGAAAGAGTCTCCATCAGGAAAAGATAGTTGCATAGGTAAAGAACTTGGACAAATTGAACTACCGGAAGGTGTTACTATCGGTGCACTAATAAGGGATAAAAAAGGTAAGATAGCGCATGATCACGTACATTTAAGGGAGAACGATCATGTTATCGTATTTTTAACGGACAAGACTGCAATTAAAGAAGTTAAAGAAACATTTTCACCAAAATAAAAATGAAGTTCCCTTTTACTACCAAAATATTGGGCGCTTTATTGATGATTTTTAGTTTAGCCCTGATTTTTCCCGGCTTTCTTGCTTATTTCCTAGATGAAAAAGAGTATATTCAAACCTTCTTAACCACGGGAATTATTACTTTATTAATAGGCTCATTTCTTTATTTCCTTGCATCAGATAAAAATGGGGATCTGAGAACAAAGGATGGTTTTATAATTACAATCTTTTTCTGGACTGTTTTAGGATTTTTTGGTTCTTTACCACTCTATTTAGCGAATTTGGAAGGAGTTCGCTACATTGACGCTCTTTTTGAGTCTATTTCTGGGCTGACAACTACTGGAGCGACTGTATTTGCCGGACTAGATGAAATGCCAAGATCCATTTTGTTCTACAGACAGCTTTTACAGTGGCTTGGGGGCATGGGAATTATTGTTTTAGCTGTGGCCGTATTACCGCTATTAGGGGTGGGAGGAATGCAGTTATATAAAGCAGAAGCTCCTGGACCATTAAAAGACTCAAAACTCACACCTAGGATAACTGAAACTGCAAAGGCACTGTGGTTTGTTTATCTAACCATGACTCTTTCTTGTTTCCTACTATATAAATATTTTGGCATGAGCTGGTTTGATGCTATTTGTCATGCCTTTTCCACTGTGTCCATTGGAGGCTTTTCTACTTATGATGAAAATTTTGCTTTTTTTCAGAATGAATCTTTGAGATGGACAGCAATAGTTTTTATGGTAATTTCAGGTATAAATTTTGCCTTGCATTATTTGGCTTGGACCAAAAAAAGACTATTTCATTATTTTTATGATTCAGAGGTTAAGCTTTATTTAATGCTGCTTTCAAGTACTGCATTGATTACTTATCTAACTTTATATTTTAGTAAAAACTTATATCAGGGAATGGTTGTAGATAGCATATTTCAAGCTGTTTCAATAGGGACAACAACTGGATTCTTGACATCAAATTACTCAAATTGGCCTTTATTTGTCCCTATCATGCTGCTAATTGCAGCTTTCGTGGGTGCATGCGCCGGTTCAACCGGAGGGGGAATAAAAGTAATTAGGGCCTTGATTTTAATAAGACAAGGTTCCAGTGAAATAACTAAGCTTATTCATCCAAATGCTGTTGTAACAATTAAATTTGGTAAAAAATCACTAGATCCTAGAGTTTCAGAGTCAGTTTGGGGCTTCTTTGCCGTTTACGTAGCTACTTTTCTTGTAATTTTAATGATCTTGTTATCACAAAATATGGATTTCTTATCAGCCTTTTCAGCAGTAGGAGCTACATTAAACAATCTTGGACCAGGTTTGGGTGAAGTAGCTAATAACTACAAATCACTCACAGATATTTCGAAAATTGCTTTATGTTTGTCAATGCTTCTAGGAAGGCTTGAGATATTCACTCTCCTATTGCTTTTTACTCCTTCATTTTGGAGAAATTAAGCAGAAAATGGCATTACTGGTAAAAGCTTTTATAAAATTTCTTCAATTTATACCTTATTCTTTACTGCATAAATTTGGAAGTTTAATGGCTCTTTTTTTAAATTTACTTCCAAACTCTCATAAAAAAATTACTCAACAGAATTTAAAATTGGTTTTCCCTGATAAGCCATCAAAAGATATCAAAACCCTCATAAAGAAATCTTTGTTCCATAGCTCAATGAACTTCCTCGAATCAGGAATTGTTTGGGGGAGTAAAAATACAAAATTTGAAAATTACCTTGTGGAGGTTTTTAACAAAGAGGCAATAAATAAGTCGTTTGATTCTGATAGAGGAATACTGCTAATAACTCCTCATTTAGGAAATATTGAAATTATCATCAAATTTTTAGGTAAACAATTCAACTGTACCATTCCTTATTCAAAACCCAATCAATCTTATCTTGATAAAATAATTACCCTCTCAAGAGAAAGTGCTGGGGTAAAAATGGTACATCCTGACTCAGCTGGCTTAAAAGTGTTAATTAAAAGTCTTAAAGAAAAAAATATGGTCGCTATTGCATCTGATCAAGTGCCCAAGCAAGGGTTCGGAATTGCCTCTACTTTTTTTGGCAAAGAAATTTACTCTATGACATTAGTACCAAAGTTAAAAAAAGTTTCTAATTGCGCTGTTCATTCTGTTTATTGTGAAAGAAGAAAAAAAGCGCAAGGTTTCAATATATATTTCAGTGATGAATTAGATCTCTCGCATGATGTGCAAGAGGGAGTGGATAGAATGAATAACGAGTTTGAAGAATGTATAATGACCATACCAGAACAATATTCTTGGGAATACAAGAAGTTTAAAAGATCAGTTAATAAAACCATATATAATAAGTAAATTATTGATAGTAAGCACTCACTAATATAATGAAAAGTCATAGTATGGAAGATCTTATTTCTTTGTGCAAAAGAAGGGGCTTTATATTCCAATCCAATGAAATTTACGGAGGCTTGCAAGGTCTATACGACTATGGACCTTTAGGAGTAGAGCTAAAAAGTAATTTAAAAAAGGCCTGGTGGAAATCTATGGTCTATGAAAGAGATGATATAGAAGGAATTGATTCTTCAATTTTAACAAACCCTTTAGTTCTAAAATATTCTGGTCATGAAGATACCTTCTCTGATCCCTTAGTGGATTGTCGTGACTGTAATTCAAGATGGAGATCAGATCATATTGAAGATGGAAAATGTCCCACCTGTGGATCAAGTAACTTAACAGAACCGAGACCATTCAACCTTATGTTCAAAACTAGTGTCGGGCCGGTTGAAGACGGAAGCTCGTTTGCTTATCTACGACCAGAAACAGCACAAAGCATTTTTACAAATTTTAAAAATGTAATGGATTCGACCCCTCACTCTCTTCCATTTGGAATAGCACAAATTGGTAAAGCTTTCAGAAACGAAATTACTCCAAGAAATTTTATTTTTAGAGTTAGAGAATTTGAACAAATGGAACTTGAGTATTTCGTTAAGCCTGGAGAAGACGAAAAGTGGCATAAAGAGTGGACTGAATTAAGGGTTAATTGGTGGCAGGAACAAGGGATTGCTAAAGATAACCTTGAAATTTATTACGTTCCAGATGAGGAGCTTGCACATTATTCCAAGGGAACTGTTGATATTATGTATAAATACCCACATGGTACAGAGGAGTTGGAAGGAATAGCTAACAGAACGGATTTTGATCTAGGTTCGCATACAAAAGGACAAAATGATCTTGATATCAAAGCGAAAGTAACCAAAAACACTCAATCAAACTCTAAATTAGCTATTCAAGATCTTGATACTAAAGAATGGTTCTTACCTTATGTAATTGAGCCG
>Ga0208624_1001527_pt1 | contig 10975 bp, 10 predicted proteins | sample Knorr_S23_td_DCM_FD_185607 | JGI IMG/M metagenome (GOLD analysis project Ga0208624, IMG submission 185607) | Marine microbial communities from Southern Atlantic Ocean transect - Knorr_S23_td_DCM_ad_71m_LV_A (SPAdes) (version 2) | ecosystem: Environmental > Aquatic > Marine > Oceanic | place...
TTCATCCATATTTGTGTAATATACGTTCTGCAAAAAATTAAAATTATGAATCCAATAATATTAAATACTGAAAAAAGAGAAATATACGGTAAAAAATTACGGTCTTTGAGAAAAAAGGGGATTTTACCTATCCATGTATACGGCCCAGGTATGGAATCAATTGCTCTTCAATCTGAGACTAATAACGTTATAAAAGTACTACAAGCAGCTGGAAGAACAAACCCAGTTAAAATAATTGACTCTGATATGGAACACACTACTTTAGTTAGAAATGTTGATCAACACCCAGCAACTGGAGAACTTCAACATGTTGATTTTATGCGAGTTGATGAGAATAAAGCGATTGAAGTAGAAGTGCCAGTTGTCCTAATTGGTGAAGCTCCAGGTACAAGAGGTGGAGCAGGTACAGTTACACAAGCAATTTATTCACTTTCTGTACTTTCAAAACCTTTTACTGTTCCAAGTGAAATACAGGCTGATCTTTCTGTTCTAGTAGATCTAGAAACTAACATAAAGAGAGGTGACTTGGTTCTTCCTGATGGAGTTGAATTAGTGGGAGATCCAGATATTCCTGTGGCATGGATACAGCCACCTAGAGTGCAGGAAGAAGTTGCAGTTGAAGAAGGTGCTGAGGAAGGTGCTGAGGAAGGTGAAGAGCAAAGCACTGAAGATTCATCACAATCTGATGAATCTGGAGATACAGATAACTAAAATTTGAATATTATTGTTTTTTAAATTTAATTTTTAATTATTTTAAGAATTAAAGGAGAAAAAAATGAGTGATTTAACACTCATAATTATTGCCGCTTTGACATCTGGAATTTTATTTGGAATTGCAGGTTATTCTATAAAACTTATTATTGATCAAAGGTCACAATTAGCTTCAAAGAATGCAATAAACCAACAAATCAATATGGCTCAAGAGAGAAGTCAAGAAATTTTAATTGAAGCCAAAGAAGAGGCTCTTCAAATTAGATCAGATTCGGAAAAAGAAATAAATAATCAAAAAAATAATTTATTACAAGAAAAGAATAATTTAGAGTCAGCCAAACAAGATATTAATAACAAATTAAAGTTTATTGATAAGGAAAATAAAAAGATTAGTGATCAGTTAAAATTTATTAATAATCAAAAATCTGAATTAAAAGAAAACAGAGAAATATATGCAAAAAAAATTGAGCAAGCTTCTGATATTACATTGGAAGAGGCAAAAGAAATTCTTTTAAAAGAAGCACAAGAAGATATAGAGCATAATGTTGCCAAAAAATATCGAATTGCTGAAGAGGAACTTGAAAAAAAAGTTGAAGATCATGCCAAAAATGTTATTGCTGAAGCAATACAAAGATTTGCTTCGGAAGTTGTAGGAGAAGAAACTGTTCAGGCAGTATCGATTCCAAATGAAGAAATGAAGGGAAGGTTAATTGGTAGAGATGGAAGGAATATTCGTGCCATTGAAAAAACAACAGGGGTAGATTTAATTGTTGACGAGTCTCCTGATTCTGTCACTGTTTCATGCTTTGATCCTATTAGAAGACAAGTGGCAATTAATTTGCTCAAAGATCTAATAAAAGATGGAAGAATTCATCCTGCAAGAATTGAATCTTTAACAAAGAAAGCTCAAGGTGAAATAAATAAAACTATTAAAAAAGCTGGCGAAGATGCAACATTTGATTCTAATGTCAAAGGCTTACCTTCTGAAATAATTGAAATCATTGGTAGACTAAAATATAGGTACAGTTATGGTGAAAATGTATTACAACATTCAGTTGAAGTAGCAAATTTTAGTGCTTTAATGGCCGAAGAAATTGGTGCAGATGTCAAAGTTTGCAGGACTGGAGGTTTTTTACATGATATAGGTAAGGCCATGACTCATGAGATTGAGGGTCCTCATGCTGAAATAGGGGCTCAGCTAGCTTCAAAATATGAAATTGATTCCAAAATTGTCACAACTATAAGAGAACATCATGATTCTGAATTCACAACTACTGAATCATTTATAGTAGCTGCAGCAGATGCAATTAGTGCATCAAGACCAGGGGCAAGAAGAGATTCAGCTGAAGCATATGTTAAAAGACTAAAAGATATTGAAGAAATTGCTTTAGGATTTGAAGGTGTTGACAAATGTTTTGCTATTGAAGCTGGAAGAGAGCTACGAGTACTTGTTGACCCAGTTGTTGTTGATGATGACGAAACATCAATTTTAGCCAAAAAAATTGTCGAAAAAATAGAATCTTCGTTGAATTATCCAGGCCAAATAAAAGTTATTGTGATTAGAGAGTCTAGATCTATAGAAACAGCACAGTAATTTGAGTTTAGCAGATCTTCATACACATACTAATTTTTCTGACGGTGAATTGAGCCCAATTGAAATAATTAATGAAGCTATAGAAAGAAAAATTAAATATCTTTCAATAACAGATCATGACACTTTATCAGGATATAAAAAAGCAACAAAAATTATTAAAAATTCATACTCAAATCAAATTATATTAATCCCTGGGGTTGAGATTTCAACAACTTTTGAAGGATCAAATATTCATCTTTTAGGTTATTTTTTTGACGTTAAAAATACTGGTTTAAATGATATTCTAAAACAACTTCAACTAAGGAGAATTGAATTTGCAAAATATGTTCTAAATAATCTCAAAGAAGAAGGATTTAATATCAATTGGGGTGATTTGCTAGTAAATGTGAATGGTTCGTTAGGAAGGCTTCACATTGCATATGCGATGAAGAAGAAAGGAATAGTCAAAAAAGTTTCTGATGCATTTGATTTATATTTGAATAAATATAAAAGTAATTATTCTGAAAAATATGAATTTAATACAGTAGAAATTATTAGCGTATTAAATTCTGCTGGCGGAGTTTGTTCAGTTGCGCATCCTCATACAATTAAAAATGCTGAAAAAATAATTCCCAAATTAGCAAAAAAAGGTTTATTAGGGATAGAGGTTATAGAAAATAAAAAAATTTACAAAGATGAAAAAGAATTTAATTCAATGGGATTGATTAAAACTGCTGGTAGTGATTTTCACAAGCCAGGAAAAAATTCATACTTAGGTAAAAATAATTTATCTGAGGATGAATTTATTAAATTTTATTTAAATGCAAAAAAAATATTAAAGGGCAAAATAAAATGGAACTTATAATATTTTTTATATCAATTTTTATTTTATCTTCAATAAATTTATCTACCCAATATCTATCTAATTATAAAAATTTAGAATTTAACAAAAATGAGCATCTTGGATCATCATATATTTGGAAAAATCATTCAAAATTTGCAGGGCTCACTATATTTTTTGGAGATAGTGTAATTAAGGGATTTTTTCCTGTTTTCTTATCAAAGTACATATTGAATATCAATAATGAATATATTTTCTTGTATATTTTAATAATCCAGATGATAGGTAACAATTGGTCAATTTTTTTAAAATTAAAAGGCGGGAGAGGGATGGCAATAGCTATTGGCTCTTTGCTCGGAATTAACTTTGTATTAGCTCTAATTCTATATTGTACATATATATTACTTTATTTTGGTAAATTTAAAGATGGAGGAATAACATGGATAATATCCTTGGCTATTGTTGCAATAATATCAATAAGTTTCTCCTTAAATGTACTTTATTGTTATCTCGCTTGTATATTTTTGACAATATTGAAAAGAGTATCCGGAAATGAGTTTAAATTTGATATAAATGTCATTCTCAATAGAATTATTTACGATAGAGACTTTAAAAAGGAAGAATAATTGTGAGCAAATGTGATTGTGGAAATAAAGTAAATACAAATCTCAAATGTGGAGACTCGGATTGTCAAAATTTCATATGCCCAAAGTGTATGGTTCATACAAAGACTGTTCCAAAATGCAAAAAGTGTGCAAAATTGAAAAAAAATCCTGCTTTTAACCCAAGCCCAAAAGAATTAATTTTAAGTTTTACAGTTTGTAGCACAGCCTCAATAACTATATCAATAGGAATTAATGCTACCTTGAACATCATAAATAATGTTGCTCCTGGAATAATAGTTTTTTATCTTTTGTTGTTAGTGCCTCCATTATTAGGTTGGGCAATAGGAAATATTATTGAAAGAACTTCAAGATATAAAAAAAGTTTAACTTTAACTTTAATCGCTGGTCTAAGTGCAGCAGCAGGACATTTAATAATTTCATTTGGATTCCAAGTTGACTTTTTTTACTGGCTAATAAGCCTTGCAATTACAATTTACTTATCGATAAATAAAGTTAAGGTTTAAGAACTTTATTTAAAGAATATAATTTAATACCAGTATCAGATATGTCTGTATTAATTAGTTTGAAACCATTAGATGTCCAAAAATTAAAAGCTTTTTCTTGGATTTCTGAGGTACCTAATATTAATTCAGTTCCATTTTTGTCTAAAACCCATTTTTCAACTTTATGTAATAGTTTTTTTGCAATGCCATTATTTCTGAAATCAATTTTTACACTCAGCCTCTTAAGTCTAAATTTATTTCCATCTACGTATTCGGCTCCAAGCGAGCCAACAACTTCATCTTCTTCATTTAAAGCAACATAAAAAACACCATTATTATTATAGTGCGCATAAATTGAACCCAAATCTTCATTTAAAGATCTATTTAAATAGTTTTTAATAGCAAGTTTTACATTACTATTATGATTTTTAGCAGTATCCATAAGGCCATTAAAAACCATAGATTTAACTTCATTTTGATACTTATTAATAAATTTAATTATTTTAATATTCATTTATAGGCAGTAACTAAATATCAATATTATAAAAAATGCATCGAGAATTGCAGCAATTACAAATATATAAGTTGGTAGTTTATTATTAAACATGAGTAAAGTATTATAACGACATAAATAATAATATATAATTACTATAAAATAAATTATATAGTATTAATATTTTTTTTAGTATTACAAAAAATGAAAAAAACAGTAATAATTACAGGATCTAACAGTGGAATTGGATTTGAATTAGCTAAAAAATTAATTTCTGAAAATTACTTTGTTATTTTGGCATGCAGAAACAGAAATAAAGGGCTGGATACGGAAAAAAAACTAGGCATAAATTCAAAATTTATTGAGGTAGATTTATCAAGTTATAAAAGTATTGATGCTTTTTCTAATTACCTAAGGCATAAAAATTTAACAATAAATTATTTAGTTAACAATGCTGGAGTGATGTTCCATCCAAATTATTTTCTTGAAAATGGGATAAACGTAACTTTCTTTATAAATTACATCGGATATTACTACTTATCAATGAAATTAATTGATCTTTTAGAAAAAAATAATAATTCTAAAATAATCAACATTTCAAGTATTTCCAGTTATAGTGTCAAAAATTTAGATTGGAATTTTTTTAACCCTAAAAACACTAATAATAGTTTGAAATATAAAAGAGAATTGTATTCTTACACTAATCTTTTCAGGTTAATGTTTTCTATAGAACTTTCAAAAAGATTAAAAATGAAAGGCTTTAAAACTAAATCAATTGCCACTCACCCCGGTGTAGTAAAAAGTAGTTTAGGAAGGTATGTTTGGATTTCAAAGCTTATATATTCATTGCCAATTTTACCTCCAACAATTATTGGAATAAAACCTATTTATGAATCGATATCTAATCAAAGTTTAAAAGGAGGGGAATTTATTGGATTTGATACTAAAAACCAATGGAAAGGTACTCCAAAAATTGTTGAGCCTAACCCTATTTGTAATAATGATAATTTAAGGGAATTATTGTGGGGGAAAACTTCTGAATTAACAGGAATAAACTTATAAAATTTTAATTATCAAACCTAAGGTATTGACAGTGAAAGAAAATTTGTGCTATAATAACTTTATTGTTCGGTCAAAAACCGAACTTTTTTTTTGCTCTTTTTTTAATTTCTTATTTTAATGTATGCTAATTATTAAATATTTAAAGGAGTATGTTTTTGGACAATTTTGATTACCTTGCATTTATTGGTACCTATACAAAAGGTAATGTTGTTAATGAAGGTTTAAGCAGCAAAGGAATCTATATATTAGGTTACAACTCTAATAGTGGTGAATTAGAAAAACTGAACACAGCTTACGAAAAAGATAATCCTTCTTTTCTGTCAGTTTCTCCTAATGGAAAATATCTTTATTCTGTTGGTGAAATAGATGATGAAAGAGGTGGAGCTTTATCTTCATACTTAATTGATAAAGAAAATGCATCTCTAAACATAATTAACTCTATTTCTACAGGTTCAAATGGTCCATGTCATTTAATGACAGATTCATCCGGTTCTATTTTGCTAGCTGCAAATTATGCAGGAGGGGCATCTACTTTAGCTAAAATAAATGATGACGGAAGTTTAAATGAAGATGTTCAAGTAATACAGCATCAAGGTTCAAGTATTAATCCTGAAAGACAAATGGAGCCTCACGCGCATTCTATAAATATATCCCCTTCGGGCAAGTATGCTCTTGTGCCAGATTTAGGGACTGATAAAGTGATTATTTATAAAATTGATAATGAATCAAAAAAACTTTTATCTAATGTGCCAGAATATGTAAAAGTAACCCCTGGAATGGGTCCAAGGCATTTAGAATTCCATCCTAACGGAAAAGTGGTTTACGTCATTCATGAGCTAGGGGCAAATATATCTGTGTTTGATTTTGATGACCAAAATGGAAAATTAAATGAAATTCAATCTATATCAACTCTGCCCAAAGATTATGATCAAAAAAGCTGTGCGGATATTCACATTAGTCCTGATGGAAAATATTTATATGGATCAAATCGAGGTCATGATAGTATTGCGATCTATAAAGTATCAAATGAAGGTAGAAAATTAGAAAATATTGACTATCAGTCTACACTTGGTAAAACACCAAGAAATTTTGCAATAGACCCAAAAGGAAATTTTTTATTAGCAGCAAACCAAGATTCAAGTGATATATTTACTTTTAAAATTAACAAGGAAAGTGGAAAACTTGCCCCAACTGGCTTTAAGATAGATATACCATACCCAGTATGTATTAAATTTTTAAAGAGGTAAAAAATGATTTTTAATAAAAAGATTTCTGTTTTTTTTAAATTAATAATTTTAGTGTTCCTTTTAATTGGTTGTAATGTTTCTAAAACTGATAATGAAGGAAATGAAATAAGTGAAAAAGATCTTAAAGCTACATCATCAGCAAAAGAGCAAAAAACTTTAAGTTTAAACATTGACAAAGAACAATTAAAAAGTAATGAGAAGGAATTATTATCAAATCCAATTTTAGATTCACTTGATTCTTTTTCAAGTGAAACATTAAAAACTGCCATGAGGTCACTTCAGCATACATATTGGGTTATGGCAGAAGCAAATGAAATGAAAGATTATCTAGAATCTGCTGGAATCGAACTTGTTGGAGAACCAATTGTCCCAGGAAATGATAAGAAAGCTGAATTTTTGGATTATGGTGTAGTAATGAGTGGTGGTCAGGCATATGTGGTGACAGAGATGGATAAAGTGATTGTTGCATTTAGAGATACTGGCAGTGATAAAAGATGGGAAAGAATTTTAAACATGCTTACCGATGCTCGCGCAACACTCAAGAAAATGTCTTATCTTGATGACCCTGAATTATCAGAAATCAAAGCACATGAAGGATTTGTGAGTGAATATATTCTATTTAGAGAAAAAGTAATTGAATATGTTAATGAGCATCCTGACAAAGAAATTCATGTTGTTGGCCACAGTTTAGGTGGTGCACTTGCTACTCTTGCAAGTTTTGATATTGCTTCTTCATTGAATAGAGAAGTTAATACAGTTACATTTGGAGCGCCAAGAGTTGGAACAAATGATTTTAGGAATGCTTTTGAAAAATTGCCAATCAATCTCTTTAGAGTAGTCGTTGCAAATGATCCAATAGCAAGGGTTCCTGGAATGCTAATACCTTATGAGCATGTGGGTCAATTAATTCAGATTGATGAATCTGGAGATATGTATGATCCTTCTGATATTAATACTGCAATTTTATTTACAAAGAGGGATTTTACTAACCACTATAAATCCTCATATTATTTTGGATTAGTTGGCTTATATACTCTTTGTGAGAATGAAGAATACTTAAAGTGTAGCAATCAAATAACTAATACTCTTGCAAATGCTGAGAGAGAATCGCAAGAACAATTTTGGAAAAAAATTCCATTAGATAAAGTCAATTTTCCAGCCGATAAATTGCCAGTAGATAAAATACCTGTCACAAAAATGCTTGATTTAAAAGATAGGCTTTCTTCTCTAACAGGAAAGCTTGGCACAATGAAACCTTGGGAACAGATACCATGGGAAGATGTCCCAGATCAGCTTGACGATATTATTCCAGAAGAAAATATTCCTTGGGACTAATTACCTTATTGAGTAGCCTCCATCAACAGGTATAAAAGTTCCTGTTACAAAATCAGACGCAGAAGATGCCAAAAAGATTGCTGTGCCTGCTAAATCATCTGGCACACCCCACCTTCCGGCAGGAATTCTTGCTGTTACTAATTCCGCGTCTTTAGGAAAATTTTTCTTAAATCCATCTGTCATATTTGTAGTTATGTATCCAGGAAGAATTGAATTAACTTGAATATTATAAGGCGCCCAAGCAATTGCGCAGCTTTTACTATATTGAACTACCCCGCCTTTGCTTGCTGCATATACAGATGCGTGTCCAGCTCCGAAAATAGTCATCATTGAACCTATATTAATTATTTTTCCTCCATTATTATTTTTCATTTGATCAAAAACTAATGATGAAAAATAATGAATACTTGTCAAATTCACATCCATGACATATTTCCAATCATCTGGAGTTAATTTTTCAGGTGGCTTTCTAATGCTTGTTCCAGCATTATTTACCAAAATATCCACATTTCCGAATTTATTATTTACATCATTTAATGTGTTTTTTACAGAATCATAATCAATTACATCACAAATAAAATAGTCAGCAACACCGCCATTTGAATTAATTTTTTCTTTAACGATTTCGCATTTATCTTTATCTCTTCCAATAATTGCAACTTTGGAACCAGAGTTTGCTAATCCTTTTGCAATCCCTTCTCCAATTCCACCATTACCTCCGGTAACTATCGAGACTTTATCTTTTAAGCTAAACAAATTATTCTCCTACTATCTAATATATAAATATAAGATAAGGATATTTAAACAATGACATCTAATCAATCCTTAGAAGGAATTACAGTAATTGATTGTAGTCAAATTCTTGCAGGCCCTTTCTGCTCCATGCTTCTTGCAGATCATGGTGCAAGAGTAATAAAAGTTGAAAAACCAAATGGTGGAGACGATGTAAGAACATGGGGCCCTCCATTTATAGGAAGTGACTCTTCTGCATTTGTACAATTAAATAGAAATAAAGAAAGTATTTCTCTCGACATCAAAGAAGAGCAAGGAAAGAAAATTTTAAGAAAACTTATTAAGAATGCAGATGTTTTGATTGAAAACTCAAGAGTTGGAACAATGGATAAATTAGGCTTTGGATATCAAGATTCCAAAAAAATAAATTCAAAAATTATATATTGTTCAATTACAGGCTTTGGCACAGATGGACCATATGCAAAAAGAGGTGGTTTCGATTTAATTGCTCAAGGAATGAGTGGTCTTATGAGTATAACTGGGCATCCAGATTCTCCTCCTGTAAAGGTTGGTGTTCCAATAGCTGACTTAAATACAGGAATGTTTGCAATGCAGGGAATCTTATCTGCATACATACACAGATTGAAGAAAAATGAAGGTCAATATTTAGAAGTTTCTTTACTGGAATCTGCTTTGGCTTACACAATGTATGAAAGTAGTATTTATTTTACAACCGGTAAAATTTCCACACCTGACGGATCTGCTCACAGATTAACTGCTCCTTATCAAGCTTTTAAAACAAAGGACGGATATATTAATATTGGAGCTGCAAATCAATCAAATTGGGAAAGGCTGACGAAAGTATTAGGAATGGAAAAATTAAATGATAATCCTGATTTTTCAGATTCAAAGAATAGGCAATTAAATAAAGTTAAGCTGGAAAAAATTCTTGAAGAAGTATTTATTACAAAGTCTAGCAAAGAATGGATTAGCATTTTGATTGAGAATAGTATTCCTAGTGGACCCATATACAATATGGAAGAAGTTTGGAATGATGAGCAGGTAATACACAGGAATATGGATGTGAAATTAGATCATCCAAAACAAAAAAATAGTAGAAACATTGGCGTAGCAGTTAAATTAAGTAAAACTCCAGGTGAAATAAAAACGCCTGCACCACTTTACGGTGAGCATACAAAAAAGATACTTAAAGAATTAGGATACTCAACTGATGAAATAAGGAATTTAATTGATTCAAATATTTGCGGAATGCAATAATTTAAATTTTTTCAATCCAATTATTTAATTCGTTAATTTGATCTAAACTAATTTCGTGGCCTATAGGGTATTCTTTGTAATCTACGCTATAACCTTTTTCTTTTAAAAAATTTAAAGTCTGAGTTGAACCCATAATGGGGATTACTGGATCGTATGTCCCATGAGACATAAAAATTTTTGTTTTCTTATTTAAATTAAATTCTTTATTTTCGTAAAATAATTGTGAGCCAAGAATTATAATGCCATCTACTTTTTCATTATAATTATTATGCAGAGTCATCATGCCCCCTTGAGAAAATCCTCCAATAAAAACCCCTTTAATATTGAATTTAATATCATTTAAAATTTCATATATTGTTTGACTTATTGCCTGCTGAGAAAACTTAAATTCATCTTCATTAGATGGAAATTCGAACCATCTAAAGCCTTCAGTGCCAAAACCTACATTCATTTTAAATGGAGCATTCAAAAAAACATGTATGTTTTCCGAATTTAATAAATTTCCTATCTGAGATATTCCTTTCATGCTGTCCCCATAACCATGCATAAAAAAAATAATATTTACATTTTTTAGCTCATCAATATTATCTGGAAT
>Ga0208624_1001529_pt1 | contig 10969 bp, 9 predicted proteins | sample Knorr_S23_td_DCM_FD_185607 | JGI IMG/M metagenome (GOLD analysis project Ga0208624, IMG submission 185607) | Marine microbial communities from Southern Atlantic Ocean transect - Knorr_S23_td_DCM_ad_71m_LV_A (SPAdes) (version 2) | ecosystem: Environmental > Aquatic > Marine > Oceanic | place...
CGATAAAGTAAATGGTAAGCCACTTATAGTTTTAATAAACAACGGGTCTGCTTCCGCATCAGAAATAGTTGCTGGAGCGCTTAAAGATCACAAAAGAGCAATTATTTTAGGTAGTTCAACTTATGGTAAAGGTTCTGTTCAATCAATTATTCCTCTAAATAATGGTGGGGGTATAAGAATAACCATTTCAAAATATTACTTGCCTTCTGGAAAATCTATATCAGAGGTAGGGGTGAAACCAGATATTTTTATTGATGATGATGCAGATGATTTTCAGATAAATACTAAATCAGATAGTCAACTTAATTATGCATTAAAACTATTAACGACTTAAATGACTGAAAAAATATTGCCAATGAGAAATGGTGTTGGTGCAGTTGTATTAAATAAAAATAATCAAGTTTTTGTTGGTAAAAGAATAGATAATCCAGGTAAATTTTGGCAAATGCCTCAGGGTGGTGTTGATGAAGGTGAAAAATACCTTGATGCGATGAAAAGGGAGCTTTTTGAGGAGACTGGTATTAAAGATTTTGAAGTGATTAAAGAAATTGAAGGTATGACAGAATATGAGTTGCCAGATTATCTATTAGGAAAAATTTGGAAAGGTAAATATAGAGGTCAGAGGCAAAAATGGTTTGTCATAAGATTTTTAGGGCATGATCAAGATATTAACTTGAACACTAGTAAACCAGAGTTTATTGAGTGGAAATGGACAAATATTGATGATCTTCCAAGTATAATAGTAGATTTTAAAAAAAAACTTTATATGAATTTGGTTCCAAAAATTAAGTTAATTATTGGTTAATTTTCAAAAGCGTATCAACTTTATGTGACAGAATATATTTTGCTTTGTCACTCAAATTATCTTGGGTTAGCTGACTTTTACTTTCTTCAATTATTTTGGATATATTTTGGTTTTTAATATTTTCTATAGATGAAATCGTTGATGAAAGTATTATAAGAGTATTATTTGAAAATTCTACCGTTCCCTCTTCAGCAAAAAATTGACTTTGCTTGCTTCCTACAACTTTTATTATACCCGGCCTTAAAAAAGTTATCAGTGGTATATGATCCACGAGAATGGTCATCTCACCTTCAAAAGACGGTATTGTTACTGAATTAACTTTTTCAGAAATTAGAATGCTTTCTGGAGAAATTATATCGAGATTGAAATTTTTTTCCATTTATGCGGCAGCTTCTTTTGCCATTTTTTCAGCTTTCGCTATAGCTTCCTCAATTGATCCCACCATATAAAAAGCAGCTTCTGGTAAATGATCGTACTCGCCTTTACATATGGCATCAAAACTTTTTATTGTAGAGTCTAAATTAACTAACTTACCTGGAGTACCAGTAAATACCTCGGCAACGAAAAATGGTTGTGAAAGAAATCTTTGTATTTTTCTAGCTCTTGCTACAGTCAATTTGTCCTCCTCTGAAAGTTCATCCATTCCAAGTATAGCTATAATATCTTGTAGAGATTTATAAGTTTGTAAAATCTTTTGAACTTCTCTTGCTACTCTATAATGCTCTTCACCTACAATTCTAGGATCTAAAATTCTAGATGTGGAGTCCAATGGATCAACCGCAGGATAAATACCTAATTCTGCAATTTGTCTCGATAATACAGTTGTTGCATCTAAATGTGAAAAAGAGGTTGCGGGAGCTGGATCAGTCAAATCATCTGCGGGAACATAAATAGCTTGCACCGATGTAATTGATCCTTTCCCTGTTGTTGTAATTCTCTCTTGTAAATTCCCCATATCTGTTGCCAAAGTTGGTTGGTAACCAACTGCAGATGGTATTCTTCCTAATAGTGCTGAAACTTCTGAGCCTGCTTGAGTAAATCTAAAAATATTATCTACAAAAAATAGTACGTCTTGTCCTTCTTTATCTCTAAAGTATTCTGCTACTGTTAATCCTGTTAAACCTACTCTTGCCCTTGCTCCAGGAGGCTCGTTCATTTGACCGTATACTAATGCGGCTTTAGAACCCTTGCCCTCAGGTTTTATAACACCTGACTCAATCATTTCGTGATATAAATCATTTCCTTCTCTTGTTCTTTCTCCAACACCTGCGAAAACAGAAAATCCTCCATGAGCTTTTGCAATGTTGTTTATCAACTCCATAATAATTACGGTTTTGCCAACTCCAGCTCCTCCGAATAATCCAATCTTTCCGCCTTTTGAGTATGGTGCTAGAAGATCAATAACTTTAATACCAGTTTCTAAAATTTCTGTTTCAGTGGACTGGTCTGTAAATTTTGGTGCCTCTCGGTGTATTGGCCATTTCTCTTTTGTCTTTACTTCTCCTTTTTGATCAATAGGCTGACCAATAACATTTATAATTCTTCCTAAAGTTTCAGGTCCGACAGGTACACTTATTGGTGCACCAGTATTTTGAACCGCGTCACCTCTTTTTAGACCCTCTGTACTATCCATTGCAATTGTTCTTACACTATTTTCTCCAAGATGTTGTGCAACTTCTAAAACCAGTTTGTTTCCAGAATTATCTACTTCTAATGCTGTTAAAATTTCAGGTAATGCGCCATCAAATTGAACGTCGACCACTGCCCCGATTACTTGAATGATTTTTCCATTTTTACTCATTTTATAAACTTTCAGCTCCAGATATTATTTCAATTAACTCTTTTGTGATAGCTGCTTGTCTGCTTCTATTGTAATTAATTGTCAACTTATCTACTAAATCACCTGCATTTCTTGTCGCATTGTCCATAGCCGTCATTCTTGAACCCTGCTCACTCGCTGAGTTTTCCAAAAAGGCCTTAAATATTTGCGTAGATATATTTTTTGGTAGTAAATCATCTAAAATTTCATCCTCATCAGGCTCAAATTCGTATGATGAGACTTCTTCATCCTTTTTATTTTGATTTTCAACTTTAGCAGGGATTACTTGTTGTTGTTGAGGAATTTGTGAAATAACATTTTTAAATTTGTTATAAAATATGAAACATTTATCGAATTCATTATTTTTAAATAATTCAACTATTTGTTTACCTATTTCTTCTGCATCTAAAAAAGATAATTTTTTTTTATCTTTTAAGTTAATTTTTTTAATAATATATTGATTATAATCTCTTTTTAATTGGTCAAGGCCTTTGGTGCCAACGGTAATTATTTTCAAATTTTTAGAGGATTTGATAGCTTCGTCAAAATATTTTTTAGCTAATTTACATATATTTGTATTAAATCCACCACAAAGTCCTCTATCAGCTGTCATAACAACACAAAGATGCGTTTTATCCTCTCCGGTACCAACTAGAAGTTTTGGCGCATTAGATGGATCATTAATTGCTTTACTTAAATTCTGGATTATTAAGTCCATTTTATCACTGTAGGGTCTTCCTTTTTCAGCCATTTCTTGTGCTTTACGAAGTTTTGCTGCAGCAACCATTTTCATAGCCTTTGTTATCTTTTGAGTGGACTTTACACTTGAAATTCTTTTTCTTAAATCATCTAGGCTTGGCATTATTTTTTTTCAAAATTAGTTTTTTTATAGTTTGTTATAACTTCTGTTAAAAGCTTTTCAGTGTTCTCCTCGATCTTTCCAGTATTTTGAATTGATTCTAATATCTCAGGTTTTTCATTCTTAATTAAATCTAATAAACCTTTTTCAAATGATCGGATTTGATTATTTTCAATAGTATCTAAATAACCTTTTACACCGCAATAAACTGTTACAACCTGTTCTGCTACTGTCATTGGGCTGTATTGATCCTGCTTTAATAACTCAGTAAGCTTTGAACCTCTGTTTAACAATTTTTGGGTTGATGCATCTAAGTCAGACCCAAACTGAGCGAAAGCTGCCATCTCTCTGTATTGTGCTAACTCCAATTTTATTGAACCTGCAACTTTTTTCATTGCTTTGGTTTGAGCTGCAGAACCAACTCTAGAAACAGACAAACCTACATTTACTGCAGGTCGTATACCTTGATTGAAAAGTTCAGTTTCTAAAAAGATCTGGCCATCAGTAATTGAAATAACATTCGTAGGAATATAAGCAGATACATCACCTGCCTGAGTTTCAATAATTGGTAAAGCAGTCAGTGAACCACCGCCATTATCATCATTTAGCTTTGCTGCACGTTCAAGTAATCTACTATGCAAATAAAATACGTCACCAGGGTATGCTTCTCTACCTGGCGGACGTCTTAATAAAAGTGACATTTGTCTGTATGCAACAGCTTGTTTGGATAAATCGTCATAAATTATTAAAGCATGCATTCCATTATCTCTGAAGAATTCACCAAATGTGCATCCTGTGTATGGTGCTAAAAATTGCAATGGGGCAGGATCAGACGCTGTTGCTGAAACAACAATTGTATAATCCATTGCTCCAGCATCTTGTAAAGTTTTGACTATTTGAGCAACTGTTGATCTTTTTTGACCAATTGCAACGTAAATACAATAAAGTTTCTTTTTTTCATCATCTGACTCATTTATTTTTTTTTGGTTAATGATGGTGTCTACTGCAACTGCAGTTTTTCCGGTTTGTCTATCTCCAATTATTAATTCTCTTTGTCCTCTTCCTACTGGAATTAAACTATCAATTGCTTTTAAACCTGTTTGCATAGGTTCACCAACAGACTTTCTTGGTATAATTCCTGGAGCCTTAACTTCAACCCTTTTTCTTTTAATATTTTTATCTAAATTTTCTTTACCATCAATTGGATTTCCCAATGCATCAACTACTCTGCCAAGCAACTCTTTACCAACAGGTACATCAACTATTGCTCCAGTTCTTTTAACTGTATCACCTTCTTTAATTGATTTATCATCTCCAAAAATAACAATACCAACATTGTCGTTTTCTAGATTAAGAGCCATACCTTTTGAATTGTCCTGAAACACAACCATTTCACCAGCTTGAACATTGTCTAAGCCGTAAACCCTAGCAATTCCATCTCCTACGGAAAGAACTTTTCCAATTTCTGAAACTTCTGCTTTATCTCCTAAATTCTTTATTTGCTCTTTTAAAATTTTAGTAATTTCCGATGGATTTATGTCCATTTAACTCTCCAATAATACTTTTTTGTAATTTGCCAATTTATTTTTAATAGAAGTATCAATCATAAGACTGCCAATTTGTAAAACAACTCCTCCAATTAAACTTTCGTCTATTTCTGATTTAAGCTTAATAGTTCCTTTTACATTTTCAGAAATCTCTTTTTCAATTTCAGAAATAGTTTTATCATCTATCTGTCTTGATGAAAATAAATTTGCACTTATTTCACCTTTTTTATGTGAGACTAGTTTTAAAAATTCTTCAATAATTTCGCTTACAAAAAATATTCTTTTCTTATTTATCAAAATAAAGAAAAAGTTTTTTATGATTTTATCAGCGTTCATTGCATTTAATATTTTCTCAAATACTTCTTTTTGACTTTGGTTTGTGTTGGTTGGGTTTTTTATATAGTTTTTTAAATTATTGTCTGAATAATAAATTTTCAAAAAATTGCTTAGACTTGAAACATACTCATCAGTTTTATTTGCTTCACTGGAAAGCTCTAATAATGCCAGAGCATATCTTTGTGATATTCCGCCAGAAAATGATTTATTGTTGCTCAAAGTAGTTCCTATATGATTGTGTTAGAATTAATGAGATTTCGTATCATAGGAAATTGCTCTGTTCAAGTGTGATTGAAACGCATATTAGCTAAAATTTAGAGGGTCTACATCAACTGTAAGTTTAATTTTTTTAGATAAATTAATTTTTTTAAGTATTTTAGCTATATCTTTTTGTATAAAAAGATTGTTTCTGGATCTTAAAAGCAATCTAGTTCTATAATTATTTTTAATTTTAAATATTGGGGAACTTACTGGTCCCATTACTTCTGCATATTTTAGAATAGATAAATTTTTTTTAATTTTTTTGGCTTCTAAAATTCCATCTTTTTCATTTTTTGATGATATTATTAGAGCTATAAGTCTTGTAAATGGCGGAAGATTTTTTTCTTTTCTCAAATTTATCTCATCTTCCAAAAACTGAGCAGAATCATTTTCTAATATATTCTTAAGAGTCTCATCCGAAGGATTAAAAGTTTGATATATAACAAGAGAGTCTTTGCTAAATCTACCTGCCCTTCCACTTAATTGATTGTATAATTGAATATTTTTTTCAGTCGATCTTAGGTCAAAACCCATTCCTGAAAAATCAGCATCTACAACTACAATACAGTTAAGGTTAGGAAAGTTGAAGCCTTTTGAAATTAGTTGGGTTCCAACAAGAATATCAATTTTATTGTTTTCTATATCTGAAAGTAAGTTTTTAGTTTCCTTTTTTTTATTAAGAAAATCACTAGATAATATTTTAATTTTTTTTTCAGGAAAGATTTGTTTCAGTTCAGCATAAATTTTTTCGATACCTGGACCGTACATTTGATAATCACAATTAGTTTCTGTTTTTTTACAATTCGAGTTTAGACTGGATTTATATCCACAATGATGACACATAGCTTTATTTATGTGTTTGTGAAAAGTTAAATAAATTGAGCAATTAGGACAATCAAGTTTTGAGCCACAAGTCTTACAAATTATAAATGGTGCGTAACCTCTTCTATTCAGGAAAAAAAGAACTTGGTCTTTTTTTTCAAGATATTTTTTTACGAAATTAATTGTTTTTGGATCCAACCAAATATTTTTTTTCTTTCGATCTAATTTAAGATCAACTACCTCAGCATTAGGAAGAGAGAAGTTTTTATATCTTTTTTCTAGTTTAGTGAAATTATATTTTTTATTTTTAACATTATTGAATGTCTCTAATGAAGGAATAGAGGTAGAAAGTAAAACTGGAATATTCTCTATTGATGCTCTTGAGATTGCCATATCTCTTGCATTATATCTGATACCTTCGTCTTGTTTATAAGAGGAGTCATGTTCTTCATCAACAACTATTAATCCTAGATTTTTAAATGGTAAAAACAATGATGATCTTGCTCCAACTACTAATTTAATTTCACCATTAATAATATTTTTCCAAATAATTCTTTTATTTTTTTTTGTTATTTTTGAGTGCCAAATTGCTGGTTTGAAGCCAAAGTAATCTTCAAATCTTTGATTAAATTGATTTGTCAAAAAGATTTCGGGTAGTAAAACTAAAGATTGTTTTCCTCTTAAAATATTTTCTTTTATTTTTTCAAAATAAACAATTGTTTTACCTGATCCAGTAATACCTTGTAATAAAGTTGTGCTAAATTTATTGCCTAAATTATTTATGTCTTTCAAACATTTTTTTTGTGCTTCATTTAAAATAAAATTTTTTTTAATTTTTAGACTTTTATCAAAAGTTTCTTTTTTTTTTGAAAAAAAAGACTCATCACCTAGACACATCTTCAGCACCATTCCTTTTGGTGCTAAATTATATAAAGAGAACCAATTAATGAATTTTACCAACTTGTCACTCAACGATACTGATTTTTTTTCTTTGATATCTTTTAATTTAAAATTTTTATTTATATTTTCTTCTTTATCCCACACAACCCCGATTTCTTCTTCGTTTCCAAAGGGAACTGAAACAATGGATCCAGTTTTTAATTTTCCAAATTTTTTAGAAAGATAGGTATGCGGATGATCAAAAATTCTTGGTATAAGAACTGGTACTTTCATTATTAAAAAAAAAATTACTTAAAAATGAATAGGTCTTTTTTCAACTGCTAAAGCAGCTTCTTTAATTGCTTCAGTATGAGTTGGGTGAGCATGACATGTTCTTGCGATATCTTCAGAACTTGCACCAAATTCCATCGCAATTGCCATTTCAGCAATCATATCTCCACTATGTGGACCTATTATATGTACGCCCAAAACTTTATCAGTTTTTGAGTCAGCTAATATTTTTACAAATCCTTCCGTTTCATTATTAACTTTAGCTCTAGAATTTGCCATAAAAGGAAATTTTCCAATTTTATAATTAATGTTCAGTTTTTTTAATTCTTCTTCAGTTTTTCCAACAGCAGCAACTTCTGGTGTAGTATAAATTACTCCTGGGATCACATCATAATTAACATGCCCGGATTGACCTGCAAGAATTTCTGCAACAGCTATTCCTTCTTCTTCTGCTTTGTGGGCTAACATCGGTCCTTTAATTACATCTCCAATTGCAAAAATATTTTTAATTGAAGTCCTAAATTCTTTATCAACATCAATTCTGCCCTTTTTATCCTTGTTTATACCAATCTTTGAGAGATTTAGACCTTCTGTGTAAGGCTTTCTACCAACAGAGACTAAAACTTTTTCACATTCAATTTTGTTTTTATTTTTGGTATTTTTATCTTCAAATTCAACAATAACTTTATTTTTTACATCCTTTACATTTGTAACTTTGTTGTTTAATAAAAATTTTATACCTTGTTTAGTTAAAATCTTTTGAAACTCTTTTGAAACTTCTCTGTCCATACCTGGTGTAATATGATCCAAATATTCAATTACTGTTACATCAGACCCTAGTCTCGACCATACAGAACCCATCTCAAGACCGATATAACCACCTCCTATAACGACCATGCTTTTTGGAACTTTCTCTAAGGATATAGCTCCTGTCGAAGAAATTATATTTTTTTCATTAATTTCGATACCTGGTACAGAACTTGATGATGAACCAGTAGCTATGACAATGTTTTTAGATTTGTATGAGGTTTTTTTTCCGTTTTCGTATACAACCACATCATTTTTTGAAAATAAAACTCCTTTACCTTTTATATAAGTGACTTTATTTTTTTTAAATAGAAACTCAACACCTTTTGTCAATACTTGAACTGATTTGCTTTTATTCATCATTATTTTTTTCAAATTTAATTTCACTTCTCCGACTTCTATACCAAGATTATTGTAATCTTTTTGTGCTTTTTTATACATGTCTGATAGATTCAAAAGACTTTTAGATGGAATACATCCAACATTTAAACATGTACCTCCAAGAGTTCCTCTTGACTCTATACAGCCTGTCTTAAGACCAAGTTGCGCTGCCCGTATCGCACAAACATAACCTCCGGGTCCACCACCAATTACTAATAAATCAAATTGTTCACTCATAATTACTATTTATACATTTAAGAAAAGCCTTTGTGGCTCTTCTAATGAATCTTTTACGTTTTTTAAAAACGAAACTGCCTCTTTGCCATCAACAATTCTATGATCGTAAGATAAAGCTAGATACATCATGGGCCTAATTATTATTTCCCCATCTTTAACAACTGCTCTTTCAATAATATTATGCATACCTAAAACTCCTGACTGTGGAGGATTTAATATCGGTGTTGAGAGCATCGAACCATAAATTCCTCCATTTGTAATTGTAAAAGTGCCACCCTGTAAGTCTTCAATTGTTATTTTCCCATCTCTAGCCTTTTCACCTAAAGATAAAATATTTTTCTCAATTTCTGCAAAAGACATTTCGTCTGGACTTCTAAGAACAGGCACTACTAAACCTCTATCTGTACCTACCGCAAAACTGATATTATAATAATTTTTATAAACTATTGTATCTCCTTGTATTTCAGCATTAATAGCTGGAAAATTTTTTAATGCTGCGACACAAGCTTTCACAAAAAAAGACATAAAACCAAGTTTGGTTGAAAATTTTTTAATAAACTCGTTTTTATAATCATTTTTCATTTGTATTACCTTAGACATATCCACTTCATTAAAAGTTGTAAGCATTGCCGCATTATTTTGTGCCTCTTTTAATCTTTTTGCTATCGTCATTCTTAATCTTGTCATTTTAATTTTTTCTTCAGGTCCATGGGTTATTTTTCGTTTATTAGGCGCAGGTTTTGATCCCATTAAGTTTAGCAAATCTTCTTTAAGTATAACTCCATTTTTTCCTGTGCCTGCGATTTTGCTTAGATCAATATTCTTTTCATTTGCAATTTTTCTTGCTGAAGGAGAAACAATTTTTTCTTCAACATAATTATCACTTTTAACCTCTTCAGAAAGAATTAGTGGAGGCTCTTCTTTAATTTCTTCTAGAATTAATTTTTTTTCTACTTTTTTAGATTTTTGCTCTATTGGTTTTTCAAAAATTTGAGGTGTAACTTCCTCTTTTTTTGGTGGAGGAGTATATTTTTTTTCCTCTTTCTCAACTTTTTGTGCTTTTTTTGCACCTATACTTCCAAGTAAAGCTCCTACTTCTACTGTATCACCTTCTTTAACAGAAATATTTTCCAAAACACCGTCTGATGGTGAAGGAACCTCTACATTTACTTTGTCTGTCTCAAGCTCAACAATAGGCTCATCAGAATCAACTTTTTCTCCAACACTTTTAAGCCATTTAGAAACTGTTGCCTCTGTTACTGATTCGCCTAAAGCTGGAACAACTATTTTTTCTGACATTTAATTAATTTAACCTACCTACTACCTTTTCTAATATTTCTTTTTGTTCTGCAAGATGTTTGTTCAAGTTTCCTGTGGCTGGTGATGCCGCAGCATTTCTTCCAACATATTTTACTTTTTCACCTTTGATTTTAACGATTTCCAGTGTTCTCTCTATATAATATTTAACAGTATTCCATGCTCCCATGTTCATCGGTTCTTCTTGGCACCAAATAAATTCTGCATTTTTGTACTTTTGAAGCTCCCTTCCTAAATGTTTTACAGGGAAAGGATATAGTTGCTCTACTCTTATAAAAACTATTTCATCATTTTTACTTTTTTCTCTAGCCTCTAATAAATCAAAATATATTTTACCTGAACACATAACAACTTTTTTTATTTTTTTATTTGTCTTTAGTTTTATAAGTTTGCTATTTTCAAGGTAAGCATGGTCTTCTAAAATTCTGTGAAATCTTGTTTTTTTTGTGAAGTCCTCAAGATAAGAAATACATCTTTTATGTCTCAATAAAGATTTGGGAGTCATAACTATTAATGGTTTTCTAAAATCTCTTCTCATTTGTCTTCTAAGTACGTGAAAATAATTAGCTGGAGTTGTACAATTGACAACTTGTAAATTTTCCTGTGCA
>Ga0208624_1001531_pt1 | contig 10948 bp, 9 predicted proteins | sample Knorr_S23_td_DCM_FD_185607 | JGI IMG/M metagenome (GOLD analysis project Ga0208624, IMG submission 185607) | Marine microbial communities from Southern Atlantic Ocean transect - Knorr_S23_td_DCM_ad_71m_LV_A (SPAdes) (version 2) | ecosystem: Environmental > Aquatic > Marine > Oceanic | place...
AAAGATTTAATAACTCATTTCTCATTGATTTATCTATTTTAAAAGTCAGCATCGACTTATCTAAAGAGTCTTCTGTAATCTGCCAGAAATCTTTATGTCTTTTCATTAAACTTCTTAACCAAGTATACTCAAGCTGGGTTGTTCTCCAATAATTGGCAAAAGTTTCCCATTTGTCTCCAATTTTATCTTTACACTTTTCAGCTGCTGAGTTCACATCGAATAATGTACCGTAAGCATCAAATACAATAGCCTTTGTATTATTCATTTTTTAATTAAGCATATTTCTTAAAACGTATTGGAGAATTCCACCGTTTTTATAATACTCAATTTCATTTTCTGTATCTATTCTTGATAGGAGTTTAATAGTTTTACTTGAACCATCTGCATATTTAATTTCACAATTTACTTCTGCTCCAGGATTTATTCCTTTTTCAATATCAATAATAGTAAATAACTCAGTACCTTTAATGTTGAGTTTTTTTCTATCGAAACCCTCTTTAAATTGAAGTGGTAAAATTCCCATTCCTACTAGATTTGATCTATGTATCCTCTCGAAACTCTCAGCGATTACAGCTTTTATTCCTAATAATTTTGTTCCTTTTGCAGCCCAATCCCTTGAAGAGCCTGTTCCGTATTCTTTACCAGCCACTACAACTAAATTTGTCCCTCTTTTTTTATATTCCATTGCAGCTTCATATACGCTCATTTGTTTTCCATCTGGTTGTAATATTGTAAAACCACCTTCGGTACCTGCAGCCATTTCATTTCTAATCCTAATATTTCCAAATGTTCCTCTCAACATAACTTCATGATTGCCTCTTCTAGCCCCGTAAGAATTAAAATCTTTTTGCTGAACCTGATGTTTCATAAAGTAATCACCAGTTGGGCTATCTTTTTTAATAGATCCAGCTGGGGAAATATGATCAGTTGTTACAGTATCACCTAATATTAAAAGTGGTCTTGCATCATTGATTTTCTTAAATCCTTCTGGCTTATCAGGTAAGTTATCAAAAAAAGGTGGTCTTTTTACATAAGTGGAGCTTTCCTCCCAATTATAAATGCTACTTTGGTCTGTTTTAATAGAACTCCATTCTTTTGGTCCTTCAGAAACATTCGAGTATCTCTTAACAAACATATCGGCATTAATAGATTTTAACATTAACTCTTCGATCTCTTTATTTGAAGGCCAAATATCTTTTAAAAATACATCTTTTCCATTTTGATCTTTACCTAATGAATTTTTATAAAGATCATGATGCATGTTACCTGCTAAAGCATAAGCAACTACTAGAGGTGGTGATGCTAAGTAATTTGCTTTTACATCTGGATTAATTCTACCTTCAAAGTTTCTGTTACCTGACAATACTGAAACTGCATAAAGATTTTCTTTATGTATTGTCTCAGAAATTTCTTTATCTAAGGGCCCAGAGTTTCCAATACAAGTAGTACAACCGTAGCCAACTAAGTTGAAACCTAATTGATCTAAATACTTATTTAATCCAGCTTTTTCTAAATAGTCTGTTACGACTTGAGATCCTGGTGCCAATGATGTTTTTACCCATGGTTTTACCTTTAAACCTTTTTCAACAGCCTTTTTTGCTACTAGTCCAGCACCAATCATAACACTTGGGTTTGATGTATTTGTACAAGAAGTAATCGCGCCAATAACAATATCGCCATCTTTAATTTTAAATTCTTTATTATTAACTTTAGCTTCTAAAGGAACCTTTCTTTTTGTATTTTCTTTAAACGCTTTATCGAAATCTTTTGCAGCATTTGTTAATAAAACTTTATCTTGTGGTCTCTTTGGTCCAGAAATACTTGGAACCACAGAATTTAAATCTAATGAGATTGTATCAGTAAATTCTATTTGATCATTTTGGTTTGACCATAGTCCTTGTTCTTTAGAATATTTTTCAACAAGAGAAATTGTATTTTGGTCTCTTCCAGAGAATTTTAAATACTTGATAGTTTCATCATCAATAGGAAAAAATCCACAAGTAGCTCCGTACTCAGGCGCCATATTTGCAATTGTTGCTCTATCAGCTAATGATAAGTTTTTTAGCCCATCACCAAAAAATTCTACAAATTTTCCAACAACGCCCTTTTTTCTTAACATTTGTACAATTGTTAAAACTAAATCACTTGCTGTTGTTCCCTCAGTTAGTTTCCCATTAATTTCAAAACCAATCACTTCAGGTATTAACATTGAAATTGGTTGACCTAACATAGCTGCCTCTGCTTCAATACCCCCAACTCCCCAGCCAAGAACTGATAAACCATTTACCATCGTAGTATGGCTGTCTGTTCCAACTAAAGTATCAGGATAAGCAAATAACTGGCCGTTGGTCTCTGAAGACCAAACAACTTTAGATAAATATTCCAAATTAACTTGATGGCAAATACCTGTTCCTGGTGGAACAACTCTGAAATTATTAAACGCACTTTGCCCCCATTTTAAGAAAGAATATCTTTCACCATTTCTATCAAATTCCCTTTGTACATTTTTTGAGAAAGAATCTTTTTTTGCATAATTATCGACCATCACTGAATGATCAATAACTAGGTCTACAGTAGAAAGAGGATTGATTTTATTTGGATCTTTGTTTTTTGATTTTACTGCGTCTCTCATTGCAGCTAGGTCTGCAACGGCTGGTATTCCAGTGTAATCTTGTAATAAAATTCTTGCTGGCCGATAGGCTATTTCTTGTTTTGAGCTTTTAGTGTTCAACCAGTCTGCAATAGCTTTAATTTGTTTTTTATTTACAGTTAGGTCATCCTCGAATCTTAATAAGTTTTCGAGAAGCACTTTGATTGATTTTGGAAGTTTTTTTATATTTTTCAAACCATTCTTTTCAGCTTTTACAAGATTAAAAAAATTATATTTCTTGCCTGAAACTGTAAGCGTATCTAATGATTGAAATGAATTTTTGCTTTTAAATTCCATGCCCTATACATAGAACAAAATTACGCAAACGATAAGCAAAAAAGACATGGTATAGTTAAAATTCGTTATAAATTTTTTACTTGTGGCAAATTTTCTCAAATATTTTCCAATTAAAGACCACGTAGTAATACTTCCAATTGCCATAAAGAAATAAACCGTGGTGACTATTATCGAGTCTCTCAAATAATTAAATTGAACATCTACAAACGTTGAGACAGTTATCATAGCTACTACAACGCCCTTAGGATTAATAAATTGAAAAAAAAATGTTTCGAAAAAACCTATTGGTTGTTTGACTATTGTCTTATTTGTATCGCTTGAAAATGCAATTTTATAAGCTAGATAGACTAGAAAAAAGCTCCCTAAAATTTTTATAATTAACTGTAATATCTCAAATTTTTGAAAGATAACTATTAATCCAGCTTCCATACAAATTAACATGGATGTCCAACCAAAAATAACGCCCAGCATTAAAGGTATGGTTTTTTTAAATCCAAAATTAAAACCAGAGTGAGACGCCATTATATTATTTGGGCCTGGAGTAAAAGATGTTGCTATTCCGAATAAAACTAGAGTTAAAAATTGAGGATACATTTTTTAAGCAATATCCAAACCATTTTCTGTTTTTTGTGAGGGATGGACCAAAACTACTTTGCCATCCTTTTCTATAGCCCCTAAAATTAAAACCTCAGATACAACACCAGCAATATTTTTCTTAGGGAAGTTACAAACACCAATTACTTGTTTTCCAACTAAATTTTCAGAATTATAGTAATGTGTTATTTGTGCTGAAGATTTTTTTATTCCAATTTTTGAACCAAAATCAACTTCTAAAACTAAAGAAGGTTTTCTTGCTTTGATATTTTTTGATACTTTCAAAACAGTCCCAACGGAAATTTGAACCTTTTGGTAATCTTCAAATGTAATTTCATTCTTCATAATTTTTATTTTATCTATATATAATGAGGTATCACCTTAATCTACAAGGTAAATAAATGAAATTTTGGCATTGAAAAGTCTGTTTTAAAAGTAAATAATATTCAAAATTAATAATACTAATAGAGGGGAAATATGAAAAAAGTATTTATTGCTGCAATTATGTATTTGTCAGTCTTGACTACAAATACTTTTGCAGAAGTTAAAATGGGTATAATTTTAGGATTCACTGGTCCAATTGAATCTTTAACACCAGCTATGGCGGCTTCAGCAGAATTAGCTTTTAAAGAGGCTTCTGACTCAGGTTCGTTACTTGGTGGAGAAAAAATTAAACCGATAAGAGCAGACTCAACTTGTGTTGATTCAGCTGCAGCTACAACAGCTGCTGAGGGATTAGTATCTCAAGGTGTTGCTGCGATTATGGGAGCGGACTGCTCTGGTGTTACTGGAGCTATAGCAAGTAATGTGGCAGTTTCTAATGGTATAGTAATGATATCGCCATCAGCAACTTCGCCTGGATTAACAACTTTAGATGATAAAGGTTTGTTTTTCCGAACAGCTCCATCTGATGCACGTGGTGGACAGATACTAGCTGACATTACAAAAGATAGAAAAATTAAAAGCGTTGCAATTACTTATACAAATAATGACTACGGTAAAGGACTTGCTGATGTTTATTCAGCAGCCGTTAAAGCTCACGGTATTAAAGTAACAACTGTTAACGCTCACGAAGATGGTAAAGCTGACTACAGTTCTGAAGTATCAACATTAGCTTCTGCTGGTGGAGATGCTGTTGCTGTAATTGGTTATCTTGACCAAGGTGGTAAGGGAATAATCCAAGGATCACTTGATTCTGGTGCCTTTGATACATTTATTTTATCAGACGGTATGATTGGTGACTCACTTACAGATACTTTTGGTAAAAGTTTAAATAAATCTTTTGGTTCTCTACCTGGTTCTCTAGGTAAAGGAGCAGGAGTTTTTAAAAACGTTGCTAGTGCAGCTGGAATTGATTCATCTGGTCCATACACTGGAGAGTCTTATGACGCTGCAGCACTTATTGTTCTTGCGATGCAAGCTGGAGGTTCGGCTGATCGTGGTTCAATTGCTAAAAACGTAATGTCTGTTGCGAATGCACCAGGTACTAAGATTTACCCTGGAGAGCTAAAAAAAGGTTTAGATCTTTTAGCTAAAGGTAAATCAATTGATTACGAAGGAGCAACTGCTGTTAAATTTACAGATGTTGGTGAACACGTCGGTAACTTCATAGAAAAAGAAGTTAAGGGCGGTAAATTTAAAAATAAGAAACAAAGATAAAAATTAATTTTAAAGCCTCAGCGGTTTAGCTGCTGAGGCTTTTTTTATACTCTTTTTATTTTTTCTGGTAAAATACCTTTTGGCCTATACCTCATTATTAATAATAACCCGACACCCATCATTAAAAATCTGAAGTATGGAATGCTGTCGATAAGATGAACTTTTAAAGCATTTGTTTCTTCTAATCCGCTTGTGAAGAAATTAATTAAAAATAAAGCAATTGGAGCTGCTTCAATCCACAAAAACCAAACAGCAAAACCCCCTAGGATTGCTCCAAAATTATTTCCGCTTCCTCCAACAATGACCATTACCCAAATTAAAAACGTATATCTCATAGGTCTATAACTACCTGGGGTAAATAATCCATCATATGTCACTAGCATTGCTCCTGCTATTCCTACAATTGCAGAACCAAGAACAAATATTAAAAGGTGTTGTTTAACAACATTCTTTCCCATCGCGTTTGCTGCTTCTTCATTATCACGAATTGCTCTCATCATTCTTCCCCATGGAGAATAAAGAGCTTTTTGAGTTACAATTAAAAGTACTATTACTACAGCTGTAAAAAGTCCTGCAAAACATAATTTCACGAAAACAGTTGAGGATTCAATAACTAATTGTTTTAAAGCTTGCTGTTTTTCTAAATTGTCTGAAATTAAGTTTAAACTTCCTTGATGAAATTTCTGAACCAAATTAATAAACCATTCTTTACCTTGTAAATCTATTTCATATGGGACTGGTCTTTTTAAACCAATTACATTTTTTACTCCACGTGATAACCAGTCTTCATGTTTAATTACTGCTATTACAATTTCAGAAATTAGTAGTGTTGCTATCGCTAAATAATCTGCTCTTAGTCCTAATGCAATCTTTCCAATTACGTATGCTAAGCCTCCTGCAAAAAAAGCTCCAACGATCCAAGAAAATATTATTGGTAAGCCCATGCCACCCAAAAAGCCAGTTGTTGCTGGATTAACTGCTTCGATTGACTCTATAGCTGGCGCAGATATCAATCTTAATAAGATTAATCCAACTATTATTATTGCTGCAATGATGTAGTTCCTATTTTTTAATTTGCTAAATTTTTTTATTATTAAACGAATAATAAAAATCATCGAAAAAATTATGAATGCACATAATAAAATGTTTAAACCGCCAGCTCTCCACGCTTCTTCAACTGGAGGAGCTGAAACCAATACTGCTGCTAAACCTCCAAGCGCTGTGTATCCCATTATTCCAAAATTGATTAATCCTGCATATCCCCATTGAATATTGGCACCTATTGTCATAACTGCAGAGATTAAACATAAGCATAAGATTGATAACGCTATGCTCCATGACTGAAGAAAGCCAACAAGAATTATTAGACCTAACATTATTGAGTATGCAGCGATTACATCTAAATTATTTCTCATAAAACTTTCCCTTTAAAAATACCTGAAGGTCTAAATAATAAAACTACAACTAAAATTGAAAAAGAAACTGCGAATTTATAGTCTGTAGATAATAATTGTAAAAGACCGTCCGGCTCTAAACTTTCTGGTAAGAGATAGACAAAAAACTTCTTATACGCATACGTTAAAAGTATTTCTGAAAATGCAATAACATAACCACCTAAGAAAGCTCCAAATGGATTACCTATACCCCCAACAATAGCAGCAGCAAATATTGGAAGCATATTATTAAAATAAGTAAATGGCTTAAAACTTTTATCTAATCCATACAAAGCTCCACCAATTGTTGCTAAAATTGCTGCAATCACCCAGGTAGTCATAACAACTTTTTTAGGATCTATTCCTGATAAGAGAGCTAAATCTTCATTGTCTGAATAAGCTCTCATACTCTTTCCTGTTTTTGTTTTATTCAGAAACCAAAATAATATTGAAACAACAATAATTGTAACAAATAAAGTGATGACTTGTGTTGATTTTATAGCAAGTCCTTCATTTAAACCTGTCATTTCTTTAAAATCATTTGCCCTTATAATAAATTTTTCTCCATCAAAAAATCTTCTATCAAAAGGTCCAATAATAATTCTTACAATAGCTTGGGTAACAAACATGGTTCCAATACTCACCATTGCTAGCATTACAGGTGGGCTTTTTTTAGTTCTATAATAACTAAAAACTAATTTATCTTTTACAAGTACATAAAAAATAGTGACTATTATACCAAAAGGTATTGCGATTAATGCTGTTGGAAGAAAACCTAAACTTATTCCAATAGATTGAAAATACCATGTAAATAAAATTGTAAACATTGTACCGAAAGACATTAGGTCTCCAGCTGTAAAGTAAGCAAATCTTAAAATTCCATAAATTAATGATACAAAAATTGCTCCTAGTGCTAATTGTGAGCCATAGGATAATGCGGGTACAAATAAATAATTTAGCAGTAAAATAATTGCGTTTAAAAAATCCATTTTAGGCTCCTAGGAAAGAGCTTCTAACTCTTTGGTCATTTAACAATTCTTTGCCAGTTCCAGAATATCTATTTTCACCTGTTACTAAAACGTAACCTCTGTCTGATATACTCAAAGCCTGTTTTGCATTCTGCTCAACCATTAATATTGCAACATTAGTTTTTTTTACTTTTAAAATATGATCAAACAACTCATCCATAACTATTGGTGACACACCTGCTGTTGGTTCGTCTAACATTAAAACTGATGGCTTTATCATTAAAGCTCTACCAAGAGCGACCTGTTGTCTTTGACCTCCAGAAAGTTCGCCAACCAGCTGAGATTTTTTTTCATTTAGAATTGGAAAGAGATCGTAAATTCTATCTAAGATTTCTTTTATATTTTCATCTCTTAAAAAAGCTCCCATCTCCAAATTTTCTCTAACAGTTAATCCTGCAAATACATTCCGGTTTTGAGGAACAAATGCTATTCCGAGTTTAACTCTATCTTGGGGATTTAAATTGGAAATATCCTTGCCATCGATAACTACCTTTCCTGATTTAAGTTTTAATAATCCCAACATAGCTTTCATAGCTGTAGATTTTCCAGCACCGTTTGGTCCTAAAATTGAAACTATTTCACCTTTATTTACATTTACAGAGCAAGATGAGATTATATCTGGACCAGATCCATACCCTCCTGTCATTTTTATTCCTTCAAAAAATGCCATTAATTTTCATCCTTTATTTTCGATCCTCTTCCTAAATAGCTCTCAATGACTTTTTCATTTCTCTTAACCTCATCTGGAGTACCCTCGAATAATACGGACCCCTCTGCTAATACAATAACTGGATTACAAAGTCGGCTAATAAATTCAATATCATGTTCAATCATACAAAAAGTATATCCTTGTTCTTTATTTAATCTTAATATTGCGCTTCCTATATCTTTCAAAAGGGTTCTGTTTACTCCCGCGCCTACCTCATCTAATAAAACTAATTTTGCATCAACCATCATTGTTCTACCTAGCTCTAATAGTTTTTTTTGTCCTCCTGATAAATTTCCGGCTAACTCATTTGAAAGATGTTTTAAATTTAAAAATTCAATTACTTTAAGTGCTTTTTCTTTTACTTTTATTTCTTCTTTTTTAACCAGACTTGGTTTGAATAGTGCATTTACTAATTTCTCACCTGATTGTCCTCCAGGGACCATCATTAAATTTTCTAAAACAGTGAGATTAGTAAACTCATGAGCAATTTGAAAAGTTCTTAAAACTCCTTTTGAAAATAATTCATAAGATGGGATATTTGTAATATCCTCATTATTAAATAAAACTGTTCCTTGGGACGATTTAAGATTACCTGAGATTAAATTGAATAATGTAGTTTTGCCAGATCCATTGGGTCCGATAATTCCAGTGATAGATCCTTTTTTTATTTTTAAAGAACAATCTGATATTGCCTTTAATCCTCCAAACGATTTAGAAAGGTTTTTGACCTGAAGAATATTAGAATCTGACTGCATAAAAAATTATACATTGTTTAATCTTTTAAGGATACTGTTCAAAGATTTTGAGAAATGTCTATAAAATCCAGCCTTTTTTAAATATTTTAATGCGTGTTCATTTAATCCTTTTGGTGTCTGAGAAGATTTCACTAAATATTTCAAATCTTTTTTCGAATTAAGAGATGAATCAACAGATAATGCTATGAATAAGGATGTAATATATTTTTGTGCCTCATTTCTTTTAATACCTCGTTTTACTAACCAATCAGATAATACTTTTAATAATTCGTAAAAAGGAGCCATCATTGAAGACGAAACCCAGAAATTTTTTGATAGCTTTTCGTTTCTAATTTCTATCACAGTTCCTAATTTGTTAAAAAAACCTTTTACTTGCTTATCAGGGGGACAAATAGGTATTGGTCCTAGTTTATTAGATATTGGAGGTAGAGGTATAGCTCTCACTATTTTATTTTTTTTACCAATATATTTTTTAAGTTGAGCAAGATTTATTGTAGAAATAAAACTTATAATTTTTTGACTTTGTTTAAAGTTAAGTTTACTTAAGATTTTTTTTCCAACCTGTGGGGTAATTGCTAAAAAAACCCAATTGGATTTATTTATTAATTGTTGATTATCTTTTGCAATAGTTACTTTTTTAAATCTTTTACTAAGTTTTTTTGCTATAGATTTATTGCGAGGAGATATATAAATTTTTTTGATTTTTAAATTTGATTTAAAAATACCTAAAATAATTGAATAAGCAATGTGTCCTGTTCCTAAAAAACCTAAATTCATTAATTATGCAGAATAACCAAGCAATTCCATTTAATAAAGAAAATTTTAAACAGATCTTATCTAAAGAATTTGCTTGGGTAATTGTAATATCTATTCCAGCTGCTTTAGTAGCTGATTATTTTAATGTTCCTTTGGCATGGTTTTTAGGTCCAATGTTAATTACTTCAATTGTAACCCTCGGTGGAATAAGAACAAAAATGCCAAGATTAGTTTTAAGTACAGTTTTAATTTTTTTAGGTCTTTATATTGGTAATTATATTGATCAAGAATTATTTGCACAAATGCATCAATGGATTTGGACCTCATTGATAATGTTAGCTTATATAATAGTTAGTGTATTGCTTGTTTCAAAATATCTTCAAAAATTTTCAGGTTATGGAAAAAAAACTTCCATTTTTTCAGCGGCACCTGGTGCACTAGGCCCTTTATTAATTTTGGCAGAAGATGAAAAATCTGATCTCAGTCAGGTAGCTACATCTCATTTAATCAGATTGATAATAATTATAACAATATTTCCTTTTATAGTTAATAGTCTCTATGAAACAGAAAATATTGAAACCATTGAAAAAGTAATTATCAACCAAAATTTATTTCATTTGATAATATTAGTTAGCTTGTCAATTGTTTTGATAATTGTTTTCGATAAATTGAAAGTTCCTGCTGCATTACTCGCGGGTACTTTAGTGGCAAGTGGTTTTTTACAAATTACAGATATAGCCTCTTATCAACTGCCTCCTAATATAATTGATTATTGTTTATTAATACTGGGGTCATCAGTTGGCTGTAGATTTGCTGATAAAACTTTTAAAGAAATAGCTAAAAACTCAGCTCATAGTTTTGTAGCTACTTTTTTATTAGTAATTTTAGGTATAATCGCGGCTCTTATAGCTGGATTTTTTATCGATAAGAATTTTTTTACGCTATTGCTGTCTTATTGTCCTGGAGGAATTTATGAAGTTGCAGTTATTGCTATCTTTTTCGATTTAGATCCTGAGTTTGTATCATTCCATCACATAATAAGATTGTTAATGATACTTTTCGTAGTT
>Ga0208624_1001532_pt1 | contig 10926 bp, 9 predicted proteins | sample Knorr_S23_td_DCM_FD_185607 | JGI IMG/M metagenome (GOLD analysis project Ga0208624, IMG submission 185607) | Marine microbial communities from Southern Atlantic Ocean transect - Knorr_S23_td_DCM_ad_71m_LV_A (SPAdes) (version 2) | ecosystem: Environmental > Aquatic > Marine > Oceanic | place...
TTATCTTGAACTAGAAAATCGTTATTTTCTTTAATGATAACATTATCATAATCATAATTGAGAAACTTAAAATCATATATGTTACTTACAATAAAATTTTTAGATTTATAGTTTCCACTAGCTATATTAATATTTAGTATATCAGATAATTTAACTTCATCTCCTATTGAAATATTATAATAACTTGATAAAGATTCTCCAATGATAATGCTCGATTGATTATAAACAGCATTTTGAAACAACAAGCTTTCTCTAATTTTAGCTTCAGTAAATTTTTCTAAATGTTCATATGTTAAAACATTTATAAAAAATTCATAATTTTTTGTTTCTAATAATATTATTGATTTCTTACCGTAATTATTAAATTTTTCATAATCAAAATTATTTACAGATTTGCTTATTTCAAATGAGTACTTATAATTAAAGGCTGATATTTTTTCAAAGATTTCTTTTTCTATTCCTTCCATCACAGACAGTGTTAAAAAAATTATTAATGCTCCAAAGTAAATGCCAAAAAGCTGAGGGAAAAAAGATTTTCTAAATTTTCCATTATCAGTTCTAAAAAAAAACTTTAATATTAAAAAAAATTTAAAAATCATAATTTATTTTTTTATAAAATATAAAGTATAGAGATTGTAGTAGAATAATTAATGGAGCAATTATAAAATTAGTATAATCAAAATTTATTGGAATAATCGATGTAAAATATATATCAACTGGAATTTGAATAAAATTCATTTTGCTTTCAAAAATCAATATAGAAATAGAAAACAAAAGACCCAATACCACACCTATTAAATTTAATGTTAATAGTTTTAGAAGTAAGGAATATGATGAAATTGCACAAATTGTGTTGAAGCCTTTTATTGGAAATTTTTTTGATGATGATCAACTTTGTGAAATAACAAAGAAAGCCTACAGTAAATTTAAATCCAAAAATAGGTGTGAATTGGTAAAGTTGTCAAATTATCATATGATGCTTGAATTATTTCATGGTCCTACTTATGCGTTCAAGGATTTTGCAATGCAAATGATTGCACAAATGTTTCAGGAGGCTTTGAACAAAATTAAAAAATCGATAAACATTATTGTTGCAACCTCTGGAGATACTGGAGCAGCTGCAGTTAATGCCTTTAGTAATTTAAAAAATATAAATTTATTTGTTTTATATCCAAACAACCGTATTTCGGAGATACAAAGACGTCAAATGACCACTGCAAACGCATCAAATATTAAAATCTTTTCTGTTGATGGAACTTTTGATGACTGCCAATTATTAGTAAAAAAAATTTTCAGTGATACTAATTTTTCAAAAAATAATTCTTTAACTGGAGTAAATTCAATCAATTGGGCAAGAATAATATCGCAAGTAGTATATTATTGCTATGCAGCTAGTAAAATTGATTCACAAAAAAAAATAGACTTTTGTATACCAACAGGAAATTTTGGAAACATTTACGCAGGTTTTATTGCTAAAAAGATTGGAACAAATATAGATAAATTAATCATAGCTACAAATCTTAATGATATATTGCATAGAACTCTCTTAACTGGTCAATATTTTAAAGACAAAGTGTATAAGACACACTCCCCTTCAATGGATATTCAAGTTTCTTCTAATTTCGAAAGACTTCTTCATGATATTTATGACAACCCAAAAATTGTTATTAAACAAATGGAAAAATTGAACTCAGAAGGGTTTTATCAAATTGAAAGTTCTGACTTAAATAAATTAAGGAAAGATTTTTTAAGTGGTGTTGCCACTGAGGAAGATACTTTATTAGAAATATCTAGCGTTTATAAAAAATTGAACTTAGCTATATGCCCACATACAGCTGTCGGTACATTTGTATCCCGAAAATTTTTAAACAAAAATAAAGTAATGATTACTCTTGCTACTGCACATCCATCCAAATTTATTGATTCAGTTCAGTCTGCTATAGGAAAGATGATAGCCCAACCTATAGAAATGAAACAGTTGTATTCTAAAACAGAAAGAGTTATTCATGCGCCAAATGAAGTAAATTTTTACAAAAACTACATAAATAGAGAGATTTAATGTGACAATAAATATTGATAAACTTAAAAATGGTATAAGAGTTGTAACTGAGGAGATTCCTTCAATTGAAAGTGTATCCGTTGGAATCTGGATAAATGCAGGTAGTCGAAATGAAAAAAAAATAGAAAACGGGATTGCCCATTTTCTAGAGCATATGGCATTTAAAGGAACTGAAAAAAGAAGTGCCTTACAGATTGCAGAGGAAATTGAAAGTGTTGGTGGATTTATCAATGCATATACCAGTAGAGAAATCACGTGTTATTATGCAAAAGTTTTAAAAAATCATTTACCATTAGCTGTCGATATACTTTCAGATATAATTAGTAACTCTACATTCCATGAACAAGAAATTGAGATTGAAAAAGGAGTTATCATTCAAGAAATTGGTCAAATGAAAGACACCCCTGATGACATAATTTTCGAATTACTTCAAAAAGAAGCCTTTGCTGACTCGGAGTTGGGAAGATCTATTTTAGGTTCAGTTGAGAATATAAATTCTTTTCAAAGAAAAAACTTTATCGATTTTATTGATAATAATTATTTTGCAGAAAAAATAGTTTTATGTGCAGCTGGTAATTTAAAACATAAAGATTTATGCAAGTTAGCCTTATCCTTGCAAGACATTAGAGAGTTAAAAAAACCTAAATCAAAAAATAAGGTTTTATTTAAAGGTGGGGAAAAAAGGGTTATTAAAGATCTTGAGCAAGCACATTTTGCAGTAGGTTTTGAGGCACCAAATTTAAAAAGTCCTAAACTCTTTGCTGGTAAAGTTTTTTCAGTAATAATGGGTGGCGGTATGTCATCTAGACTCTTCCAAGAGATTAGAGAAAAAAGAGGTCTTTGTTATTCAATAGGTACTTCATTTGATTGTTATTCGGACAATGGCATTTTTTTATCATATGCTGGAACATCAGGAGATAAGGTAAAAGAACTTTCAGAAGTAATCGCAAATGAATTTAAGGATTCAATTACGACTATTAATGAAACTGAAGTTGAAAGAGCAAAGACTCAATTAAGATCAAGTTTATTAATGGGGCTTGAAAACTCATCTAGTAGAAGTGAAAGGCTGGCAAGGGGATTAATAATTTGGGATAAAATTGTTGAAGTGCAAGAAACTATATCTAAAATTGATTCTGTCAGTCTAGAAGATGTTAGAGACTTTGGTGTAGAGATGTTTCATAATTCTTGCCCCGCAATGGCTTTATATGGTAAAGTTAAAGATGCTTTAGATGTTAATCAATTTTCTCAAAAACTTCTGAATTGATTACAATTTAAATGAATTTGTTTTCAAAGTCTAAACCACTAATATTATCAGAAAAACTAATTTTAAGGTTACCTTTATTAACAGATTACAAAAGCTGGGTCATTTTAAGAAGAAAATCTGAAGATTTTTTAAACAAATGGGAACCTGAAAAGGATTCTAATTATTATTCAAAAACTAACTTTAACCAAAGGGTAAAATGGGCAAAAAAAAACTTCAATTCTAAAAAGGTTATTCATCTTTTTATTTTTTTACGTTCCAACAATCATTTGGTAGGAGGAATAACTTTGGATAATATACGGTACGGACCTTTCCAATCAGCAACATTAGGATATTGGCTAGGTGAAGAATTTTCTAAAAAGGGAATTATGACTGAAAGCCTAATTTCATTAATTAGATATGCTAATAAAGATTTAGGTATCTCAAGAATAGAAGCAGCAACTTTACCTACAAATTTAGCTTCAAGAAGATTGTTAGAAAAGTGTAATTTCAAATATGAAGGTGTTGGTCAATACTTTTTACAAATAAAGGGAAAATGGGAACACCATATTTTATATGCAAATATTTGTGATTCGAGAAAAATTCGATTGAAAAATTAAATGGGAAAAAATATGACTTCTAACTTAAGTCAATTTATAAAATTTTTGAAAGAAGAAATAAGTGAAAATCAGATCAGTAGTGCAAATACTATTGATGTAATTGACCCTAGAGACAGGCTTGAAAATAAGTCAGAAATTTGTGTTAAACCAAAAAATACACAGGAAATTTCAAAAATACTTAAATTAGCAAATAAGTTTATAATACCGATTATACCAATTGGTGGAAGTACTGGTTTGGTTGGTGGTCAAATTGCTTCGCAATCTAATCATGTTACATTATCTCTAGAGAAATTAGATACCATTAATTTTTTCAAAGACAGCAATTTGTTATATGTACAATCTGGAGCTATTTTATCTAATATTAAGAAATTAGCTTTTAATAATGGAAGACTTTTTCCATTGTCCCTTGCGTCAGAAGGATCATGTCAAATAGGCGGAAATTTGGCTACTAATGCAGGTGGGTTGAACGTTATAAAATATGGTAACGTTAGGGATTTATGTTTGGGATTGGAGGCAGTGTTGCCTTGTGGTCAAATTGTTTCAACTATGAAGCCATTAAAAAAAAATAATATGGGATTTGATTTAAAAAACCTATTAATTGGATCAGAAGGAACATTGGGTATAATTACTTCAACAATATTAAAAACATTTCCAATTCCAAAAGATCCCGTTTCAATTTTTTTATCAATAAACAATTTGGCAGATGTGTTATTTGTGTTTGAGAAAATTTCTAGAGAGTTTAGTGAAAGAATTTTAGCTTTTGAATTAATAAAAATGACAGGTATAGACTTCATTGAAGAGACTGGATTTACAATTAAAAATCCTTTTAATAAAAAAACAAATTGGAAAGTTCTCATTGAAATAGATGTTAATATAGGCCCAATTAATTTGGGGGAAATTATAGAAAATACATTTTACGATTTACTCTTAGAAAATAAAATAATTGAAGTATTTTTTGCCACTAATATTAATCAAAGGAATGAATTTTGGAAAATTAGAGAATTAATCCCTGCTGCAAATAGAAAAAAAGGTTCTATTTGTTCGAATGATATATCTGTTCCCATAGAAAAAATTCCAGAATTTATAAAAAAATTAGATAACTCCATCTATTTATTTTCAAAAGATGTTTTAATTAATTGTTTTGGTCATATAGGTGATGGCAATTTACACTATAATCTTTTTCCAAGATCTGAAAATGCTCGAATTGAACTTGAGAAAAATAGAAAGAAACTTCTAAACATTATAAATGAATTAGTAAATAAATATTCTGGTTCTATTAGTGCCGAACATGGTATTGGAAGATCAAAAATCAAGGAATTATATAAATTTGAAGATCCTGGAAAACTTTATATGATGAAATTAATAAAAAATGTTGTTGATCCTAAAAATATATTAAATCCTGGAACTATATTTTATTAATAAAGATATTTATTTAGGTCTCTCTAGCTCAAATTTTGTATTTATAATTGTATAGTCTTTATAACCCATTCTGGCTACTGGGTTAAAAGTTAGCACATCAAATATCCCATTTTGTAAGTACTTATCATCAATATGTATTCCTATTACTTTACCTATAACCATATTATTGCTTAAACCTGGAAGTTCTATAATCTTGTATAACTTACATTCTAAAGATGCTGGAGATTTTTTTACTCTTGGAACATCTATATTTACACAATTGCTTTTTTCTAATTTTGACAAATTAAATTCATCTGTTTCTTTGGAGTAATTTCCAGAAGATACATTCATTTGATTTATTAGTTCCTTACTAACTATATTTACAACAAAGCTTTTTGTATCAGAAATATTTTTTAGTGTATCTTTTAATGAATTTTCATTTTTTTTTGTACCTGTTATAGAAAACATAACCATAGGAGGATTATCTGAAATTGCATTAAAAAAGCTGTAGGGTGCAAGATTTACATTTTTATCTTTATCTATAGAAGAAATCCAACCTATTGGCCTTGGAGCAACAATTGCTTTAAAGGGGTCGTGCGGTAGTTTATGTCCTGTTTCTGTGTTGTAAAACATGTATTTGCTTTCCAAAAAAACTTGGTAATGATGCTTTATTAATATTTTTTATTACTATAATGAATTGTTTGATTACTACATATCTAAATACTAAACAAATCAAATTTTTTATATGATTCGATTTAAACACGAAACTGAAAATGATATGCAAGAGGTTGAAGATTTACTTGATTTAGTATTTTCTCCATCTAGGAAAAATTTAAGTTCTTACTTATTAAGAAAAAATGTTCCTAAAATAAGTACACTTTCTTTTGTGGCTAAGAATAATAAAGGTTCAATAGTAGGCATAATTAGAAATTGGCCAATTTTTATTGAAAGCAGAAAAAACATATCTCTTTTAATAGGACCAATAGCAGTACATCCTACATTTCAAGGCGAGGGTCTGGGTACCTTTTTAATAAATTACTCAATAAAAGAATCAAAAAAATATGGGTGGGAACGTGCAATTTTAATTGGAGATATTCAATATTATAAATCTTTTGGTTTTTTTCAACAAAAAAACAATAAAATTGATTTTCCTTCACCTACAGATCCACAAAGAATTTTATTGCTTGAAATAAAGAGTAATTCTTTTGAAGGAATAAAGGGCAAAGTAATAAAATTTTATTAGGAATGACTATTTAAGTTATAGGGTTATATTTTATATCTTCTAGATATTGCAGGACGTTATTTCTAACATTTTCATAATTTGAATCTAAAGTATTTTCTACAATCTCTTTAATTTTTGACAATTTTATATTTCTTAATAGAGATTTTACTGGTGCAATACAGTTTGGTTGCATAGATAAAGATTTAAAACCCAAGGAGCAAAGTACTAAAGCTTCAATAGGTTTTCCAGCATCTTCCCCACAAAAACTAAGTGGTATTGTATATTTCTCACTTTTTTTAATTATCAATTTTAAGAATGATAAAAAACTATTGCTTAACATATCATACCTTTTTCTAACCTTTTCATTTTCGCGATCTGCTGCAAAGAAAAATTGTTTAAGGTCATTTCCACCAACCATTAGAAAATCAACGTTTTTAAAAAATGAATTAGGTGCAAATGCTAAGCTTGGAACCTCTAACATTGCTCCTATTTTTACTAATTTAGGAATAATTCTGTTCCTATTTTTTTCTCTTTTTATTTCTTCAAAAATTATTTCTTTTGCTTCAAAATACTCTCTGGGCTCAGTTACCAGAGGTATAACTATATTTAAATTTCTGCCTTTAGCTCCTCTTATCAAAGATTGTACTTGCATTTTAAACACACCAGTTCTTTCTAATGTAAGACGTATTGCTCTCCATCCTAATGTTGGGTTGGGTTCAATTTCAGGTGTTATTGTTGGTAGTATTTTGTCACTTCCAATATCTAATGTTCTGAAAAATACAGGATTTGGGCCAGCAGAATCTAATACTTTACAATAAATTTTTGCTTGCTCAGCTCTTTTTGGTACTCTGCTATTAATTAAAAATTGAAGTTCTGTTCTATACAAACCAACACCATTGGCTCCTGATTCATTTAATGATGGAAGGTCTGCCATAAGTCCAGCATTCATCATTAGTAAAATTTTATTATTATCAAGTGTTCGTGCTTCTTTATTTTTTAATGCCAAAAAACTTTTTTTTGCTTTAGTTCTTAGTTCAATTTTGCTGACATATAATTTCATAATAGAATTTTCTGGTCTTAAATGAACTATTCCTTGATCAGCATCTAATATTACAAGATCTCCATTAGACGATTTATTAATGATATCTTTTGTTTGTATTAATAATGGAATGTTTAATGCCCTACAAACTATAGTAGTATGACTGCCAACTGAGCCATCTTCTAATACTAAACCTTTCAATTGATTTCTCAATGAAACCAACTCTAGAGGGCTAATGTTTCTAGCAACCAAAATAGGTTCTTTTACTTGATCAAGGTTGAGATGGGTATTTTGGTTTGTAAGTATTTTGAGTAGAATATTAGACATTTCATAAAATTCAAGAAGTCTTTCTTTAAAATAAAAATTTTGAACTTTTGTTATTCTAGATTTTATAACTGTTTGTTCTTTTTCTACTGCAACAATTGCTGAAAGGCCACTATCTATAGATGTTTCCATTCGATTTATCCAACTTCTATCTTCAATCAAAAGTTTATGAGTTTCTAGTATTTCTAAAAAATCTCTTTTCTTTTTGAAGTATTTTTTACTTATAATTTCAGATAATTGATTATTAAGTTTACTTATACTCTTTTTTAGTTTTTGTTTTTCAAGGCTTGGATTATCAGCTATTGGATTTTTAATCTTAATTTGAGGCTCCAATAAAACTGCTGTCCCAATAACTATGCCTTCTTTTCCAATTGATCCATTTATAGAAAAAGGTTTTTTTCTCTCACGAATTAGTTCATCAGTATCATCTGAATTAGTAAAAGCACCCAATTCAGCCATTTCAGCAATAACCATTGCGACTATTTCTAATCCATAAATATCATCTTCGGTATAATCTCTATTTTTAAGGTTTTGAATTACTAAAACTCCAAGAATTTTACCTAAGCGTTGTATTGGAACTCCAAGGAAAGAATTATAAATTTCTTCACCAGTTTCAGGTAGATATCTAAATCCCTTAGTTTTTGATACTTGAGATGTTTTAATGGGTTCAGCGGTTGCAGCAATTTTTCCAACAAGTCCTTGACCAACATTTAATTCAGAATAATGAACAGCTTTTGACTGAAGCCCTTCGGTAGCATAAAGTTCTAGATTATTATTTCTATTTAATAGATATATTGAACAAACTTCTGATTTCATAGAAACTGCAATTATCTTTACAATTTCATCTAATCTAGCCTGCGCTTCTCCCAGCTCAGACAAAGTTTCCTTGAGCCGTTTTAATAAAACCCTGGAATTATAATTATTACTGGGTTGCGTCATAAATCTAGACCTTGCTTAGTTCAAATGCCTCATGAAGAGATTGAATAGCCAGTTCTAAGTATTTTCTTTCCAATAGAACAGAAATTTTAATTTCAGAAGTAGAAATAACCTTGATATTTATGTTTTCGTCACCAAGTGTTTTAAACATTTTTTTGGCAATACCTGAATGACTTCTCATACCTATTCCAACAATTGATATCTTAGAGACTTGCCTATCTACGTCTAATTTTCTGTACTCTATTATATTATTTTTTTTCCCCTCTTCTAACGATTCCTTAGCCATATCAACCTGATCAGTGGGACATGAAAAAGTTACATCAGTTAAGTCATTATCAGATATATTTTGAATTATCATATCAACATTAATGTTGGCTCTAGATAAACAATCAAATACAATTCCTGCAACACCTGGTTTGTCTTTAACTCCAAGAAGAGTTAATTTAGCTTCATTTTTTGAAAAAGTAATTCCTGACACTACCTTCTTTTCCATCATATCCTCCTCATCGCATAATAAAGTACCAGAACCCTTTTTAAAAGAATTCAGAACCCGTACTTTTACTTTATATTGCATAGCTAATTCAACAGAGCGAGTATGTAAAACTTTTGCTCCAAGGGATGCAAGCTCTAACATTTCCTCATAAGAAATTTTATCTAATTTTTTTGCACTAGCTGTAATTCGAGGGTCAGTTGTATAAATCCCGTCTACATCAGTATATATATCACACCTTTCAGCACAAATTGCTGCAGCTAAAGCAACTGCACTTGTATCTGAACCACCTCTACCAAGAGTTGTTATCCTATTCTTATTACTTATTCCCTGAAATCCAGCAACAATTGCAACCTGCATTCCATTTGTAAACCTTTTCTCTAGATTTTTAGTACTTATGTCTAATATTCTAGCATTAGAATGATTGTCGGTAGTTATTATAGGTATTTGCCACCCTTGCCAGCTTCTTGAATTAATTCCCTCATTTTGTAAAAGTAGGGCCATAATGCTAGCAGAAATATTTTCTCCAGTTGATAAAATGGCATCATATTCTCTAGCATCGTAAATTGCAGACACTTCCTTTACTTTTCTAACTAAATGATCTGTTGTTGATCCCATTGCTGAAACAACGACTATGACTTTTTTTTTGTTTTTTACTTCTTCAACAATTTTTAAAATTGCATTTCGCATAATGTTAAGGTCAGCTACTGATGTACCCCCAAATTTCATTACAATAGTTGACAATTTAAAATCCTCATAAAATCTGACTAAAAAATTAATCTAATATGATTAATTAGTTTTACGATCAGTCCACGGAAGTGGAGTTACAGGTATACCGTCTTCATATAAAGATTTAGCTTCTTTTAATGTTGTTTTTCCATATATAGATCTTTCAGGTGAATCCCCAAAATAAATTGCTCGTGCTTCCTTTTCAAAATTTTCACCCACATATTCACAGTTCTTTTCAATTTCTTTTTTTAATTCCTTTAAAATGATCTGCTCTTTATTTAGATTAGGTTTGAGTACTTCTTTAAGAGGTTTATTTTCTTTTGAATTAACACTAGGTGACATCAAAGATTTGGATATTGAATTAGAACCGCAAATCTCACAAGAGAGTAATTTTCCTTTATTTAATCTCTCGTATGCATCGGAATTACTAAACCAACTTTCAAACAGGTGTAGATTTTTACATTGAAGTTTATACTTTATCATAATTTAATTTTAGCTATTTATTTTATTTTGTTTTTTTTCTCTTCTTGTGGTTACAGGTTGAAAAGCAATAGAAACATGAGCTTCACAATAGGGTTTTCCCTGCTCTGATGGATGACCACAAAACCAAAACTCTGAAGTTGCGGGGTCTCCAATTGGCCACTTGCAAGTTTTTTCAGTTAATTCTAATAAAGAAAGTTTTTTTGCATTTTTTTCTATCTTTATCATATTGGCTAATGTGACTTGGTCAACTTCAGATTCTAATTCACCACTTTCAGACAAAAAGTTATCATTAATTTTGGAAATACTATCAGATGTATTTTCATTATTAATGAGTTTTTTGATAGATGGTTTTCTTCCTCTTTTCTTTCCTTTTCTTTTTGCAGATT
>Ga0208624_1001533_pt1 | contig 10922 bp, 10 predicted proteins | sample Knorr_S23_td_DCM_FD_185607 | JGI IMG/M metagenome (GOLD analysis project Ga0208624, IMG submission 185607) | Marine microbial communities from Southern Atlantic Ocean transect - Knorr_S23_td_DCM_ad_71m_LV_A (SPAdes) (version 2) | ecosystem: Environmental > Aquatic > Marine > Oceanic | place...
ATTAAAAAACTAAATTTAACTGCATTATTAATAATGCTAATGCTTATCAATCAATTATTTGCTCAATCAGATAAAATATTATTATATGGAAGTTGTAATGTTGATGAAGCAAATAAATTATCTGAATACCTTAAAAATACTTCAAACATTGATTTAGCATTTGAAAAAAAAGATGAAGCTAATTTAATATTTTCTAACTATGCAATAATATTTCTATGCGGTAATTCTTATCTGAAATTGTCAGACGCACAAATTCAGGAGTTAAATAAAATGATTTTGAATGGAAGTTTACTATTAATTGATAATTATAGATCTGATTATACATTATCAATCTTTCTTAAAAAACTGCTTGCCGAATATCCTGAAAAAAATAATTCTATTTCAGAAGTTTTGAAAAATAATCCATATAGGATTAATTTTGAACAATTACAGTTTAACACAAAACAAGTATTCATTAGTGAAAAACTGAGAGTTTTAGCTTTAAAAGATGAAAGTATTTTTGAAAGTGTGCTTAATGACGATAACAATTTAAGATTGGGATCTGGTATTATATTTAATTACTTAATTGGAAACTAAGTTTTACTTTTCTCTGCTTCAAAAACTCTCCTTCTAAGATCTGAAGTAGAATAATCATGGTCTCTTGTATTAAAAATACATTTAATAGGAAGCTCATGCCCTGTAAAAGGCTTTCCTTTGTGATCTGCACCAAGAATTCTCACATCTGGCTGTATATTTTTTAAAACCTCAATTAAGTCAGCTTCGGTATCATATGTTACTACTTCATCAACAAACTTTAGAGAGCTTACTATACCTATTCTTTCTTCATGTGATTGAACAGGTTTATTCTTTTCAGGACGATCTATGCTAGGATCTGATTGTACCCCAACAATTAAGTAATCACAATATTCCTTACATTCTTCAAACATTAAAGCATGGCCGTAATGACAAAGATCAAAAGAACCAAAAGTTATTCCAATAATTTTATTTTTCTTCATTTTTAGCTTTCTTCCAATAATTTAATAGCTCACCTAATGATATATCTTCAATTTTTTGATTATTTTTTTGAACAATTTTTTCAATAAAATTAAATCTTCTATAAAATTTCTGATTAGTCTTTCTTAATGCTAAATCAGCAGAAATATCAAAAAATCTTGCAAGATTAACTATGGTAATTAATAAATCTCCAATTTCCTCTTCAATGTTATTTAAATCATTATTGTTTATAGCCTGTTTTAATTCTCCTAATTCTTCGTCAACTTTATCCATTGCTTGAGAAGAGTTTTCCCATTCAAAACCTACAGCGCCTGTTTTATCTTGATATCTTTGAGCTACAATTAGAGCTGAAAGTGATTTGGGCATACCGTCAAGAATGGATTCCCTATCTTTTTCGCTCTTTTTAATAAGCTCCCAATTTTTTGCATTTGATAAATCTTCACCATCATAGTTTTTGTCAAATATGTGAGGATGTCTTTTAATTAATTTTTCATTTATTTGTTGGACAACGTCCTCAAAATCGAATGTTTTTTTCTCAGAAGCTATGACTGCTTGAAAAACTACATGTAGAAGCAAATCTCCTAACTCCTCTTTCAAATTTTCAGAATTTTTTTCTAAAACTGCATTTACCACCTCATTTGCTTCTTCAATTAAATGTGGGGTCAATGATTCTGAAGTTTGCTTTCTGTCCCAATCACAACCATTATCAGATCTTAGCTTAATTACAATATCAATTAATTCTTTTACTGATTCACTCACAACAAATGTTTCCTGAAAAATTGGAAATAATCTCTTCTTGCTTTAAGAACATAATTTTTTTGGCATCTTTTGTATCATCATTAAATCCAATTAAATGCAATACTCCATGAATTATAAGCCTACTAAGCTCATTATCAAGAGAAACATTAAATTCCTTAGAATTTATCCTGGCCATTTCAACACTGATGTAAATTTCAGCTTCTAAATCATTATCATTCTTAATAGGAAAAGTAACTATGTCTGTTAACACATCATCATTAAAATATTCTTTTTTAAAAGAGTTCAATTTATCATTATCACAGAAAATCAAATTGATTTGTACCTGATTATATTTAGCTGTCTCAAGTGATGAATTTATTAGTTGAATGATATGATTTTTATTTAAATCAATATCTTTATACTCATTAAAAATATTTATTTCATTCATCATCTTTTGATGGATATTCAGGTCTAGAATGATACAATCCTGATAATACTGGTAACAAACCATGTTTACCATCTCTTCTGCCTTTAATTTTTTGAAGATCTTCCATTGTTAATGGACATTCATCTAATTGCCCGTCTTCTAATCTACTTCTAATTGCTTTATCAATCATTGTTTCAAATTTTTCTAATGTTGGATTTTTAAGTGAGTTAGCTTGTGCTTCGATTGCTTCAGCTAACATAACAATACCTGTTTCTTTTGATGTAGGTTTTGGACCAGGATATCTAAATTCATTCTCGTCAACTTTGCTATTATTTTCTAATGCTTTTTTGTAGAAAAACTCCATTCTATTTTTAGCATGATGAGTTTCAATAAAGTCTTTAACAATAGTTGGTAATCCATATTCGTCAGCCAAAGTAAGTCCATCAGTAACATGCTGTTTTAGAATTTTTGCACTCATATGAGGGGTTATAGAATCATGTTTATTTTCTCCAGTTTGATTTTCCGCATAATATTCTGGTTTTTTAATTTTTCCAATATCGTGATAATATGACCCTACCCTACATAACAAAGCTCTAGCTCCAATAGCATTCGCACAGGATTCTGCTAAAGTTCCAACTTTCACACTATGGGTATGAGTTCCAGGTGCGTCTTCCATTAATTTTTTTAATAATGGCTGATCATAATCAAGTAATTCAATTAAACTTAAATCTGTTGTTATTCCAAAAAAAGACTCAAATAATGGTACAAGCCCGAATGCTAAAATTGGACAAAGAAAACTTGAAAGAGCTAAATAACCAACTGTTGAATAATTATAATCAAGAAAATCAATTCCTTTGAATAACATGACTGAGAAAAAGACAAATAAACTACACAATACTAGGGTTAACATAGTTGTGATAATTTGTCTTCTTTTTCTCAATTTTCTAACACTTAAAATTGCAATAAATGATATAAAAAACTGTATTATTGCGAAGTCTAAATCGTTCCCAATGAGTAATGAAACTAAAAGTATTAATATTGTTGATGAAATAAGTGAGACTGTAGTATCTAGTAATACTGTTAATAAAATTGAAAACATTGCAATTGGAATAATATAAACGGGTAATTGATAACTAACTATAATCCATGAGGAAAAGACAATTAAGTACATCAATAGTCCAATTAATAATAGAAATTTTGAATCATTAAAATACTCATTCCTATAAATGTAAAAGAAAGAAAAAAGTAAAAATAATAGTATTGATACTACAAAGAAGGCTCCTAGATACTCTCTAAACTTGTCTGCTGCCTTTTCATATCCAAGTCTTCTTTCAGATTCTAATTGCAATGACTTCAACTTAAGTAGTACGGATTCAGTAATTCTATTATTTGTATCTACAATTAGCTCATTAGCAAGTACAGTCCCTTGAAACCTTGAAACTTTATCTAATCTTTCCTTTTGTCTTGATTCAGTTAAATCTTTGTCAAAGAGAATGTTCGGTTTAGTAAATTCATTAATTAACTCATAACTAAGTATAGATTTTATATCAAGCTCATTGTCATATATCTGATTTACTTCTTCTCTATTTTTTTTCCAAGCTGATTCAATATCATTATAATTTTTTGTTGGAGCAATTACTAATTCCCCTCCTTGAATAATACTTATATCATCGCTAAAAATATTTTCTAATGGTTCATCAATTATACCTTCTGCCCATCTATTTAGACATATTTGTTTAATTTGATTTTTAAATAATTCTAAATTCAGTGGTTCTGAAAGAGATTCATTAATTCCAAGTAACTGATCCCATTGGGCCTTATCAATTTGAAATTGATATTGATTAAGAAATTCACTGTACAATGTAACATATGTGGTGCTATCAGCGATGAAACTAGATTGAAAACTCTCAAATTCTGGTTCATAACGATATTTATAAAGTGAATCTTGAGATGAAATAAACTGATCATGCGCTGTATATATATCATTTAAGTAAATGAAAAAAGTATCTATCACAGAAATTTGATTATCAACAAAGTCTTGATCTCTTGAAAATGAAAAAGGAACTGAATTTCGAGCTTCATTTAAATCTTTATTTAGTTTTTGTTCTGTTTTTAAAATTCCAAAATCAAAAGGTGCAATTATGGGCTCATTTGCAATATCATTTAATTGATAGGAATATCTGATAGAAAACCCTGTAGGAAATGTCAAAGATATTGCAAAAGAAAGACCCAAAAAAATCAGTATTGGAGATCTATTTTCTAAAAAAAAACTTTTTATCTTTTGGAAATTATTCATCTTACCATTTTATAGCTGCTGAAGCCCAAGTATAACCAGCGCCAAAAGCAGTTAAAATAATGTTATCGCCTTTGGTAAATTTGCCTTCTTCAATTGCTTCACATAATGCAATAGGAATAGTAGCAGCTGTTGTATTACCGTACTTATGAATATTAATATACATCTTCTCCATTGGTAATTTCATTCTTTCGGCGCATGCTTCTAATATTCTTCTATTTGCTTGATGTGCAACTACTAAAGAAACATCATCAACTGATAAATTGTTGTGCTCTAAAGCAACATTAATTGCCTCAGGCATTCTTTTAACAGCATTTTTAAATACTTCTCTACCATTCTGATAAGGTAAATGCATTCTATCTTTAATAATATCCTCATCAATCCTTAAAGGATTAAAAACAGAACCAGGTGCTTTTGCTGTCAAATGTTCAACACCATCACCATCCGCGTATAAATGCGTGGATAAAATTTGACTTTCATCGTTTGATTCTTGCAGAACTACTGCCCCTGAACCATCACCGAATAATACTCCTGTAGCTCTACCTTCTGGAGTTCTATCGATAATTGTTGACATTAAATCTGAGCCAACTAGTAAAATATTACTATATTTACCAGATTTAATGTATTGGTCTCCCATCTCTAATAAATATATAAAAGCAGAACATGCTGCGCTAATATCATAAGCAGGAATATTTTTTTTAATTCCAAGTTTTCTTTGAATAATTGGTCCCATTCCTGGAAAATTATAATCAGAGCTAACTGTCCCAACAATAATTGCATCAATATCATTTGGTGATATACCTGCATTTTCAATTGCTTGAACACATGCAGGTAAAGCTAAATCAGAATTTGGAGTTCCAGGAAGAACCCATCTTCGTTCTTTTATACCAGATCTTGTTTGAATCCATTCATCTGTTGTATCCATCATCTCTTCAATATCATGATTTGTCACAATATTATCAGGAACATTAAATGCAATACCTGCTATTTTTGATTTCTTCATAATAATTTTTTGAGCTGATCTATAAGCCGGGTTCTGTACATCTATAGATGCGATGACTATTTCTCTCTATCTTATATTTCTATAAAACTCTAGCAATCTACCCTTCCCTCAATTGATACGAGCAGTATCTCGGGTCTACGTGATCTTGCACCTAGTGGGGTTTACCAGCTAATAATGTTACCACTATTACTGGTGGTCTCTTACACCACCGTTTCACCCTTGCCATTTACTGGCGGTTTACTTTCTGCTGCACTGTCCATATTCTCACGAATCCCACCTGTTAGGTGGCACTATGCTCTTTGGTGCCCGGACTTTCCTCTCAATAAATTGAGCAATCATCCAATCAGCTCTTGTGGATATAATAAGGGATAGATATTGAATTTAGAAGAAAAAAATTAATTTTCTAATTTGTAAAGAAATCTACTGCAGTTACCGCAAAAAACGATATTTTGAGATAATGCCTCATTGATACTTTGTGGAGGGACCATTGCACCACAACCTTCACAACTACTGTCTAAAATTTCAGCTACAACTAAACCTTTTCGGGCTTTATAGATCTCAGCATATTTTGACATTGTATTAGAATCTATACCTTGAGAAACCGACTCTCTTTCGGACTTTAATGCGTTTTGTTCTTCTGAGACTTCTTGCATTTTAGCGTTTAGAGCATCTTTTTTAGCATTAAGTTCAGAAATAATTCCATCCAGAGAAGATTTATCTTCTTCAATTTCTTTAGCAAGCTCTTCTTTTTTGCTCATAAGATTAATAAGCTCATTTTCTTTTTCAGTTAAAAGATTTTTCTCAAAATCGATTGTTTCCATCATAGCATCATACTCTTTATTTGTACTAATAGAACCATCAATGAGTTTATCTTTTAAAGAATTAATTTTTCCAGAAGTAGTTTCAACTAAATTTTCATTGGTACTAATTAATACAGATGTTTCTTTAAATTCATTTTCTTTATTCTGAAGTGATGATTTAATATCATCTTCTTTTTGAGTAAGCTCTTCAACTTTTGTGGGTAAATCACCAAGCAGTTTTTCAATCTCAAATAATTTATTATCAACTTCTTGTAATAAGATTATTTGATTAATTAAGCTCATTAAATAGGATTTCCAAGATTTGTCTTCATTTCGAAATGAATATATTCTAAATACATAATAAAAAAAACATTTATTATAAGTTTAAATAATTATATTATTCCTCGTGTCAAATTTTGAGAAATTAAAGACTTTTGAGCCTCTTGCATCTAGTCTAACAATTAAAGATTCCCCTATTCATGGATTGGGTCTTTTTGCAATAACTGAAATATCATCAGACACTGAACTTGGAATATCACACGTAAAAGATGATAGATTTTCTCACGGATATATCAGAACTCCTCTAGGCGGATTTTTTAATCATTCAAAAAAGCCAAACTGTAAAGCAGTGTATGATGGAGATTTTATTAAAATTATTACTTTATCAAACATAAATTCAGGTGATGAAATTACCGTTGATTATACAAAACATGATTGGATAAAAAAAAACCAATGAAGAACTATTTATTTACATCTGAATCCGTCACAGAGGGGCATCCTGATAAAGTCGCAGATCTAATTTCAGATAATGTGGCAAATTATTTAATCAATCAAAATGAGAGTTATAGAGCTGCTATCGAGACAATGGTTTCATCGAATATGGTAACAATTGCTGGAGAAGTTAAAACGAGCTTAATTGATAACACTGACTCAATTGAAGAATTAGTTAGGCAAACGGTCAAAGATATCGGTTATGAACAAGAAAACTTTCATTGGAATACATTATCTTTTAAAAACTTAATTCATAATCAAAGTATTGACATCGCAAAAGGAACTGATAATTTCGGAGCTGGTGATCAAGGAATGATGTTTGGATATGCTTGTAATGAAAATGATTCATTTATGCCAAGTGCAATTTACTATAGCCATAAAATTACGAAAGCACTCTCAATTGCAAGACGTAATGGAGAAAACTGGATGGGTCCAGATGGAAAAGCGCAAGTAACAATCGAATATAGCAATGTGAACAAACCTATAAGAATATCAAACGTAATTTGCAGCACCCAACATAGTGAAGATTTAAAAGATAATCCTGCTGAAGTTCAAAAAAGAATAGAGCAAATTATCAAGCCAGAATTGGGTGATATGTGTGATAATAATACTATCTTTCAAGTAAACCCAACTGGTAATTTTGTCACAGGTGGACCAGATGGTGATACAGGAGTTACAGGAAGAAAAATCATTGTAGATACATATGGTGGCTATGCACCTCATGGTGGAGGAGCATTTAGTGGAAAGGATTGCACAAAAGTCGATAGAAGTGGAGCATACATGGCACGATATCTAGCTAAAAATATTGTAGCTTCAGGAGTTTCTCAAAATGCTACTATTCAACTTAGTTACGCTATAGGTGTTAAAGAGCCTGTATCACTTTATGTCTATTGTGACGGTAAAGTTAGGAATGATATATCAGATTGGATTTATCAAAATATTGATTTGACACCTTTAGGTATTATTAGAAAATTTAATCTATTTAAATTAGACCTAAGCGAAACTACAAATTATGGTCATTTTGGTAAAAACCATCTTGCTTGGGAAAATACTGATATGGCAAATCAATTAAACTTTTAAGAGGAAAAATGAGATTACAAACAACTGAAACAAACAAATTAACTAAAACAACAGATAAAGTGATAAATCAATCCAAAAAAATTGTTGAGTCTTTACCATACAAAATTAAAGACATTGCATTAGCAAAGTTAGGTAGAGATAAGATTGAAATTTCTGAAAAGGAAATGCCAGGCCTAATGGAATTAAGGAAAAAATATTCTAAATCTAAACCTCTGAAAGGTTTTAGGCTTACAGGATCATTACACATGACAATAGAAACAGCAGTGTTAATAGAAACCTTAAAAGATCTTGGTGCCGATATTAGATGGGCAAGTTGTAATATTTTTTCAACACAAGATGAAGCTGCTGCAGCGATTGCAAAAACTAAAACTCCAGTTTTTGCATGGAAAGGTGAAACCCTTGAAGAATATTGGGATTGTACACTACAAGCTTTGACATTTAAAAATAATTTAGGTCCAAATCTTATTGTTGATGATGGTGGCGACGCGACACTGCTCATTCATAAAGGATATGAATTAGAAAATTATTATAAAAAACACAAAAAACTTCCAAAAATAACATCTATAATTGAAGAAGAAATTGTTATTGAAAAACTTTTAAGAAAAGTACATAAGAAGAATCCAAATCATTGGCATAGTATTGTGCCTGATATCATAGGAGTTTCAGAAGAAACAACAACAGGAGTAGCGCGTTTACAGCAAATGATTGATGATGCAGTTTTACTCTTCCCTGCTTTTAATGTAAATGATGCAGCAACTAAATCTAAATTTGATAATTTGTATGGTTGTAGAGAGTCTTTAGCAGATGGTATTAAGCGCTCAACTGAGATTATGCTGGCTGGAAAAACTGTAGTTGTGTGTGGATATGGTGATGTAGGTAAAGGTTCTGCTCAATCTATGAAGTCTTATGGGTGTAAAGTGATTGTTACAGAAATTGATCCAATATGTGCACTTCAAGCAGCAATGGAAGGTTTTGAAGTAAGGAAATTAGAAGATGTATTACATAGAGGTAATATTTTTGTAACAACAACTGGAAATAAAGATATTATAACCCTTAAACATATGAAAAAAATGAAAGATCAAGCAATTGTTTGTAATATTGGTCATTTTGATAATGAAATTCAAGTTGATGCTTTAAATAATTCAAATGCAAAAAAGGAACAAATTAAGCCCCAGCTTGATAGATACACTTTTAAAAATGGGAAGCAAATTTTCATTCTTGCTGAAGGTCGGTTGGTAAATCTTGGGTGTGCAACTGGACATGCAAGTTTTGTAATGTCGACTTCATTTTCTAACCAAGTATTGGCCCAGGTATTTTTAGCTAAAGAGAAGCCAAAAACCGGGTTGTATGATCTACCAAGAAAACTCGATGAAGAAGTTGCGAAGTTGCACTTAAAGCATCTTGATGCGGATTTAACAAAATTAACAAAATCTCAAGCTGAATATATTGGTGTTAGTATGAATGGACCATTCAAAAAAGATGATTATAGGTATTAATGTCTAAACAACCAGAGTTTGATGTAGCAATTATTGGTGCTGGTGTTGTAGGCTTATCAATTGCCCATTTTTTATCAAAAACCAAATTGAGTGTACTTGTTCTTGATTCTGAAGATAATTTTGGAAGAGTTACTTCAAGCAGAAACAGTGAAGTAATACATTCTGGAATCTTTAATCCTCCTAATAGCTTAAAATATCAATTATGCAGAAGAGGTAATGAGTTGATTTATAAATTTTGTGATGTAAATAAAATTTGGTATAAAAATTGCGGTAAAATTATTGTATCAAAAGAGGAAGAAATTGATAATTTCAACACATTTACTGAAACACTATCAAGAAAAAAAATTGAATATGATATTTTAACATCTGATCAATCATCTAAAATGGAAAATCATATAATTTCAGATAAGTCCATTTATATTGATTCTGCTGGGGTAATTGATTCACATGACTATATGAATCATTTGTTTAGAATTGCATCAAATAATTGCACATTTATTTTCGAGAGCAAAGCTAATGAAATAAAAAAAATGCATGATAGATATCAATTAAAAATTCAAAGAAAGAATAAAGAAATTGAGACAATTAATGCTTCGAGTATTATTAATTGCGCAGGACTAAATAGCTACAACATTGCAAAAAAAATAATGGATGAAAGTCTTGAACTACCAACCTTAAAATTTTTTAAAGGCTCCTACTTCGCTTTATCATCAAAATGGAGAAATAAATTTAACAGATTAGTTTACTCTCTTCCTCAACCGGATGACTCACTAGGAATTCATATAAGTTTTGATGCAACAGGTAGGACAAAAATTGGTCCTGACTACGAGAAGATTGAAGAAAAGAATTTTAATTATAACGTGAATGAACATAATCATACAAAATTTTTTGACAGTGCAAAAAACTATATCAAAAATCTACAGTTTAATGATTTAAGTCCTGATTATTCAGGTATAAGACCAAAACTTTTTTTTACAAGTGACAATTTTTCAGAATTTTATATAAAGAATGAAAGCAAAAATGGTTTTCCAAATTTAATTAATCTGATAGGAATCGACTCTCCAGGACTTACTGCTTCATTAGCTATTGGAGAGTTAGTTACTGAAACTATGATTCCAAAAATGAATCTTTAAGTTGTGAAAAGTTTGAATATATTTTGTCTTCATAATCTAATAATGAATCATCTTCATTAATTTTTTCAATCATTTCATTCAGACCCATTTCAATATCATATTTTTTCTCGAATCCTAGTTTCGTGGTAATTTTATCAAATGAAACTTTATAATTTCTTTTATCAACATCCTCATCAACTGTATTATAT